>Ga0325410_1000731_pt1 | contig 34810 bp, 22 predicted proteins | sample PopdelMetagenome_16_FD_206182 | JGI IMG/M metagenome (GOLD analysis project Ga0325410, IMG submission 206182) | Populus deltoides microbial communities from Bellville, Georgia, United States - Xylem-PdIQD-R3 | ecosystem: Host-associated > Plants > Phyllosphere > Stem > Wood/Secondary xylem...
GTCTTATCTCAAGTGCAGGAATGTCAAGTAATAAATAACCCGGCAAGACCGGGGTCGAACCATAGGGAGGTGAACTATATAAATAACAACAACAACAACAACAACAATGATGATGATGATGGTGATGATAAGTTAAAAAGGACTTTGAGATGTAAGATTAATGTGAAGATTAAACAATGATAAAACACAAATGTCAAGGTTAGAGAATCCACTAATAGTATTAAAGATAAGCAAAGTATAAACTCTTTATAAATTATCAACATAATCATATTAATCATCTTATTTACGTAATAAATACCATACTTATAAATTTTATCAGTAATTCATGATGCTAACTTATGTTGACAACAAATCAAGTTCCTCTCATAACAACGATGTCAGCTGAAGACTATGAAGGATCAAGTATTTGATGTACTAGTGTTATACAACAAAAATCTACATTAACCATTTAACAAGCAAGGTATTAAGAATTAATAAGAAAAAAATGATAAGACATGTTAATAGCAAGTTGTTTAGGATATAAGCATTGAAGTCTATATTGAGTTTATATTATACTTATCTTAACACCATTAGTGAAACCTTTTCACATTGACATGATAAACTTAGCTAAACATAATGAAGAAGAAAAATATAAATAAACAATATAAGAACATAAACATGATATAAGTTAACTAAGCATAGTAAAGGAAATGAAAAGCATAAACAAGAGATTAATGAAAGCAAAACTTAAGCAGTACAAAAATATAAAGAGAGAGAGCAAGAACATGATTTTGATCTGAAAATCAAGATGCCTAAATGAATGACAAATGCCTTTTTTTATAGGCTAAAATTCAAAACTATTCATTTGGTACTTGATTATTGATGTAGTGACCAACTATTGACTTAGTGGACTTGGTGGACATCAGCACTCAAGCATTTTGGCTGGATGCAAAGACATTGATGCAATAAGAATTAGGCAAAGTGTCCTTTATGAAAGTTGTTAAAAATTATCTTATCCTTCCACCCACTAAATTTCAAAGCATTGGGATAACTACATCTCGAGATATGTCTAAAATACTAAGTACAACTTCTGGTGGACATGGTGGATAGCCCTCAAGCTCTTGTCTGGATGAAATGTCATTGCTAACATCAGAATTTAAGTAGGTCGTCTTCTTGAAAGTTGTTTGAAATTGTCTTATCCTTCCACCCACCAAATTTTACATCATTTTGACTTCTAAAACTCCAGCTAGGGGTAACATTCCGAGCAGTGTTTGGGCTGGATTGTAGGACAAATTATGACTTCTCTTTTGTGGTCAAACTTTGAAATTGAAAACGGTAGATTTGGGTCTTCCACTATCATGAACTTTGTAGGCATATTTCTTAGCTTTCTAGCCTTATAAACCAAACTGAAATCCAAGATCTATAGCTCCAGATATGACCCAATGACTAAACAGTGTTCCAATTTGAATTGAATTGGCATCTCCTTTCTAAGCTTAGCCTTTTCTTTGTCCTTTCACTTTCAATAGTTAATCACAACAATCAATCCTTTGAATTGTGAGATATGCCTGCATTTAAAATAAACATTTACCATAAATTAAAGCTATCTTATATTATCAAACTTGTTATTATAAATCATGCTCTAGTTAAGGAGTTATTGATATTTCAAGTGCAAAATGATGATATAAAACCTTGATAAAAATGAACTTTTAAGTACTAATCACATCCCCCAACCAGCTTATTACTAGTCCCTAGTAATCAAATCGTTAAAATAGAAAAACAATTTGCAAATTCCACAAAGCAAGACATTCATCATTCAACTTCTATTAATCAATCCAGATAAACAAACTCTCATTAAATTTATATATCTGCTTCATACTGTTGAAACAAGATATTAATAAATCTTCCTTTTTATGTGCTCAATGTATGAAAACATAGATGATGGGGCTTTTATTGGAAGAAAACAATATTTTGTTCTAATGTTTTTCTAAGGTTAACTTTCTTAGGTTGGGATTATTATCTTTTATACACACACACACACACACACATATAAAAGATAATAATAATAAATACACACACACACACATATATAACTTAAAACATAATGCATCTTTAACCCATGTAACGAGCTTTCGCCTAATAACTCCCAGACCAGTTGGTCTTAGGACATTAGGTGTTGAGACACCCCTATGAGCTTAGTAACTCGGGCTACAGATACTGATAAGTAGATAGTGCAATGTTTGATTCCCTTAAGCTTTTCTCCTTAACCCATGTAACAAGCACTGAGCCAATAGTTCCCAAGTCAGTTGACTTTAGGGTATTAGGTGTTAAAACACCCCTTCAGGCTTAATTGCTTAAGTTAGGGAGGCTACGAAACCAAACTTATCTACATTTTTATTTATTTATTTATTTACATTTATTATCATTTTTTTCTATTATTTTTTTTTCAAATTATATACTATCATTTTCCCTTAGTTGTTACCTTTAACAAAAGAACATAAATAATTTAATAATCCAATATGCAACCCACAATCATATATTAAAGTGTGTGTGTGAAAATGAAGGTTTAAGAATACTTGTTACATGAGTATATGAGCAGAATTAAGTGATAATAATGTGAGAGTTTGTAAACCTGAATATTTCAAGAAGTATTCTGATAGACCTTGTTAAGAATGTTTACTAAGATGTGTCTCAAGAGTCACTTTAACAAAAGAACTCCTTACCCTGCCATCATAGTAATAATAGTTTTGCAAATGATTTATAAAATAGAAAACACAGTTAGATAATTTTTTTATATCAATTACTACCCTCTCCCCCCAACCAAAACGAGACATTGTCCTCAATGTCCTAAGGTAGAAAGATAGAGTATAGAAGACATCACCTGAAACACCGAACACTGACAAACTTGAAACACACTTAAACAAATATAAGAAATAACAAAACAAAATAATATGCTATTAATAAAACCAAAAGACACAAGGATTCACAAACGAAGGCTCAAATCCAATCTAAGCTTTTTACGGCTTTCCATAGTTGACCAATTTATACGACTCATGGAGGGATCAATTACAGGGATGAAAGATTGTAGTTCGTCAATCAATTGTTCGCAGTAGTAGCAAAGATTATGATTGTCGTGCCAAATATGTTACTGTTCTATAGCATGATCAAGAAAAGACAACAACTTATCATAAAAACCATTAACATTTAACAGACCTATGGGTTTATGGTGAATGTGCAGTTGGGACCAAGAGGAACTATGAAAGATATCTTCCAATATGCCCAGACCACCTGGTAAGGCAAGAAGGCATCAGCGTGTTTAAACATTACATTCATTCGATCAGACATTGTGGAGACCTATAGTTCCTCTCCAATTATTTTTTCAATGATGTCCCCTTTTGCTAAAGCTTTGGAGACAACCCCCAAAACTTGACTACCTCCTAAAAATACAGTTATTGACACTCCCTCCATTAACCCAAGGCTGCCTCCCCCATATACTAAATGAATCTTTCTTTCAGCTAGTACCTGACCAAGATGATTTGCTGATTCTAAAAACTCTATTTCCTTTCCAGGATTGGATCCATTGAAAACACAAATGTTTCTTACGTGATGACTTGAGGAACCTGCCATTTCTACACACTTCTATATCTGTTGAATGTATGGGTTGAGTAGAAATGAAGGGAAGGAAGAGAAGATTTTATAGATGAGAAATTAAAAATGCAACCATAGCACCTATATATAGGCTAGCTAGAGTCTCACTCTCTCTCTTTATTTATTTATTTTGAAAAAGCATGTGTATGTACAGGTAGTTGTGATTGTGGCTCATATCTTCCCTTGGTTTTACGTCCAAGAACGGCTTAAATACCCTCTATAGGTCGGGGATAGGCTTCCCATCCAGTTTTCTTAAAAACTGGCAAACATGATCTTTTTTAGTCAAATTCCCAAGACTATGCTGAGCATATTCTTTATGAAAAAGGGGTTATAAGTCATGAAATGCACAATGCACATCACCACTAGGATATGTCCTAAAAGTCAATAGAAGATTATCTAAAGATTCCTTATGTTTTGAAATCAATCCTGACTTTTGACAATTTTCACAAGCTTTGCAGAACACATGTGTGTCTTTGAACATGGTGGACCAATAGAATCCATATTGTAAGATTTTTGCAGTTGTCTTTTTTGACGAAAAATGACCCCTACATGCCTCAGAATGATAAAATTTAATGACACTACTTACCTCATTGTCAGGAATGCATCTTCAAAATATTAGATCATGACAATATTTGAATAAGTGAGGGTCATCCCAATAAAAGTTTTTCACTTCGTTCAAAAACTTTCATGTCTTCGGTACTTCAGCGAGCTAGCAAATCTCTTGAAGAAAGAAAATTGATATGATTAGCAAATCAAGGCATTGGACTAAGAGAAAGTAAGGATTTGTCAGGAAAGTAATCATCAATTGGTGGAATGTTAGATGTCGAATCTATTGTCAATTTTGACAAAAGATCCGCATTAACATTTTCGATGCCTTTCTCATCCGTGATTTCTTCTTGAGAATAAATCATTTGTAAATCTTCAGATTCATCAAACTCAATTGTACTCAAAGTAGATTCAAATTGATCATAAATTGATTCTTCAATAAGATCTACTTCTTGTAAATGATTATCATCTCCAGGTTGCTTGCAAATGTTGAAAATATTCATCTCCTATAATTAATCAATGCATTAGAAGTTGCAAGAAACATACGTCCTAAAATAACACGAAATGAATTACATGCTTCAACAGGTTGTGTGTCCAAGACAATAAAATCCACGGGATAAATGAATTTATCAACTTGTACTAACACATCTTCAACTATTCCTCTAGGCATTTTTACAGATCTATCGGCAAGTAAAAGAGTTACAAAAGTTGGTTTTAACTCACCTAGATTGAGACTTTAAAAAACTGAATATGGAAGTAAATTCACACTAGCTCCAAGATCAACGCTCTTTCAATTCTATGTTCTTCAATAAAGTAAGAAATTGTAGGACAACCAGGGTATTTATATTTCAAAGCATTATTGTTCTAAAGAATGACACTTACTTGTTCAGCTAAAAATACTTTCTTTTTCACATTTAGTTTTCTCTTCATAGTGCACAGATCTTTTAAAAATTTAGCATAGAAAGGTACCTGTTTAATAGTATCCAGCAAAGGTATATTGATCTTTGTTTGAAAGTTTCAAAGATTTCATAGTTGTGATTGACTTTTTTTTGTTTGGTCATGGCATGAGAAAATGGAAGTGCTAGCGGAGAATCAGTCTTTTCTTTGCAATGTTCAGATTCAACCCCTTCCTTACCCTCAGAGATTGGCTCATCATCTTTCTCACAAGGTTCAAGAGTAAGTTTTTCAATAACCTTACCACTACGAAGAGTAATGAGTGATTTAACTTGATCTATGTGTTGGCTTCCAAAACTACTTGCATTTGCATTGTATTGCCCATTGGGATTTTGTTGTGGTTGAGATGGAAACTTACCTTTCTCCTAAAAACTGAGAGCAGATGTGAATTTTGCAAGAACATCTTTTAGATCTGCCATGGTTTGAATATTTTAAGTGTTGATTGTCTTTTGCTTTTCAATGAATGCAATGTTTCCTCAAGATTTCTTCTAGGAGGTGGAGTATAAAGAGGTGCATATCCATGAGAATTTTAGAAATTATGGTGTGCTTGAAACGGTGGTTGTGAAGTTTGTGCATCACTCTTCCAATTGAAATTTGGGTGATTTCTCCAACCAGGATTGTATGTTTGCGAGTATAGTTCATCATTAAGCCTTTAGAAACTATTTAAAGCATAAGCTTGTTCATGGAGGCATTCCTTGAAAGAAGGCAAAGTTGGACAGTCATTGGTTGAGTGTTCATTGGTTTCACATATTTGACATACAATATGTTGAACAGATTTTAATTTACCACTTTTTTTTAATTCTAGTGCCTTGACTTTTCTAGCTAAAGATGCAAACTTGGCTTGGAGGTCATGATCTTCCCTAAGGCTGTACATACCTCCACTAAATGTATAAGGTTGAGTTTTACCCGTTGCCTTATAAGTACCTGTGGTGTCCCAATTTTGAGTGCGCCTTTGAGTCCTCACTTCCTTTTGAGTGCGCCTTTGAGCCCTCATCACTTTAGTAGTGTGTTTTCTAACCCTACCTCCTTTTGAGTGTGAATTTGAGCCCTCACACCTTCTTATTTTGAGCGTGCCTTTGTGCCCTCACTTCCATTTTGAATGCGTCTTTGAGCCTTCACCTCTTTTTCGAGTGCATTGTTGATCTATCGGTTCTTTTTGAGTGCGCCTTTGAGCCCTCACCTCTTGGGTAGTGCATTTTCTAACCCTACCTCCTTTCGAGTGCGCCTTTGAGCTCTCACCATCCAATTTTTTAGGCAGGTTACCCATTACAATTTGACCAATTCTCCATGTTTTTTTTTATCTGGGTAGGTCACCCATTACAATGAGACCATTCTTTCACCTGGGTAGGTCACCCATTACAACAAAACCATTCTCCATGTTTTTTTATCTAGGTAGGTCACCCATTACAATTCGACCATTCCTCCACTTGGGTAGGTCTCCCATTACATCTCGACCACTCTTTCTTTTTCCACTTGGGTAGGTCACCCATTACAATTTGACCATTCTCCATGTTTTTTTATCTGGGTAGGTCACCCATTACAATGAGACCATTTTTTCACCTGGATAGGTCTCCCATTACAATGAGACCACTCTTCCTTTTTCTACTTGGGCACGTCACCCATAAAAATAGACCAGGGTAAGTGTGAGTGTGTGGGCTGGTCGCCCCTGAAAATAGACCACTTTGAGTATGCTTAGGCAGGTCCCCCATGAAAATAGACCACTTCGAGTATGCTTGGGCAAGTCGCCCATGAAAATAGACCACGGTAAGTGTGAGTGCGTGGGCGGGTCGCTTGTGAAAATAGATCATCTTTCTTCAAACAACAAAGAGTTTTAGACACATAGAATTTTGGTTCTGGTTAAAGGGGATTGACAAAAGGAATCTCAGTTTATCCTAATCACACAGGATTTTTGGTTCTGGTTAAAGGGGATTGACGAAAGGAATCTTAGTTTAGCCTAATCATACAAGATTTTGGTTCTAGTTAAAGGGGATTGGCGAAAGGAATCTCAGTTTAACCCATCCACATCGAATTTTGGTTCTGGTTAAAGTGGATTGGCAAAAGGAATCTCAGTTTAGCCTAACCACACATAGGACTTTGGTTCTGGTTAAAGGGGATCGGCGAAAAGGATCGGCGAAAGGGATCTTAGTTTAGCCCAACCACACACAAGACTTTGGGTCCAGTTGAAGTTTTAGGTCAACCAAATTTTGAGAAGACCAGTTTTGTTTATCTTTACAAAACTTTCTACGCAAAATCTTTGCTCTATAAGCATTGTAAAGAGCAATGCTTATTGAAAAATAAAATACAAAATCACATTTTTGGGTTATTCCCCAACTCACAATTTTTTCTCTCTTAAAAAAATAAAATACGAAAAAATCAAAAAATATTATCAAAAAAATATACTAGTGAAAAAAGATGACAAAACGCTCAGAAAATGGTCAAAAATTGGTTGAGAAGGTTCAAAAATACAAAAATTAAAATTTAGCAATATTTTATTGATTGATGAGAGCCTTGTTGATAAAGAAAATTCAATTTGAGGAAGAAAAGTCCAAAATCAGATGTTGATGGACTCAATTAAATTTTATTGAAGGTTTAATTGAATTTATGGAGGGTTTGATTGCAAGAAAAATTGATTTTGAAGTCAATTTGGGCTTTAATTGGAAGAAATTAAATTTATGGGGTCAAATTATAATTTTTTAGAGTTAATTCGATCAAATCAGGGGCTTAATTACATAAATATTGAAGTTTGATGGCCAATTAGGGACTTAATTGAAAAAATCTGAAACCAATGGCCAAAATGAAAAACACGCGTAAATAGAGGGGTTGCAATTAAACCAAATTAGGGGCCAAATTGAAGAAATTAGAAGTTTATTGCTCAATTGAGGGTTAAATTGCATAAATTCAAGACGAAGGACCAAAGTGAAAGAGGCGACCAACTTCAGGGCCGTTGTTTGATTTTTGGCAGGGATGCAATTGCATTGATTTTTAAATCAAAATTGCAATTTAGGATTTGATTGAACAAATCACAGATTGAGGACCAATGTGAAATCTAACACATTTTTGCCTCCTTTTCCTTTTAAATGAAACGACACGTTTTGTCCAAAACGGCGTCGTTTCATACATTGTTCACGAAAAAAAAACGAAAGGGATCAAAATGGAGCTGTTTTGTCGGCACCGTGGGTCTTTTTCTTCCCTTCGACGTGCGAGGTAGGGGAAGAAGAAGATTTTTTCTTCCTCTGTCACTGCCATGTCTCTCTTAAAAAAGACATCGACTCCCTCTCAAAAAGACGCCGACCAACCCCACTTGCCCAAAAACACTTTCCACGTGTTGGAGGGGTGGCAACACACTGTACCACCCCGGTCTCTCTCCCTTGTTTTTTTGCCTATAAAAACAGAAGAAGAGAGGGCAAAAAGAAAATGAGGAAAAAAAGAGAGAGAAGAAGAGAGGGAGAAGACCAAAAGAAAAAAAGAAGAAGAAGAAGAAGCAGAGAAAAGAACGAAAAAAAAAGGATAGAGGAAGAAGAAGGAGCAGCACTGCTGGCAGCCGCGAACCACCAGCGCCGCTGCCTATCGACTCCAGCAGCTCCGCCAATGACAACAACCATTGCAGGTCAGCCCTTCTTCCCTTTTGTTTCTCCATTTCGTCCCTGCATGCCCTCTAGTGTTCATGTAGCATGTGAAGAGTGGAGGGCACTGTTCACACGGGTTGCTTGAGCCCAACCCACGTAGTTGAGCTGGGTTCGACCTAGCCCATTTCAATTTTTTTTTTTCAATATTTGTGATTTCCCCACTTTTTTATTTATGCACTTTTTTTTTCTTAATATCGATTTATATTTTTACACTATAAAAATACAAATTTGGTATTGAAATACCTGGTTTTTGTCAACTAAAAAAAAGTAAAAAATTTTGAAAAAATGTTTTTGTGTATATGGCCAAGTGTCTCAAAGCTAAAAAATCATATTGTGTTTTTCATACACCAAAAAATAATGTTTTAGCATGCATTTTGGCTTTAATACCCAGTTTATTAAAGTCAAGAGAACATTGGCCAAAATATCAAAAACAAAAAAAAATTATTTTGTGTTGTTTTAGTATCAAGGATTTCAAATTTATATGTAAAATGTATTCATGATATTAAAGAGGTATTTTCTTTTGACGACATAGAATAATTAGGTTTTTACCCGATAAGATAAGGATCTCCTTATAGAGGAGGACTTTTCTTAAACCGTAGACAGACCATAATTAGAAACCATAACAAGATTTTAAATTTTATTAGACAACAAAACAATGCAACTTACCTTAGGTAAGGTATAGTTGGGGTGCTAATACCTTTCCTTTACGCAACTAGTCTCCGTACCCGATCTCTAAGACCAGTTAGGGTTCCTAGTGACCAGAATACCAAGTGGTGACTCTCATTCCATTTTACTGATAAGAGACAAGAATTCTTTGTCTCTCCATATTTGCCAGATAGATAGGCCTTTACATTTTCCTTGAGAGTGGACAATCGCCGTGACGCCGCACACATGCGACAAATATTATAGCCGGTTCATGCAAAAGAATATTTCATTGCAATTTCATTGAAAATTAGATTATGCATATGACATAGAATTCGGATTAATCAAAAGTTCATGAATAAAGTGATAAGAAATATATATAATTGAGAGATAAGAAAGGAATATATATTGGTAACTCTTTCTCTCTTGAACGGCTTTCATGCTTTGACAAATGCACTTGTATGCAATTGCTCAATGTATTTCAACCTTGTATAAGAAGTTGTACAAAAACACTTAAGTTATAATTCTTTTAATGAAAGTTTTTTCAAACTTGTATACATCACCACTTTTCCGTATTGAAGTTTTTTAAGTACTAATAATGGAGATTGTATGGAAACTTGAAGAATGGGAAATGGTATCAATCTAATCAATGATCATTTATTCATTAAATCGAAATCGAAAACCAGGTTCTGCTCATCACATACTACCAGTTGTTGATGTCATTTTCTGCCACGCATCGTCGCAGCTGAGCAACTCGTCACAACTATCCCAATAGCTTCTCCATGTTACCAAAAACCCCACCGTGAACACCAGGTCTCTTCAGAATGTTGAGAAACGGTAGAGAGAGCTGAAAAAGAGAAGAATAAAAGAGAAGAGGACTGAACCTTTGATCGTGCAGATCTCTCCCTTTAGACATCCGTTTGTCTCATCGTCAGTCTAGGAGCAAAGAGAAGACCTGTTTCAGATTCAACAGCACACGCTCTTCCATCGGCAGTGACACGTGAATCCATGTGCTGGAAGTGGTGGTGGCATGTGGTACACGTGCTATCATTTATTTTAGCGATCTTCCAGTGTCTATAACAATATACCTTGACATGTTAAACAACAAGAAATGTCGAGTCATAACCTTAAAATATTTTTTTAGACAAATTGCTATAATGTTGTGAAATTTTGGGAAAAAATACTTATTATTGTGTTTTTTTTTCCGGATTGTTGGACACTTTTAATTTGAATTGATGTGTGTTATTGATTTGAAATAATTTGAATATTTGTGGTGAATTATGAGTTTATTTTTAGATTGTTATTGTTTTTTTGGACATTAAATATATATTGATGCATGAATTATGTTTGGGTTTATGTCGATTTGTTTGGATTAATATGCAATTTGAACAAAGTTTGTGAAATCAATAAGATTCATGTGAATTTTTGGTGTTGTTCGGCTTCAAGTTAATGAATGATATTTTGTTTTGAATTAATATCATGGTAAAAGTAGCCTTGATAAAAAATAATTTATCTGTGTTTTACTAAACATGGTCTTCGTCCATTTTCAAAATCCTTGGAAGATCATTTTGTAATTAATTTTGAGTTCGCCATATTTTCCTACATGCGAGGCGTTTTGAGTGTGTCAAAGAAATCATTTTTCCTTTTATAAAAATAACAAAAAAATCTCTTTCAAAAATACAATCTTATTTTAAATAACATACAACCAAGTCTCTCAAAAATAAATAATCATATGTAGCTTAAAAAATAAAATACATGGTGTGTTTTAGTATTTTTATACAGAATTCAAAAAAAAAAATTTGCATGGATTTTGGATTTAATAACTGGTTTATTGAATCCATAAGAACTTTATCAATATTTCAATAATCCATAAAAATTTTTAATTCATGAGAATTGATGGTTAATATTCTGGTATAAATGTTGGACCTATAAATAGGCTGGTATTTAAATATCAAGAATTGACCAGAAAATTCTCATAACTATTTTAAATATTCACCAATTTTAATTGGAAGTATTTTTCATCACAATACACGAATTGTGAAAGAACCCTTCTACTTCCAAGATTGGTGAACATTGTTAGGACACCTATATGAATATTTTTCATAAAAATTCTTTTGGGCACACGAGCCCTTAATAAATTAAAAAAAAAACTGATTTATTCACATGAATAAATCCTCATCTTAAGCCATAAACATACCACTAGTTAGTAACCCATCAAAGCCTTCAAACCACGTTTAAACCACCTTAGGTTTCGATTCCTGCAATCTATTTAAGCACAAGGCAATAGCAGAGCAAATCTGCTATTTATAGTCAAGTCATATACTCTTGCTTGCAGGACAACAATCTGAGAAGCTCCCCACGACTCATCATTTTATCCTTGTGCTCAGGACAATTCCAAAATGAGGAGATAATTATAATCTCAAAATTATTCAGTGAAATCACACCTTGAAAGAGCTTCAGAGCATTTGAACATCAAATTAATTATGTATTTGCTCTAAACAGACTATATAGATGGTCTAGCAGATATTTTCATGTACTAGTAAGACATGTTTAGTCTCAATAGAAAGCATGGTCATGCAAGACTGGAGTAGTGGCCTAAAATGACAATAACAGGAGATCTAACCGTTGGATCGGGTGCAAATTTTTACAGGAGATTCTACTAGTTGTTTTCCCATTAAAAACCACTTAGTAGTTATCAAAGCATTGAATCTTCAAAAATCAGGCTCATAAGTTATTATTTGGGATAATTTTGTTATTTTTCCTTAATTTTCATAAATTTATTGTTTATTTTGATATTTTATGTTATTTCCCGTTATGTTTTGGGATTCTGATTTAATTTGTTTCCAATCTTGGTTGATTTTTCTTTTATATAAAAGGGATTGTAAACATCTTTAGGAGGTAGACTTAATCCAATCAATATTTTATACATAAGATAAGGTTTTGGGATTCTTTGTGTTTTAACATAATTCCAATCTATCTTTCTGTCTTTTTATGTTTGCTGCTATATTGTTATGCTTTCGTTTGCATTAATCTTTCACAACCACTATCGCACGTGTCGCGGCGATCGTCCTTCAGGAGTTGAGAATGGGATAGGGAAATGGACAGGACAACCTTGTTCTTTATTAGTGTAAAGAGAGAGTGACAGTCACCACCTAGTATTTTGGTTACTAGGAATCCTAACTAGTCTGGTTGCGTAAAGAGTAGGTATTAGCACCCCTAAAATGCCTTACCTGAGGTAAGCTACATTGTTTAATTGTCTAATATAACTAAAGTATTGTTGTGTTTTCTAATTGTTGGTTTGTCTAAGGTTTAAGAAAAGTCCTCCTCGATAAGGATATCCTTATCTTATCAGGTAAAAACCTAATTGTTCTAATGTCTATATAAAAAAAGAACTATTTTTTTATTTAATATCGGAAATATGTCTTACATATAAGTTTATAATCTCAGATACTAAAAGAAAATAAAATAGTTTTTTGTTATTTTTGAAACATGGGCCTAGTTCTCATGGCTTTAATAAACTGGTTATTAATGTTTAAAATGCATGCTAATACATACATTTTTTCTTGAAATTTTTGTATGAGAATATGATATGAAGTTTTTTACATTTTTTAGACATATGGTCGTATGCATGAAAACAAGATATATATTTTTTTGTTTTCTATATATGTTTTTGCAACATTTCAGAGAAAATCAGGTATTTTAATACTGGATTTGTATCTTTATAGTGTAAAAATGCAAACCAATATTAAGCAAAATTGGTTGAAAAACACGCGAGAAAATTAAAAATTTTTGAAATGTTTTTTTTTAATTTCTTGTTTTTTTATTTCATATATAATATTATATATTATTATTATATTATTATAATATATAAATAAATACATTGGGTTGGATCAGGCTGAATTATATGGGTTAAGCCCAACCTAGTTGGGCCAAAACTAGCCCAGAAAAAATAGGGTCAAGGTCGGCCCAAAAGAGTTGGGCCAATATTAGCCCAAAATAGAGATGGTGGCCGAAGAAGAAGAAGAAGAGGGGGAAGTTGACCTAGTAGTGGCGAACGACGGTGTTCATCCCTACTAGAGCTGGATCTGCTGGTTCTTCTTCAAACCGAGGTTGCTATGCATTGGGGGAGCTGTTTTGCTAGTTGGTGGAGAAAGATTTAAAGGGGACTAAGAAGTTCCTCTTCCTCTCTAGGCAATACCAAAGGGTGTTCTTCTCTCTTTTCTTTCCTTTTTTCTCTTTTCTTTTTCTTCCCTTCCTTGTCCTCTCTCTGTTTTCCCCTGTTTTTTCTTTCTATTTTTTTCCTTTTGTTTCGTTCTTTTTCTTTGTTTTTTCTCTTTTTTTCATCTTTGTTTTGTCGTCTCCCCTACTCCTAGTGAGGGGGGTATTTATAAGGGAAAGGGGGAGAGAGAGATACCCTACCCCTATCCAATCACACTAAAGGGGTAAGGTGTTGGACGACTACTATGCAACTGCTCTAGGGTCGCCCGCAGGGCTTATCTCCTCTGTTTTTCATCTTGATGAAAGGCCATAGGGGGTGTGGGTTGTGTCAGTGTTTTTGGGCAAGTGAGAGAGAGAGAGAGAGACGCTGCAAAGGAGGGGAAAAAAACCTTTTTTCCCTATCTTCAACGCGTTTAGGGGAAGAAGAAGATGTATAGTGCAATCAAAATGACATTGTTTTTTAGTTTTGTCTTCTTGTTTTTTTTTTTTTTTGAATAACAATGAATGAAACGACATCATTTTGTACAAACACATGTCGTTTCATTTAAATAAAAATGGCACCTAAGAAGTCCTTGTTTCCAAATTAGTCCTTAATTTTTTTATTTATTCAATCAAGTCCTCAATTGAGATTTTGATTTTAAGAATCAATTTAATTGTATCTCTACCAAATTCAAATGCCATCCATAAAGTTGGCCATCTTTTTCATTTTAATATTTGGTTTTGAATTTGTGCATTTTTACCCTCAATTGATCAACAAACTTTCAATTTCTTCAATTTGGCCCCTGGTTCGGTCAATTTTAGCCCCTATATTCACGCGCCTTTTCTAGTTTAGTCTTTGGTTTTGGATTTCTTCAATCAAGTCCCTAATTATCCATCAAACTTTAATATTTATGTAATTAAGCCCCTGATTTAACCAAATTAACTCTTACAAATTGTAATTCGACCTTTAAATTTTAATTTCTTCCAATTAAAGCCTAAATTGACTTAAAAAATCAATTTCCTTGTAATTAAACCCTCCATAAATTAAATTAAACCTTTAACAAAACCTAATTGAGTTCTTAAACATCCAATTTTTAATTTCTCTTCCTTATTGAATTTTCTTTGCTAGCAGGACTTTAATTAGTAAAAAATATATTGTCAAATTTCAATCTTTGTACTTTTGAACCTTTTCAACCAGTCTTTGATCATTTTTTGGACGCCTTGGTGTCCTTTTCTCACTGATTTATTTTCTTTTGTTTTCTTCGAACATTTTTTTTTTATTTTGTGTAGGAGTCCCCAAAAATTGGTAACAACAACCACTATGTCAGTTATCGAAGCATTGGATCTCCTGAAAATTAGACTCATAAGTTATTATTTGCGATAATTTTGTTATTTTTCCTTAATTTTCACAGATTTATTATTTATTTTTAGATTTTATGTTATTTTTCATCATGTTGTGGGATTTTGATTTTTTTTTCTAATATGGGATGATATTTCTAGCCTATAATAGGGATTGTAAACCTCTTTAGGAGGTAGACTTGATCACATTAATATTTTAGAAATAAAATAAGGTTTTGGGATTTTTTGTGTTTTAACATTATTTCGGTCTATCTTGTGTCTTTCCATGCTTGCAGCTATATTGTTGTGCTTCCGATTGCATTAATCTTTCAATATTTCATGCTAAGTAATAGAAAACAATGATATATAAATCACAAATTTTTTTTTGAAGAAGTAAGAAGAAGCTCCTCGTCTACGTTTAGTAGAGGGAGAATAACACAAATGGAGGAGGTTATGCATACAAGAAAGCTAAGTGATTAATCACTAGGTCTTTAAAACTGAACTGGTTTCCCCTTAGTATAATCGATATAAACCCTTCCCTTGTGGCGTTGAGCTGCCTCATTGCTGTTGGAATGGGAGAACACAGCAATGGCGTTGGAATGTCAGAAAAAGTCACTGTACCATCTTCTCTTAATTTACATGTTGATTATATTATCACTAATACAGTTGCTGAAGCAGTAGCTGATACACAACAGGAAAAACATAGCAATGTTGTTGGAATGGCAGAGCAGCACCTTAAAACTGATAACGTAACTGAAATACAACTGGTAGAATCTGACCATGAAGATAAAATGCATCGGCAGCACCTTTCTCACTCACAATCCAATCCTGCTTCTCTAATCAGACTTGCAGCTTGTTCATTCTTCGTGTGCTACCCCTCCTTCACATACCATGGTTACCAGATCACAAAGAGGCATCCTTAAGCCTAATCCAAAATATGCCTTAATATCCTCTAGGACTTCAGCAACCATTCCACGTGAGCCTTCTAACTTTCGGTCTGCGTTAGCTCACCCTTGCTGGAAAGCTGTAATGGACGAGGAACTTGAAGCTCTCCATAGAAATCAGACTTGGGAACTTGTCCCTTGCACACCTGCCATGCATGTTATTGGCTCTAAATGGGTTCTAAAAACAAAACTCAAACATGATGGTTCACTAGACCGCTTGAAAGCTCTGTTAGTAGCAAAGAGGTATCACCAAGTTGATGGATTGGACTATACTGAGACTTACTCTCCATTTATCAAACCAGGAACTATTCGTATGGTTCTCTCCATAGCACTAGTTAACAAATGGTCCATACGTCAACTTGACGTTAAAAATGCCTTCCTGCATGGTTTTGTTTCAGAAGACATATATATAGAACAACCCCCAGGAACAGTTGATCCACAGTACCCATCACATGTGTGCAAGCTCAAAAAGGCTCTTTATGGTCTCAAACAAGCATCCTGTGCCTGGTTTGATCGGTTCAGTATCTTCCTTCTTAAATATGGGTTCTTTTATAGTCTTGCAGATCTATCACTTTTTTTCTTTCACTCTAACTCTGATACTTTAATCCTTCTTCTTTATGCTGATGATATACTCCTCACAGGATCCTTTGTTCCTCTGGTTACGCACCTGATTCAACTGTTGAGCTCAGAGTTCGCAATGAAAGATTTAGGACCCATTCATCATTTTCTTGGCATTGAAATTACTCACACATCTGAAGGACTCCATCTCTATCAATAACACTATGCGCTGACAATCCTGGAACAAGCTGCTATGGTGGACTGTAAACTAATGAGTACACCGCTTGAAGCCAAGACTAAAACGACAACAACTGATATGCTATTGCAAGATCCATAGTTTTTTTCATGGGCTTGTTGGTGCTTTACAATATCTAACACTCACAAGACCTGATATCTCTTACAGTGTCAATTTTATCTCTCAATTCATGCATGCTCCAACTGTTATACATTTCAAAATGGTTCATCGCATTTTAAGATATGTCAAAGGCACAATTGACACTGGATTAAATTTTATTTCCCATTCTACACTTGATCTTTGTGCTTTCTCAGATGCAGATTGGGGAGGTTTCTCTACAACAAGACGCTCTACAACTGGATACTGCACATTTCTTGGTAGCAATCTCATTTCCTGGTGTGCAAAGAAATAACCCACTGTCTCTCGTTCCAGCACCGAGGCAGAATATAGAGCCATGTCTAACACAACGATAAAGCTTACATGGCTAACCTTCATTCTACAAGATCTTCACATATCACCCTCTTCACCACCTATCCTCTACTGTGACAATTTCAGTGCCTTACACATTACTGTCAATCCTATGTTTCACGCTCGTAGCAAACACATTGAATTGGATTACCACTTTGTGCGTGAACATGTTGCCCTTGGTCTTCTTATCACTCAGCACATCTTCACCCATGAACAAATAGCTGACATCTTCACCAAACCCATGTCAAAAGGTGCATTGGCCTACTTCAAAGACAAACTATGACTCCGACTCCGGCCTAGTTTGAGGGAGGATGTTAATGGTAATAAGACAGATGCTCATGGAAACAATTCAACTGCAGTAGTAAGCCAGCAACATGGAAAGAAATCAGACAGATAAGAAAGAAATGTTGGCTGATTAGAATCACCAACAACATGGAAACAAACCAACTCTCATGGTAACAAAACACAAACAGAAAGAGACGTTGGCTTATTATGGAAATAAATCAGTAGCAGCAGCAATGAAGTTCATGACAGAAACCAGAAACAGAAAGAGATGTTGGATTGTTATGGAAATAGATCAACTAAGAATTAGGCAAGTCAATATATCTAAATTAAGCAACTTGTAATGTTATAAAAAACAACAACTCGTATAGAATAGCAAGTTGTATGTTCACGTTAATATTCAAAGAAACAGAGAAACCTTTCTTCCATTGAAACATTCTTATTTTTCTCCAAATTTCCGCTTATAGGAGGCCATGCCAACGTTTATATAGATAGGAAAGGTTTGGTTGACAACAGCTGTCAAATGAATAATGTTAGACAGTACTCCTTTTTGTAAATAAAAGCACCCAACATTTGTGTATTGCTTTAAACTGTATCATCAAGTTTAAATATTATAATAATAACCACTGCAGAGAGAAAAATCAATAGCTTTCTTTCATCTTATCACTACCGACGATAAAACCACCATAAAATGAAAAAAAAATAAATTTATCATCAAAAGTTTATTGATATCAAATTTAAACACAAAAAAATTAAAAACCGTTTGATTTTACTGGTTTTTTTGTTGTCCGACCACCATCGATGACAAAACCATCACCAAGAGTTTATTACTATCGACTTTAGATGAGAATTGAATATTGTTCTAAATACTTAGTAAACGGAAAATAAGGGACGCAAACACTGCTCATTAACAGCTGTTGTCAGCCAATCATTAGAGCCACTTTTATGAATTTGTGTTGGGCATAAATGAGAATATCTGATCATGTGATTAAAGAAAACAAAAGCTTCCCTGCTATTGGACTAATTCTGTTTCTACCGTTCAGGAATCAAGTCAAAATGCTTATTGTTTTTTCAATAAAGCCTGTAAAAATTTTGATCAAAAAGTGTAAAAAAAATAAAAAAACCTAAATTCAAAGTTTTTATTCTCCAAGTAATAAAGTCTAATATAGTATGCATCTTTAAAGGTTTATAATTTATTTAGATAGGCTAGGAGATCAACCTCTACGTACTAGGTAATAAAATTCGAATCCTAGAAAATAAAAAGAAAATAACAAAAAATTCAAAATAAAACATGAAATCTAGAAAAATAAAGAAAAACAACAAAATTAGCTCTTGCCGGATCTTCTCAGCTTAATTTGAAGATGGATCTACAAGGACATCGCGGTAGTTGACACAACATACGCGGTTTGAAAACATATCCTGCAAAGATTAACGTGAAAAGAAGGCAACAGTGGGAGTTGGATGTTGTAGAAGCTGTTCAGAAATCCACTGCTCGGAAACTCCTTCGAGAAACAACGTTCTTCTCTCCGACATATTTCTATCCTATTAGATCATAAAAACATATGCTATATAATTTGTTTATGGTTGATCTTTATCTAGCTGCAGTTAGATCCCTTTCTGACTACTCATAACATTAAGTTTTTACCATTTATGTTGTATCATTTAATTAGAAGCTAATATTATATTCATCGAGTTTAGAGTATTCATTTTAATTTTTATTTTCTAAATGCTATTTATTATTTAATATAAAATAAAAAGTAATATATATGTATACATAAAAATATATATATTGAATTCAGATTGAATTAATATCTCTAATAATTGCTTTCAAGTTAGTCCGAAAATATCTATTAACACCGGGAAAAAAAGGGTCTATGCATAGAAAACTATGGATAGTTATTGTTAGTCCAAATGTTCCCTTTCTAGTGCCAAGTTCCTAAAATATATATCTAAAAAATTCGCATTCATTTATTGAGCACATGATTCCGTCCAACTAGTTTCGTAGAATCGATGAGACTCTTTAGTTTCATGGTGAATCTGATTCCATATAACCAACTTTTCCTCTCTAATTTCTTTTGATAATCTTTTTTTCTTTCCTTTTTTAACTGATCCTTATTCTTTCCAAAACCGATGTAACATGACATAATTAATGTGACACAACGTCACCATCTCATGGCTGGCCTCAGATCCGAGTAAACGAAGTTACTTGCATTAGACCTAAATATTGACAGAATAATCGAGAGAGAAATTCTGTATGAAAAATATCAAGAACATGTTCTTTATTTGTAAGTGCAATTCCACGATACTACACTAATAGGAAATAAGCAGTGAAGACTTTGCCTGCTCAGTAATGCTAAATAATCAGTGAAGGCACTTTATTCTAGCTTTCTTTATTTACTTAAGGATGTGCTAGATTTTGTAATAAAATACGATGATAAATATAAACAAAATAAAACTCAAGGCGTGCATAAATATTGTTCTTAAAAATATTTCCTCAACACAAGGTTCTCTTCTAGAATTCAACAAGCTCCTCCTCTAAAATGAGAATTACAGAAATAGTTAGATTGAAATCAAAAGGAAATATCAACAAGCTTTGCATACACAAGAAAATACTATGGTTTTTTAGCACACTTTGATTGTAAAAGTTCATGGTATATATAGGTTGTTAACATGAAATAACTATGCAAAAAATAAATTAAAAAGCTGATATAACATTTCAAAAAAAATAAAAGAGCTGTAAAGTAGTTAAAAAATTATAGCTATTAAAAAAGTTTTAAAATAAAGAGTTTTTAGGATTTGGTAACTATTAAAAAATTAATTCCAAGTGTTTAAAAAATTATGGTTTCTGTTCAAGAGTCAGAAACAAATTATTGTTGGAAACAAAAGATTCAAAAAGTATAAACATTGCTTCATGCGCTGGAGAGCAATCAAAGGTTTTCCTCTTGCTTGGTTAAACCTTATACACGCGAGTCCATTATCTTTTCCTTATTGGTTACTATCTATATTAAAGTTCACTATATAAACACTTGATAAATGTTTTATTTTTTTAATATGGAATATAAAACTTTATATATATTCTATGTTCAAAAGAAATAAGTTGTATTTTTCTAACGTGGGATAAAAACCTTTTAAAATAGTTTCATTATTTACCTAGATTCTATAATAAGGGGCAATCAATTGAGATCTCAAGGATATGAACATATGGTTGTCCTTAGAAGCATTCTGGACATTGTACCTCTCAATCCCAATATTATAGTACAAACAGTTAAGTTATGGCTTTCCGTTTTGTTAATAACAATAGGAAAATAGATTCTGATACCACTTCATAGGTTCATATACTCACAATTTTTAACATTTTTTTTATACTGGTACAAGATATATCGTTTTATATGCGTCAAATTCCTCAGGACTTCCTTTGAGAGACCATTTTCTTGGAGGGGTACTCTGAACAAATTTCAGTTCTATGTGATAACAGAACAGAAAAAGAACACTCTCTCGGATAGGACCCATTTGTGGCAGTTTCATGTCATCAAAAGATCACTAGAAGCCGATGCTTGCAATCTTTATGTTTCAGAAGCAATAATATTCTTTTTAATATGTAGAGAAGGCAAAGGCAGTGGGATGCTGAGGAAGTAAAATGAAATATGGTGGAAGTTAAAGCACAATCTCATTGCATTTAATAGTAGAGATTCATATCATACATAAAAGTTAGTGAAAAGAATCCGCATCATGTTTGATGGGTCCTATTTATAATGAAGGATTGGAAAAGATCAAGAAAAGCTTTATACTCAGAGCTTTTCCCCCTTCCCTTTTTTCCGCAAAGACATGTAAAGCATCAAAGGGAGGCCTACTAATCTCATTCTCATGGGAGAATAAGATTTTTTTACTAGATAATCATTAAAGTGCATGACTGGATTCTAACTGATAAGTTCTCTCTGAGTTTTACTGCAATCCTAACTTTATAGGAATTGGAGTTCTGCTGCCTTTAACAATCCATTCCTTTCAAGTTAGGAGTGTTTCCAAGTATGTCTGTTATGTGAGAACCCAAATTCATTGTGGAAGACAACAAAATGATGGAAGTTAAATCTTCATAGATTCCCAACAATATCAGCTTATAATCTGTTTTTTTATTTTTATTTTTTGCTTTAACTGATCTTGATTCTCTCCGAAACTTGATATCTTTATTCCTTACTCTAGTTAACTTCAGTAACATGACATAATCAATGTGACGCAACCTGACCACCTCATCCAAACAAGAAATCCGAATAATCGAGAAAGTTTTGGGTCAAAATCCGAATAAACAAGATTAAACCCCAATATTGAAGGAATAATAGAGAATGGAATTTTGGTCAAAAAGTTGCCTCAGATTCTATTTTGACATAGACAAATTGACCATATAATAATCATAAATATAATTGTGTATAATAATAATAATATATTGAGATTTTAGATTAACTGAGCTAAAGGTGACATTTTGGTTTGGGTTAAAGGAAGTCTCTTGATTGAGATTTCAGGTTAACTGAGCTGAAGAAAACATTTTTGTTATGGTTAAAGGGAATCATCTGGTTAAATAGGGTCACTAGATTGAGATTTTAGGTTAACTGAGTTGAAGGTAACATTTTGGTTCTGGTTAAAAGGAATCGCTAGATTAGGATTTCAAGTTGGTCGAGCCAGAGACAAAGACAAAGGTTCTGGTTAAAGGGGGTCTCTAGAATGATATTTCAGGGTAACCGAGCTGAAGGTGACATCGTGGTTCTGGTTAAAAGGAATCACCAGATTGGGATTTCAGGTTGACCAAGCTAAAGACAATGACCAAAGTTCTGGTTAAATGGGGTCTCTAAATTGAGATTTCAGGTTAACCAAGTTGAAGGTAACATTTTGGTTCTAGTTGAAGGGAATCATAAGAATGGGATTTTAGGTCGGCCAAGCTGAACTCAAAGACCAAGATTCTATTTACAGGGGGTCTCAGGATTGAGATTTCAGGTTAATTAAGCTATAGACGACATTTTGTTTGTTGTTAAAGGGAATCGCCGGATTGGGATCTCAGGTTGACCTAGCTAAAAAAAAGGCCAAGGTTCTTGTTAAATTGGGTCTCTAAATTGAGATTTGAGGTTAACTAAGTTGAAGGCAACATTTTGGTTCTAGTTAAATAGGATAGCCGTATTGGGATCGCAAGTTAACCGAGCTAAAGACAAAAACCAAGATTTTAGTTAAAGGGCGTCTCTAGATTGAGATTTCAGGTTAACCGAGCTGAAGGCAACATTTTAGTTTTGGTTAAAAGAAATTGTCAGATTGGGATTTCAAGTTGGCTGAGTCGAAGACAAAGACCAAGGTTCTCGTTAAAGGGGATCTCTAGAATGAGATTTAAGGTTAACCAAGTTGAAGGTAACATTTGATTCTGGTTAAATAAGATTGTCGGATTGGGATCACAAGTTGACCGAGCTAAAGACAAAGACCAAGGTTTTGGTTAAAGGGCATCTCTAGATTGATATTTCAATGCTGGCAGCGATAGCCCTATCATCACTAGTAGCTTCAGTCACCCACGATGTCTCCAGTAGCCAGCACAAGCTAAAATTTGTGTTTTTTTTCACTAACCACCAAGTTGAGAATAATTAGGAGGCTTAACCTATTGGTTAGCCAACCTTTTCTATATATATATATATATATATATATATATATATAAGTAGCACCTAGATTATCACACCAAATAGTAGGAGTAGAGGTAGAATGAATCTACAGATCTCTCAATAAATAGTGAAGCAAAATAACCTCATCAGTGCCATCTGCCAAGGCTTTATACTCAACCTCGGTGGAGGAGCGAGCAATTATGCGTTGCTTGCTTGATTTCCATGAAACCGGCGTCTGACCAAAGAATACAAAATAACCACCCTTAGACTGTGATAATCAATACTACCTGCCTAATCTGCATCTATAAAGCCATGTAGAGCAAAGGAGGAACTATGAGTGATATGTAAGCCATAGGTGGTTGTACCCTGTAGATAACGCAGAATGCATTTAACGGCACCCCAATAAGAATCTGTAGGAGCATGCATAAACTAACAAACTCTGTTAATAGTAAAGCAAATATTTGATCTCGTAAAGGTGAGATATTGACAAGCACCCACAATTTGACGAAACTGTATAGGATTAGAAAACAAGGGATCTGGCAATATGGTAACTTTGGAAGTAGAGATAAGAGTATCAACCGATTTGCAGGAAGTCATACCAGCTCGAGTGAAGATGTCAAGAATATATTTATGTTGTCATAACATCAGACCCATAGTAGTGGACTGAACCTCACTACCTAAAAAATAATTAATGGCGCCGCCTAAGTCACGAAGCTTGAACTTTGAACTGAGTAAATGTATTAGATGGTGAAGCATAGTAAAGTTGCTACCCGTAAATAGAATGTCATCAATATAAACCAGAAGATAAAAGATATTAGCACCAACAAACAAGATAAATAAGTAGGTGTCAACCTTGGAAGCATAAAAGACAATAGAAAGTAGAAAATCACTCAGACGAGTGTACCATGCTTGTGAGGTCTATTTTAAACGATATAAAGACTTATGCAACTGGCACACATGAGAGGGAAAAGCAAAGTTGACAAAACCTAGAGGTTATTTTATGTAGACCTCTTCGACAAGAACACCATTGAGGAAGGCATTATGAATATCAAGTTGATGAATCCTCCAATTACACGAGACCGCAATGGAGAAGACTAATATGATGGTCGCTTGCTTAACAACTGGACTAAAAGTTTCAGAATAATCAATGCCTTCTTGCTAACTAAAGCCTCTAGCAACCAAACATGCCTTATATCGCTCAACACTGTCATCCACACAACGCTTTATCCTATACACCAGTTGCTACTCAATTTTTGACCCATCTTTTTATAAAATTTTTGAAAAATCCAAAAATAGCGAAAAACAACGAAAATCCAAAAAAAATTGTTTTTTATATATTTGCATCGTTTTTAGCATTTTCAGCATCGTCCCAAAAGAATTTAATTTTTCAAAGGTCTTTTGAACACATTCGAATTTTCACGTGTCATTTTTGAAATCCTTGATTTTCCTCATTGAGTCGATGTTGATTTTGCTCATTTTCAAAATATATAAAAAAATAAAAAAAATCAAAATTTACCAAAAAAAAAGATGAGGGACCAATTTTGAGAAACAAGCAATATTTTACCTATAAATATAAGCCAAAAAAAATTACTAAGGAGGAGGGGGGGCAGTTTTGGAGAGTAAAAAAAAAAAGAAACCCTAAATATATCTCTTCTCCAAGCAGCCGCCGGTCCCCCCAGCTTGGACCCGTTGGTTTCTTCTCCTTCACCCATCTCCTGAACCGGCCTCCATCTCCCCCACACAGAACCTTCTAACCTCTCCCCCCGGCCATCAGCCCCCATTTCTAGATCTTGAACCTTCCACCCGACAACCCACACGAACACAGCCCTCATTTCCAGCTTCTCCCAAACCATACCAGCCTCCCCTTCACAGACAACACCCACCGTTTCCACATCTCCCAAGATCATCACTCATTTTTCTTCCTCTTCCCCAGCCGCCGACCCTCACTTTAGCCTCCCCTCCCTCAGCCGACAACACAGACGTCTCCACCATCGGCCACCCAAACCAGCCGTCCTCACCAAAGGTCCAGCAGCCCCCCGATCCCTGTCATCTTCCTCTCTCAGCCGACCCATCGGCCTCCCTCTCCGGGTCAACGAACAGACTCGACCACAGCAGTCGGCCACGGACCAACAGCCTCCACCTCCAGCCAGCTCCACCCGGCAGACCACATAGAACCCGCCAACCGGACAGCTTTCCCCATCTCAAGAGCAGTTTTAGCTGCCACGGACGACAGCGCCACCGCCAGGTCTGTCACCAGCAGGAAGAAGGAACAGCAAGCCGAAAACAAGAAAGAAGATAGAGGTTCACAGATCTAAAAAGGGGAAAAATCTGAGAACGATCTGGACTAAACAGACCGATGGGTTGCGTTTTTTGATTGTTTTGTACGTCACCGCCGGCTAGGAAAGAAGAAGGGAGGAACTGTTTCGGATCTCCCATACTGCTGGATTTTTTCGGCGGCGCGTGAACCCACGCACCGCTAGCGACACTGTCTTGCTGCTCAGAAATCCTGCTGAACACTGTTCCGGCTTGCAGAAGGTGTTCCCTGTAAATTCCAGATTGTTTTGGGGCTGTTATTGTAATTTTAATGTAATTTTTTTGTTTATTTGTTTTGAAATTGTATTTTGTATTATGGATGTAAAAAAAAAAAGAAACGAAAAGAAAGAGAAAATAATAATAGAAAAAGAGATGTGTGTGTATTTTTTTTATGTATGTTATTGAAATCAAAAGAAAAAAAATGAATTTAATATTTTAATTTATATGCACAAATATCTAAAGGACAGATAAAATTATGTTGTATTTTTCATGAAAATGTAAAATATGTATCTACATATATTTTGGGAACTAATAACTGATTTATCAAAGCCTTAGAATTGGGCTAAAATTTTATTTTTAAAATCATATCAAGTCCACAAAGCTTTCCTAGTAGCCTTCAATTAAATACTAGGTGGCGACTCCCAACGATGTAATCAAAGCAAACGAGAAGAAACGAAAAATCGCTAGCCCGATGCCGCGCAGATATTAACGTGCGACAGAATGGCGACTCCACTGGGGAAGGTACTGTTTCTGGCAATATTGGACTAAGCTTTGTGTATTTGATGTGTTTAAGTTTTTGCTTTTTTATCTTGTTTTATTTTTGTTTTATCCATGCATTTTTAGAATTGTTTCATGCATCACCTGTATTTATTTTTAAAAGAACACACACAAGCTTCTAGGTTAGGTGGGGGACTAGCAGCTTATCTTATGACTTTTAGTCAAGGTTTAAGTTTGTGTAAACCCCAACTCTTCATTGAGTGCTTAGACTGGTAACAGTTGGTACACATGCCATCTCATTGCCTACTGGGCCCCTATATTGCCTTCAAGAGGGTGATCACTGGGACAACGAGAGACTCTTTTTAGAGACCAAGTAGTAAACCTACCTTTTGTCTCACTTAAAAAGATTAGAACCTGCCTTTAGGATGTGTGCTCCGTATACATTATTTTGTATCCGAGCAAGCCCTTCTTGAAGCATCTTGAACTCAAGACTTGTGGGTGACACAATGACCGTCACTCAGAAAATTTTCATTATAGAGTTTGGGCAAGAATCAAGATTCTTGTTTCATCATGCAAGAGTTACGATCATATGTCATCCCTTGAAGGGCGAGTTCCTCATATAGATTACATGTTCATACATTTATCATGCATGTACCAGGAGGAAAAATAGGTTCCCCCATCCGAGGTTTACTACACTGGATGGAAAAAGATGGATAATAAAGAAAGGGGTCAGAGAGAGGCACAATGTCAAAATGAAGTTGAGAGCATTAAAGGTGAAGTAGCTAGACTCATATCTGCTTGAACAAGTGTTGAGCATTAAATGGAAAGGGAATGTCTGCATAGTCTTTTGTCGAAACATTGCTTGTCCACGTCCAATTGAAGCTGAACCTCTTCTTTTCAGCCATGAACAACAGCAGCAATGCCTTCAGTCATCAACTAAGGACAACCCTTGTTCTTGTTTAGTTGCACTGTTAATTGTTCATCACCTCCATATCTTCTAAATGGCACCAAATAACCGCTAGCCTTCTATGCATGGTGCATTAGCCTTCTTTGAAGTTACCCCAACTGTGAGCCCAATTCCAGTTCAGCAGCACATGATTAGACACTGAACCTCTACGTGGCAGAGCTCTCTCTGTAGAGATTTGTTTGTGGATTTTCTAGTGGGGAATGCAAGAGGGGATGCAGTACTTTCATACGCTACAAAACTTTGTCTCATCAGTTTCAACACCGAAACACTGGAGTAGGCAGAAGAGTCAGACCTAGTCTGAAAACATGAGCAGTCGTCAAACTTCAATGTGGCAGAGCTCTCTCGGCAGGAATCTGTTTGTGAATCTGCAAGTGGGAAATCCAAGAAGGGATGTGGTAGTTTCAGATCATCTACAATTTTCTCTTACTAGTGTCAGCATTGAAATACAAAAGTAGGGAGAAAAGACAAGCCTTGACTAAACAACATGAAGAAGATTGAAACTTCAATAGAGGAGAACTCCCTCTACAGGTGTCTGTTTGTTGCACTGTTTGTGAGCAATCGAAGATGAGGCAGAAGAGTTTTCGATTCATCAGGTTCTCTTCCAGTTTTGATAATGTGTGATTCCACATGCTTTGTTTTTGTGCGCTGCAAGGATTACCTAGGTATTGAGAGGTTTCCAACAATCCTAAAACAACAACAACAACAACAACATTGGAAGATTGACATGAAGTTGTGTGGATTGCCAAAAAAATTGAACAAGCTATCAAGATGGGAAAGATTGAAGGTTCTGCCAAGGATTCCATAACAATGATGAGAGATGCATCAAAAGAAGACTCTGACGGTGGGAAACCTTAATTATGTGGTCTAGCCAAGTATCGCTGTATCATTGACCACTCCAATGTCTTTGCCGAAGATAGACATTCTTTTGCCATGTGAGTTTATTTACCAGCATCTGCCAGATTCTAGACTTTTGCCTGACTCCGACAAATCCCATGCAACTACCGTTTTCTAGGTGGTATAATCTAGACAAGAGATGTGATGTCATGGTGGGGTCCTCAGCCATTTTAATTGAACAGTTGCAAGAATTTCAAGAAGCGAGCCCGGAAGTTGGTGAGCAAGAGACGAGTAGATTCTGTGAAGGAGGGTGTCATTAGCTATATTGTCCCCCGAACATTTTCAGAATGACATGTGATTGAAAATGCTTGGCAAAACACAGATATCGCCAGAAAAGCTGATTCAAGAATGGCGATGAATTGTCAATCATATTGTTGTGGAATGTTGCATTTTTGTTTTGGGATCACATCTCATCCTTCAACGAAACATGTCTTGTTTTTGTCTCTTTGTTGTTTCGAAATCAACAAATGTTTAGCATTTTATTCTGACAAAATATTTTGATCAAACTCCAACATGCGATAAAGGTTAATCAATCTTGAAGATTAAAAGTGTTTTGATTATAGAAATGACTCGATGTTTGTTGAAATGACATGATAAACAACAAGTGGTGACCGAAAAAATTTTGAGCTCACACACAAAATTGAACCACACATCATATAGCTAAGTTTTAGTAGTATGCATAATGACATGTAGTGGATTCGGTATTTATGGACTCGTGAATCATGATTCTTACAAGTCCCAATCATTACACTGGATGAGGTCAAAATTTATTTGTTCTAACCGACCTTGCTTGAAATGAGAAAAGGCCATCTTTGATATCCCTTCACTTTCTAAAAATTATATCCCTTGCAGTCCCATTTTGAGTTGGATAGAATATTTTTTTCATAAAAAAAACTGACTAGGATCACACCCCACACTGGGGGAAAATGAGAGATATTTTGAAGACATTAATGGATAAAAAGAAGGCTTAGAACAAAAGTCCAATGATTGAGAGAGGGCTAAAAGAAAACACATAGACTGAGGGCATATAAGAAAAATTTGAGGAAGGCTATGAAAAAAAAAAAGATTGAAAAAAAAAGATGTTGAAATTGCCTTCACTTAAAGGCAAGTCAAAGATAAAGGAAAGAGAATGCCTATCAAGCCTAGGAAGAGCAAAAGAAATTTCAATCAAGGAAAGACACAACAAAAGTCAATAGCAGAAGAAAGACTAAGCTATAAATATGACTTTTGGTATCCATTATAAAGCCTCTGATGTTATCAGATGATTGAGGTTGGTTATTCATCAAGGAAAGGTGGTTTTGCATTATGACTTATGTTAAGAGAAGTCTGATCTTTGAGGTTAACAAGGTTATATGTCGTTTCCTCGACAAAGACAACAATAGAAAAAGAATTGATGAATAGTTGATGTTGATCCTAGGTTTTTGAAACCCTCAAATACCTTTTGAGCCTGTGAAATTCCTTTCTTTCATAGCTATGAACCATAGCCTGCATTACGTGCTTTTAAAAGCACTTTTTAATCAAGCAAACAATTTGAACCGATAAATGGCGCTCTCAAAACTTGAAGAGCTTTTCCATAAGGGTCGTGACTTCATGAATTAAGCTATTGATTATTATGTATGCTGATAAAATAAAAGCTCAAAAAGAAACAACCTCTCTTGATAAAGCCTGAGATTTGACTTGGTCTTGTTTTTGAAATTCACATAAAGGTCACCTCATCACAGACCATCAAAAGATATACCCCAAAATCAGAGTCTAAAATGGATACAAAGAACCATAAAAAAAAAGCCATTTTAGTCTTACAAGGGGTCAATTTCTGTTTTCAAAATACATGACAATCAAAGGACTGTATATTTTGAATAACGTGTGTTGGATCTTTGATAAAAAAGCTTGATTTTTAAAAGGTCTTTTCAAAAAGGACATCTTTGATTTCATTTCAATAAACTAGACTTTGAATAGACATGATCTTTGAAGTATGAGAGTTGATTCCAGAACAGAAAGATTGTCAAACAAGAAGAATATCGATCGAGTTTGCAAAATCCTTGACAAGAATGACATCAACACTTCTTGACACTCCTTGAAAAGTTGACCACCTGGGGGCAATACAGTGGACCCTGAGAAGGAAAACAAAAGGTATTCAGATCAGCTGGGGGCAAAGAAAAAAATCGAACGATGAGTTGGCGAAGTCCATCAAAGTCATTCCTGGCGATCACAAAAAACCATTTGGTTATAGACAGAAGAATGAGCATGTTCAGATCATATTGGGGGCAATGTTGTTCAAAGACAATCCATGATTTAGTGAACTTCAGCAGCAATTGATGGGCAACGCTGCATTTGAAAGATATTTTCATATCTTTATGTTGGTTTATCATCCCTAACATAGCTATGACTTTTGAACGATGTTATCACATAGTCGCATTTGAATGAATGTTGGAAGGATGCACCCACTAAGACTGACTGTGGGGCCATTTGTTTTGAAGCTCAAATGCGCACTTCACCGCATAAATATGGGTGATGAACATCATTGATGATGCCAGTGCATTTCTTTTCATGATCTTATTTGACAAGCTGAGAGGAATCCATGGAGAAGAACATTGAGTTTACAACGATGAGTTTTTTATTGCAAGCTATGAGATGCATGTCCGGATGACTTGGCAGTTTTCAAGAAGGTTGATGATAACATATACTTGAAAAGTATTGTTTCAATTGGAGGCAAGTTCATGACTAGTTGACAATCTTGATGGGTGTTGGCATGAGGCACACATCAGAGGATAATTCTCAGAAGAATCCAAAAGAGAAAATCCTTTATGATGAATCAAACAACACCACACTTGGGGGCAGAGTCCAGCTTGATAAACAACGAGAGTAGTAATCATCATGGACAGCCTAAGATGGGCATTGTACTTGCATTTGAGTGGAAGGCTAGCACGCAAATGAGCCAATGCATCGAAAGAACAAAGAAAGCTTTGGAATGCAAACAAAGGCACCTTATGATGATGGATCATCAAAGAGGGGGGGACATATATTTCAAATCAGGTAAGGATGCATGCATGTCATCTAACCTCAAAGCACTGCACATGTGATTGTTACAGGAAAATCCTCAATGAAGTCCAGTAAGATTGTGGACAAAGAAAGAATCATTGAGTTGATGATAACAAAGAATCGATTTAGATCCTAGAATGAGAAGAGAATGAGATGAACCCTGCTAGTAGGAGAATCTCAAAAAAAAAAAACGAGGAGATCAACCCTGTCATCAAGAGGAGTCTTCAAGTCAACCCTGCAATCGGGAAGCGCCGTTTATCAGCCTTATCCTGTCAGGACTTTGCCTACCAAGTCTTTTTGCTAGGTAAGTCACATTTTTCCATCTAGGTAGGTCACCCATCATAATCAGACCATCATCTTTCATTTGGGGTAGGTCACCTATAACAATGAGACCACTTCACATTTTTCTTTACCGGGTAGGTCACCCATAACAATGAGACCACTTCAAATTTTTTCCATCTTTCATTTGGGTAGGTCACCCATCATAATGAGATCGTTTTTAACATTCTTTCATCTGGGTAGGTCACCCATTACAATGAGACCACTTTTTACATTTTTTTGGTTTTGGTTAAAGGAGGTCGTCAGATGGGATCTCACGTAGCTTTGGTTAAAGGGAATCGCCAGATGGGATTTCAGGTTGACCGAGCTACACACATTCTTTGGTTCTGGTTAGAGGGGATTGGCGAAAGGAATCTCAATCTATCCTAACCACAGAGGATTTTTGGTTCTGGTTAGAGGGGATTGGCGAAAGGATTCTAAGTCTATCCTAACCACACGCAGGAATTTTAGTTCTGGTTAGAGGGGATTGGCGAAAGGAATCTCAGTCTATCCTAACCACACACTGCATTTTTTGTTCTGGTTAGAGGGGATTGGCGAAAGCAATCTTAGTCTATCCTAACCACAGAGGATTTTTGGTTCTGGTTAGACGGGATCGGCGAAAGGAATCTCAGTCTATCCTAACCATACGCAAGATTTTGGTTCTGGTTGAAGGGGATCGGCAAAGGGATCTCAGTTCAGCCTAACCACACAGATTTTGGTTCTCGTTAAAGGGGATCGGCGAAGGGATTTCAATTTAGCTTAACCACACACAAACTTTGATTCTGGTTAAAGGGGATCGGCAAAGGGATCTCAGTTGAGCCTAACTGCAAAGGATTTTGGTTCTGGTTAAAGGGGATCGGTGAAGGGGTCTCAGTTCAGCCCAACCACATAGATTTTGGTTCTGGTTGAAGGGGATCGGCAAAGGGATCTCAGTTCAGCCTAACCACACAGATTTTGGTTCTAGTTAAAGGGGATCGGCGAAGGGATTTCAATTTAGCTTAACCACACACAAACTTTGATTCTGGTTAAAGGGGATCGGCAAAGGGATCTCAGTTGAGCCTAACTGCAAAGGATTTTGGTTCTGGTTGAAGGGGATCGGCGAAGGGGTCTCAGTTCAGCCCATCCACACAGATTTTGGTTCTGGTTGAAGGGGATCGGCAAAGAGATCTCAGTTCAGCCTAACCACACAGATTTTGGTTCTAGTTAAAGGGGATCGGCGAAGGATTTCAGTTTCGCTTAACCACACACAGACTTTGGTTCTGGTTAAAGGGGATCGGCGAAGGGATCTCAGTTGAGCCTAACTGCAAAGGATTTTGGTTCTGGTTGAAGGGGATCGACGAAGGGGTCTCAGTTCAGCCCAACCACGCAGATTTTGGTTCTGGTTGAAAGGGATCGGCGAAGGGATCTCAGTTCAGCATAACCACAAAGGATTTTGGTTCTCGTTAAAGGGGATCGGCGAAGGGATCTCAGTTTAGCTTAACCACACACATGATTTTGGTTCTGGGTAAAGGGATCGGCGAAGGGATCTCAGTTTAGCCTAACCACGCATAATTTAGCTTTGGTTAAAGGGAATCGCTAGAGGGGATTTCAGGTTGACCGAGCTACACACCGATTTTGTTCTTGTTAGATCGCCAGATGGGATCTCAGGTAAACCCAATCAAAAAGGCAGGTCGCCCGTGAAAATAGACCATTTTGAGTAAGTGTGCGTGGGTTGGTCGCCCCTAAAAGTAGACCATTTTGAGTGTGTGTGGGCAGGTTGCCCATGAAAATAGACCAGGGTAAGCGTAAGTGTGTGGGTTGGTCGCCCCTGAAAATAGACTAGTGTGAGTGTATGGGCAGGTCGCCCTTGAAAATAGATCAAAGTGAGTATGTGTGGGCAGGTCGCCCGTGAAAATAGACCAGTGTGAGTGTGTGGGCTGGTCGACCCTGAAAATAGACCACTTTGAGTATGTGTGGGCAGGTCGCCCGTGAAATAGACCAGTGTGATGTGGGCTAGTCGCCCCTGAAAAAAGGACCACTTCGAGCGTGTGTGGGCTGGTCGCCCCTGAAAATAGACCACTTTTCTTCAAAAGGGGCAGGTCGCACAAGAAAATGAGATCAGTTTCTTTTTCTTTTCTTTACAAAACTTACTATACAAAACATTAAGGAGTTTTGCTTCGTAAGCATTGTAAAGAGGGGATATCTGTTGCTACTCAATTTTTGACCCATCTTTTGTATAAAATTTTTTAAAAATCCAAAAATAGCGAAAAACAACGAAAATCCAAAAAAATTCGTTTTTTTATATATTTGCATCGTTTTTAGCATTTTCAGCATCGTCCCAAAAGAATTTAATTTTTCAAAGGTCTTTTGAACACGTTCGACTTTTCACGCGTCATTTTTGAAATCCTTGATTTTCCTCATTGAGTCGACGTTGATTTTGCTCATTTTCAAAAAATACAAAAAAATAAGAAAAATCAAAATTTACCAAAAGAAAAAGATAAGGGACTAATTTTGAGAAACAAGCAACATTTTACCTATAAATATAAGCCAAAAAAAATTACTAAGAAGGAGGGGGGGCAGTTTTGGAGAGTAAAAAAAAAAGAAACCCTAAATCTATCTCTTCTCCAAGCAGCCGCCGATCCCCCCAGCTTGGACCCGTTGGTTTCTTCTCCTTCACCCATCTCCTGAACCGGCCTCCATCTCCCCCACACAAACCCTTCTAACCTCTCCCCCCGGCCATCAGCCCCCATTTCTAGATCTTGAACCTTCCACCCGACAACCCACACGAACACAACCCTCATTTCCAGCTTCTTCTCCCAAACCAGACCAGCCTCCCCTTCACAGACAACACCCACCGTTTCCACATCTCCCAAGACCATCACTCATTTTTCTTCCTCTTCCCAAGCCGCCGACCCTCACTTTAGCCTCTCCTCCCTCAGCCGACAACACAGACGGCTTCACAGCGCAGAAGCGGTGTGCCTTCACAGCGGGGTCAATTCACCTGCAAGTACCAGGCACAATGGAAGGATGACCTCTCAATGTAAGTTTGTTTAGGTTTTACTTTTTTTTTTATACTTATAACATAATTTATGAACAACTAATTAATATTATTACTTTTATTTAATTTCAGGTTCACAAGCATTGAGGCTGCAAGGGCTATAACATTAGCGTTTAAATCATCGATGGAGATTCCATTGTTTCAATGGAGCCAGGTTTCCAAACATCTTGAGTGGAAACCTAATATCGATGCATGGTATAAGCGATTTCAGGTCGGTGTTAGTTTTTAATTTTCAGCTTATTTTTAATAAATAATTTTTATAATTTTATATATTGTAATATTTTTATTTTGTATGAATTATTTATATACACATAACAAATTTGAGTGGGATAAGGCGAGCAACAATGTTGTGAGGAGGGTATGGGAGAATCACGCGGCAACTAGGTAACATCGAAAATAATATTTATTTTTGTTTTATAATTTTATGTTTTAAATTCTAATTTGTTACTATGGAAGTAGGTTGCGTGATTTTTGGTATGACACC
>Ga0325410_1000737_pt1 | contig 34643 bp, 30 predicted proteins | sample PopdelMetagenome_16_FD_206182 | JGI IMG/M metagenome (GOLD analysis project Ga0325410, IMG submission 206182) | Populus deltoides microbial communities from Bellville, Georgia, United States - Xylem-PdIQD-R3 | ecosystem: Host-associated > Plants > Phyllosphere > Stem > Wood/Secondary xylem...
TAGCAACTACTACCAAGTTGAAACATCCACCAGAATGTCCAGGTATAAACACTAATGCAATTTGGCAAAGCTTGAGACAACGCGGTACTCCTACCGTTGTATATCCATTTGCAATGGAATTCTTTCTCATCTGTATTTATTCGCGTACACACGGACACATATTCCCTTGCTGAGGATAGTATCATTGGCAGTGCTTTTGTTTCTAAAAGTGCAAAATCAAAACTCAAACTTCAAGAAGAGAAGCCATCTCTTGCATGAAAGATATGTGATTGTAAATTAAGATCTTACGCCTCTATTACATGGGAACGCGCATTTCAGACTGAGATTCCATGGTTACTGATTTTTGCGACCTCCTTGGACAAAGCATTCCTTTCTTGCTTTGCCTCAGATGCAAGGCTGGAAACCTGCAACCCAAATCATCCCATATATGCAAGTTTAAATGCTTTGATAACAGAACAACGCAAGATAAAACAAAAAAAAAAGTTTAACAAGATATGATTATGCCACTCAGTCCAGAATTCATTATAGCAAGTGTAAGCAAAAAAAATTGTGTAATGGCCACAGCAGGTGTGTTCACAAGAAAAGCTTGTATCTGCAAAAGTTCTAGCCCTATAATGGCATCATAGTGATTTGTTTTCAAGAGGGCATTTACTTTATATAGAGTACTTAAACTAAATCTATCCCTGAAGACCCTAATGAGTTTTGCCTGAAATTCTAAAATGTTGCTTTCTAGCCCATGCATACATAATACCCGGAACATGGTGCTATAAGTGACTGGTTTAATCTGTGTGCTAGAGCAATCCCACCCTAAGTTTACATCTGTACAGATTTTTCTTCCATTTTAATGTCACTGCTAAGCAAATAGAAAATGAACTTGGAAAAATTGTTTTCTTTTAACAAAACTAAAATATAAACCATGATAAATCACAAACATATAATACAACACAAAGTGCAAGTTTTGTATACTCTTTTCAATCTTAATAGATTATACAAACATGTGGACACCACATCTATGGTTAATATCTAAAATGCTTACTTGAGACCGGAATTTAGATGCTTCTGCTCTAGGCAATTCACGAAGGATATCCCTCAACCCTGAAGCAACAAAGCAAATTTGATGAGCATGTGTTTTATCCATACAACTAGTTTGCTTAATGTCAACAATAAGGAGGCTGTGGTAGTACATACCCGTAGCTTGTCGTTCGATCTTATAAGCTGAGCGAATTACACCTTGGATCTGCTTCCCTGCTTGCCTGTAACCATAGAGAACACAGTTTCAGCAGGAATAATTAGCCAAATGGAAATATCTCCTTCCATGCTTTTCAAAAGTGAGCATCAGAAGCCCTTTCTCCAAATTCACAAACCTGAGCTTTGTCCTTCCCCGGATCAATTCTTCTTCTGCTAATGATGCTCTCCTCTGAAAAACAATATTTTATGTCATGGGGTGCACCCCGAGGAATACATGGAAAAATATAACTAAGATTAACAGCCTGCAGTTTGACCTGAGGAATGCATTCTCTGTACCTACTCCTATTTCTAAAATATATTCCATCCTCGTCCTGTACTGTCCCCCCAGTACATACAGGGTGGAGAATGGGATTCCTCACAGAACATAAACCTGACAACTAATTAATTCTTAGAAGTTCAATGGTCAAATAACACATTAACACACCCAAAGAGAGTAAATTAGTTATCCCCCATGTATATGCAATCAGTCTGGGGGTCATAACGCCCATCCCCATCTCCAACACCAAACCCTCCCAGAATCAATCTTGCCCTACATCCCAGCCTGGTAAGGCAATGAACCTCCCTCAAATATGTTCCAGATGAAGTAGGATATGCAGGAGTATGGTTGAGAGGTAGTATCTTCCCTACAGACTAATAACCTTTCAGGGCAGAGAGTTCCTGCTGATATTTATACTTCCTTCAGCACTTTGTTTTCTCTGTCAATATGTATTCTTCATTGACCTTTGTTGTTGGGGCGCGGAGGTTGGAACGGAGAAAACTCAGTACATTTGGCTCCTGTCAAGTTTTCCCAGAGGCACACGGTGCATCACATGTTCATGATGCGATGCAATGCAATGCAAAATATAAACTCCACTTTCTCCAATCAATCTCATCCTTGCCCTAGATTACCTTGCAGGCTTTATGTTAAATGTAAACTATAGTTCAAGAGTGGGGCCTTCCATTCCATGAATAGCAATAAACACTGAGATTTTGAACCAAGAAATAGCTTTTCTCCTTTTAGAGTTTAGACGCGTAGAAACAGAAGATAAAAATAACACATTATGAATAACTCGTCATGAAATAAATGATACGAGTGAGAGGTTACCTCCAACTTCTCACTTTCAGCCTTCAAGAGGCTAATCGACTGTCGCAATTCCTTAACTTTAGCATCAGCTTGGGAAAGCAAGGCCTGTGACAAGCAATAGGGTTGAAACTAAAGTTCTGATCAGCGCATACATGTTTAATGTGCTCACCACAAATGCTTAGCATTAGCATGATGCTTCTGCACTCGTGGAGTTGTAAACAAATGGATAGCAGATCGACTTATCGAATCAAAACTATATCAGCCTTATAAACAACAAAGAAATCCTTGACTGAAGTGATAATGTCGCCCAAAAAACATTTCCCATCATCAAAAGGGAATTTGAAGAACACTGAGCAAGATGCAGTGAAACTCCATTTTGTAGCATAGCGATGATGGCTCACATTATGCAAACATGCAGTTTTAGTTGTTTCCAGGGAAAGTGTCTGCTCAAGCCAAGTGTCCTTTACATGGAGCATTACATATTTTTACTAACACATAATATACATGTGTGAATTTATTTGTTCAAGAGTTACAAGTGCAGAAAGGAGGAACTGACATCCAGGTGACTTGTGGCCATCTTAGTAACCTTTGGAATGTAATTCCTTTTGTAAGCACATTTACCTTCTGCCAGTGAAGGGGCATAGTAAAACCTCATTACAACGGGTTACTAACATAGAAGTTCTGATTGAGGGGGCATATTTAGAACCTAATTGGTTGCATTTTTTTCGTTGCAGACCTACTTACTGGGAAAGAAAAGGAAAGAAAAGGTGGGGAGCCTTATGCTCACCTCTTCACTCGTTAAAAGGCGCAAGGTCTTGTAGTACAAAATGCGTCTTGGTCCTGCATGACATAAAATGCAGCAATAACCATCAGTTTGAAAGAAGCAACAAGCTTCAGAGACAATTGGAGACGGAAAAAGAAAAAAAATGCTTCTTATATGTTACAAACTTCACCATGCATTGAGACTAAATTAAAAGGCAGCAAAATTATCTAAATTCAAAATTTCAATACAATTCACATTCAATCTTATTCAGCTTTATTCCAACTCCTTGTACAACAAATTAATGACCCATTGCATCATATGACAGACATTTCATTAAATAACATAAAAAGGTAAGCTTAGACTCGTAGAAACAATAATTATTCATAAAAATAATTTGAAGACCATACTTTTAAGAACTACGAATCCCAAGCCAACGGCAACCGCACTGGTAATCAACGGATGGGAAGCTGCAACATTAATTCCCTCTAAAAAAAATTCACCAAACATTAAAGCCTAAAAAAAACAAATAAAATAACTCAACTCCAATTACAATGTGAACAATAAATTCTTAATACCTTTAGCCTTGCCAAATAATTTATCCTCATAAACACCAATCTCTGACGTAACATATTGCAAAGAATCCTACAATTAATTCACAATAAAAAAAAAACAATGCGAATAAATTTATCAAAAAAAAAAAGTAAGTACATTTAGTGCCAATTTTTTTAATAGAATAATGAGCTCACAATTGTTTGGCTAAAATGAGCCTGGGAAGTTGTGATGATTTCAGAGAAGTGAGATTTTGAAGATTCAATGGCGATGTCGAGTGAATCTTGGATGGTTTTTTGGTAAATAAGAGCTTGTTGCAATGCGTTGTCGATCCATGGCGCGGTTTCTTCAAGAGCTTTCGATTTTAGTATCGAAGTCAAATCCGTTTCTGCTGTTGGTCGCGGTGGCGGATTATGGGTGCTTGGCTTCTCCTCCGGTGATGGTGATTCTGCGTCCGTCAGCATTTTGAGAGCGATGGTTAGCTTCGATCAAACACGAGGTTCTGTTTTTAATTCGCTTGCGTTTGTGGTGATTTGGGCCTGGATGACTCAACCCTCGCATTTATTCGGGTCGAAAATATACTTTGGGGCAGAACATTAGCTCTTGAGCCCGTAGACGATCATTCAAGAAAGAAAAATTATTCTAGGTTTATTTCATTTTACATTTTGTTTATATTATTTTAAAAATTATGATTTATTCTCTAAATTTTATAATTTCATAGCACTTTATTTCTATATATATATATATATGACACAAAAAAATTAATAAAAAATATTATATTATTTACATGTCTATTAATATATTCAATTAAAAAGTTAAAAAAATTAATTGTTTTAAAATAACAAAATTATTATTCAAAAAAACTTTCTTCCTGTTTGCGAAACATGATCCTCATCACTAACTTCAATTCAGTCATATCATATGTTTCCAAAAAGCCAACTGATTTTTTCTGGCTAACAAGATGACTTCATCATGTTTGATATTGCATTTCAAAAGCAAAATTTTAAAAAAATATTTTTTTAATATTCTTTATTTTTAATGTATTAATATTAAAAATAATTTTTTAAAAAAATATTATTTTAATATATTTCTGAATATAAAATATTTTATAAAATAATTATTATTACACTTTCGAATACCCCTTCATCTGAGAAGGGGTGAAAGGATAAAAAATAAACTTTTATTTTTTTATGCATTGTGGATGAAAATATTAATTTTATATTTCCATCTAAGTGTTTGACAGTTTTTTAAAGGGTTCATGCTTTTTTAAAATTTAGATTTTGTTGCATCATCTAATTGTTAAAGTTTGTTACAATGAGAATTTATTTCACATTATAACTATTAATATATATGAAAATTTTAAATATATGATCATGAGAGAAAACTTTTGAACTTTTGAATTGATACATGATGTTGTAGGAAAAGAAAATATTGAATATGTAAAAGACTTAATGTACCTTTGACTATCTTAATTTGTGCAAATTTATAGATGATTTCTTCACTAAAATTAGATATTAATGAAAAAAATTGAGTGAATTTTAGGGATGCGTGTTGTTAATGTTCCAAAATAGAAGAAAGAAATATAAAAAAGATAAAAATATAGTTGGTTAAAAAGATAGATAAAAATACAAAATAAATATGTTTTTAGAACAATTATAAGAGAATTCCTATATTTTCAAGAAAAGGCGGATGGGTCTTGCATGACTGTCAAACCCAAGCTCTCGGGTCTGGCGTGGTTACCAGACCCAATATGTATGAGTCTAGCAAAAAGTTGAGCGAAAGTTTAAAAATTAACTCACTTGATTAGGTTTAATGACATTATTAAAACATTTTCCATACTATTAATATTTTTTATATTTAAAAAAAATGATATTGACCCGCTGCAGAGCATGAACTAATGAAATAGTGCCTCCATTAAATCATCACATTATGTAATAAATACCTTTTATGGATAATTAACATATTTATAGCTCTTTATGGATTCCAACAAACACAAGAAGATATATAGGTCATTGAAATCATAGTTACGGAACTTGGCATGACCCGAAGAGTTGATCCGAGACCCGGTAACCAGGGTCTTGGTCGAGTTTTAAATAAGCAAAACTTGGGTTTGCAATTAGCTCGGTCAAACCCAAGCGACATGCCAGGTTAACTCGAAACCCTGGTGACTCGGCGTAACCCGAATGAGATCCAACTTTTTTTTATATTTTTTAACAAACTCAAAAAATATATAATTAATTCATGGATACTTAGCTTCACATATTTTTTTTATAGCTTACATCTACATGAAATGTTTATTAACTTTTTAATGTGGGATAATTATACATAGCTTATATCCACATGAAATATTTCTTAACTTTTCCATGTGGGAAAACTATATATAGGGTCTGTTTGGGAACGTGGTGCAAACAACATTTCTCAAATTTTGATTGTTTTTGCTAATTTTTTTAATGTTTTCAGATTGTTTTGATGTACTGATCTCAAAAATAATTTTAAAAAATAAAAACATCATTTTGATGCATTTCTAAGAGAAAAGAACTTTGAACCACTACCACAGTCCCAAATAAGTCAATAGTTTAAATCCATATGAATTATTTCTTAACTTTTCCATGTGAGATATTAAAATCTCAAGCATTTTTTTATTTTTACTAGGTTGACACTGACCAAGGGGTCGGGTTCTATGTCACACGAGTTGACCTGGGTCAACCCCAGACTAGGTTTAATAACTATGATTAAGATTATTGGCAAATAATGGAAGAGATGGATTTGATGGTTAGTAATAATAAGAAGCTTAAATTAAAGGTGGTGGTAAATTCAAATGTAGAGCTTGTTTCACCAAAAAGGATGAAGACTTTATAAAAAAGTACCAAGATTAATTACTTTGATAATAAGGATCTTCAACAAAAAGCTCCTATAAGGAATGCTTAATGGGTGATACTCCCATGGATGAGATAGGTGAGGAGGATGTCACAGTTTCTGACAACGATTTGGATTTGAAGAAAAATTATGAAAAAAATTGTTCTACTATTTATTTTTTGGCAGCAGATAAACATAGACTCTATAAAACCCATGAAGAAACCCTAATTATAAAAGTCATTAGATAAAAAAGTAGGATATTTATTCTTGGTCAGCGGCCTTCTGAGACAATGAAAATTGAAGGAATGATTTGTACTTATAGGTTCGGGGAATGAGTTATATCTTGCAAATTTTTACACTAAGAATGGTTATCATACTATTCTTTTTGGTGAATCTTAAATGGTTGTTCATCATATTTTGATTGTTTAGGAATAGTGGTCAAGTTTTGATCATGACAAGGCTTAAATAGATATAGCATTAGTCTGGGTTAGAATTATGAAGATGTTTTTTTTTGAAATATTGTGATAAAATTATTCTCATATGTATAGGTAATCATATCGGGTGTTTTGTTCAGGAAAATAACTACAAAACACTTGACCACTATATTTTTTCTTGATACAAGTTGTGTGGTTTAGTCATTTACTAGTCACTTGCTCACATGCCATCACAATGAAGTTTTCAACAATGCTATTAAACTTAGCCAAACTCGGTTGGTCAAGATAGTGACTCATGGACCTGGCCTTTAGAAAAGTAAATCGGGTGAAAGTTAACCTGGTATGGCACAACCGACCTAGTAGGTGCATGTGATTCGATCAACTCGGTCAAAACTCAGTTTGAATTAAAAAAAAATGTTGATTTAATGTTCTTTTGAAAAAAAAATGGAATGATGACGTTTTAGATTGACCCAAATCGAATTGGGTTAACTTGTTCAACTCATAACCGAGGTCTTTGCCTTGTCCGGGTTTAATACCTTGATTTTTGGAATTTATGTTTTATTTAATTAAATGATTATAAAAATACATTTTTGTAAAAAACACAACTAATAAAATCATTGAGAAAAAATATATTTTTTTAATCTAAACTTCATCTCTTTGTTAACATTTATTTTTATTATTTTAACGAAAACACGTTTTTAATAGTAAGTATTATTTTTTAAATAAAAAATAATCATGATCATAAAAGCAAGTTTTTTTAATATATATATATATATATATATAATATTCAATATTTTGTATGTGATTGAGGAAAAAAAATAACAAATACGATAATATCATGTCAAAAATCTATTAAAAAATTTAAAGAACAAAAAAAATTATTTTCTTTGAATATTCAAGCATGATTATTTTTTCTTGTTATCAAGTACATAATAATTGATACATAAATTATTAGCATTCCTATAAAAACCTATAGTATAATTTAAGAACCATGAACAAACTGAATGATAATTTAAATACCATGTTAAGCTTTTTTTCATAGTATTTCAATCAAAATACAAAACAAAATTTTAAAGAAAAAAAAAAGAAAGAAAGGGGCCATGTGCTTGGGATAAAAAGAAGGGGCTTGTATGTTTGCCCAATAGAAAAAAAAAAAAGGTGCACGTGGACCTGCGAGGTTAAGTCTACGCATCTAGCCTCCTTTATTTAAAAATAAATAAATCAAATAACATGTCATTTATTTGCCTAGATTTTGACCACTAAAAAGGTGCTTGGAAAATCAGGCTGGGTTTTTTACGAACTCAAAAAATTCTTTTTTTACTTGTTTTCACTTAAAAACACCTAGTAAACACTTTTTTGAACCTCAATAAATTAGTCTCAACTTAAAATGCCCCTAAATTGATTAAAAAATACCAAATTAAACCAAGAATTTTTTTTCTTGACCCCACTCTATTTTTTCCAACTATATAGCAGCTAAAAAACACCTCAATTAAACTCCTCCTGTCAAGAGAAAGATGTTGACGCCAAATTCAACTTTTTTATCCCTATGATCTAGTAAGCTGATTGTTTTTTCTCTCATTAACTATTTTCAAGCAAATGTCTATCTCCTCGTAAAATCAAGTGACTAAGACGCAAAACAAATGAAAAAAAAATGAAAAATGAATAAACTTTAAAGACTAAAATTGTTAAAAGCATGTCTATTGAACAGTTGAAAAACAAAAAAAAAGACCTGCATTTTTATTTCATTGACAATTTTGGTCCCTGTATTTTTCATTTTTTGAAAGCAATAAAATAAAATTTTATTTTGCAAAATTAAGCATCGAATTAATGGAGAGACTTTTTTTTTACACCACAAGAACTCCATAACAAGCAAAACAAAGCAAGTTATCAATTTTAATTCTTAGCTAATACAATAAGGAAGGATGATTTAAAAAAAAAACCAATGATCGTAGTAGAAAATATTGCAGGGATAAAAAAAAAAAACATTGCTCTAATCCATAGTGTTTTGTGAAGGGTGCTATAGTGTTTTTCCCTTTTATTTATCTATGATTTAATTGTCATTAGCCGATCAATTTTCTTGTATCATTATTTGTTTATTTATTTAAGTTACTTAAGTTCTTGCTCATTTTATTATTCTAGTTGTCTTACTTAACTTACATTAATGCTATGATAAATATTGTTAATTAAGAATTTTTTATGTTTATAGATAGAAGAGCCCATCTTGAAATTACTTGTTAAATTCTTAAAAAAATACTTCAAATCTAACAATGAAATGATAGAAATTAAAAACAAAATGACGTTGCGAATAAAAATCGCTTGAAATGATAGGTGATTTTAGGATACCACCAAAAGTGTCGAAGAATCTTGAAGAATTTCTTGATGTTGGTGAGTATAAAGATGTCAAACAAAAATTAGAAAGGAATGAATGATAGATCCAATATAAGTTAATTTTTTTTTATTATGGGTAGCTGTTATTTATAATAGGTGCTTTAGAGATGTTAATACCTTCTTCAAATATAGGTGAATTATCATATCTTAAATTAGATTACATAGATCAAAATCTATTAACTTTAATAAATCTTAGGTATGTATTAAAATTGATATAATTTAAATATGGTGGTTGATCATACCTAAAACTTTGGAGACAACTCGTGCTTTTTTATCCAAAACTATTTCGTGACCTCCTGTATCCCACTAGGGGATTAAACATCGAGAGTTAAACCATTAACAATCATGTGTTGACCTAATTTATTTTGTTGGTTTATGTTCATCTTATTTCATTTTTTTTTTACTTGGTGGGATTTTTTGTTTATTATTTATCATTATTGTTTTATTACTAAAAACATTAAAACATTTGGGGTAAAAAACAATTGTTTTCATTGTTCAAATAAACAATGAAACAACTCCCTCTTTATTTTTTCCACTTTTTTTAAAACAATTTAGCCTTTGGATTTTTTTTTCTTTTTTATTTACCACCTTTAACAATGAATTAATTGGGTTTTGGCTTCATGATTTGTTTTATTTGGCTCAATATGGAGATCTTAAAATATTAAAATTTTGGTGCTTGGTTGATGCTCAATTAAACACAATAAAATTCAATGTTATGCACTTGAAACAATTGAAGGTTTAGGGACCCAATTTGAACCTGAAACAAATGTCTAGTCTTTTTTTACTAAACCAAGGACTAGATTAGATGTACAAGAAAAACATAACTGGCATATGTAACAAACGCGCCAACAAGCTAGATAGGTTGCAATACTGTGACAATGTGTGTAACAACCAACAAGCTTTGGACATGGCCTTTTGTGGTATCAATAGAATCGTTATGATGAGTGGTTCATTTTTTGGTGACGCGTGATGATGAAGGGCCTCTAGTATGGCTATCCGTTTCTTCTTTCCATTCTTTTCATTTTATTTATCTCTCATCTCCTTAGTTTCTATGCCTAAATCTCTTTTGTTTTTTATATCAAATTTGATATTCATTATTGTAATTGCTATTTTTAGCAATGATTATAGTTCGGTTTCATAAATTGATGCTTTGTAAACCATAAAATGGTGTTTGAAATCATGATTGCAAGGGACAATGCTAGATAGAAGAAATATTAAAAAAATATAAATGCAACGTATAAAAAAGACACATTCCATTGTGAGTTGCAATAGTTACCCACAATGTTTTCTTTTTTTCTTTTTTTTTTGTCACTTGAATTTTTTTTACTTGTTTGATCCTTTCAAGCTAGGTTGACTTAAGATAGGGATTGATGTTTTGTTTATGTTGGCTTTATATGGTGTTTTCACAATGTTAAGAATAACTTTTAACATTAAGTTGATTCTTGGTTTGGTAAAATAAAATTTAGTTTTATTTATTTAAACCAACTACAACTTTAGGGATATGGTTTTAAACTGAAACAAATATTCAATCTATTTTTTTCCCAAAGAAATAACATATTTGTCTCTACTTCCCGACTCAATATTTGGTGAGAACTAACAAATTTGTTATCGTTTTTTAGCACATAAAATTATCTAATTATTTCATTGAATATATGTATCAACCTTTTATATTGTAATTAAAAACAATACTCATTTTTTTATGGAAAATTTTTTTTGCTCCATCTCACAACATAAACACATATAATCAAACAAGTATAGGAAAAGTAGGGTTGCCAGGTTTTGACATGGTTGATGGCATACGAGAAGAAGCTAACAAAATAAATGGTATAAGATTATATAATAGAAAAAGGTTAAATGTTAAACCCTTGTTTTATTGTATTAGATATTTTGTAATCCTAACTATGTTGTGGGCTGGGGGTTTGTAACCCCTTTTGAAATATATGAAGGCCTTTCTAAGCTTGTGAGAAGGGCGTTTTACCTTGGGTTTAGAATGAATCATAAAAGCCCTCGTGGAGGAGGGTTTAGGTGCATGTAAAAAGTACAAAGTAAAAAAAAACAAAATAAATTAATCAAACTTATATCTATTTAGGTTTGAACTATAGACCTTATCCATGGGAAAACAACAAAAAAACAACTTAGTTTCCACGGTCTCATCAAATGAGCTAAAGAATTTTAAAATTTTCCTATATATGAAATATAATTCGATATACTTGGATAATGATTAAGAAAAATCTAGTTGTAGTAGTCACGCAGATGAATCTATTTTAATTGTCTTGTTTGAAACTAATGTGACAATTAAATTTAAGAAGTTCACATGATGACCTCTATAAAATATACATTTTTATGATAAAACAATAATTCTAGGTCTCATCAAATGAGCTAGAGGATAAAATTTTCCTTATACAAAATATAACCACATAAACTTGGATATCAATTACGAAAAATCTAGTGTAAAATGAAAAGAAAGGATGTTATGGAAAAGTTCATTTTCTTTTAGAAAAAAAAAGTATGAAGTACGAGTAATTTTAAAATCCATAAAAGGTTTTGTGAATTCTTAGATAAATCTTAACATCGTTGAATACAAAAATGTTACAATTTTAGAAAACAAATGATGAAAGATCCGATAAACGTTAAGTTTGTTAGCATGGTGGACCATCTCATTAAAACCAATAATTTTCATATAAATATTAGCTATTTGAGTCAAGAAAATAGTTGAAAATATTTGTGTAATTATGGTATAAACAAATTTCTATAATTAGGTTGATATTATAGTCAATAGTAGTTGATTTTGTGGGATGTAAATAGGAATTATTGCTATCAACTGAAAAGAGACTCTCACTGAATAGGTCCATTCAGTCAAATTGACAAAGTTTTGATAATGGGTAACCAATTTTCAAGAGTGGTGCTTTTAGAGGTAGTAATACCTTCAACAAGCATGAGAAAACTCTCAGGTTATAAATTATGATATATAGATCAAAACATATCAATTTTAATAAATCTTAGGTTACTATTAAAATCATCATAAATTAAACATGTTGTCGGACCACACTAAATAAGTATTGATGTTGATTTATACTTTTATATTCAAAACCTTTTTATAAGCTCTTGTGTTATATTGATAGGTAGGTTACAACAATCACGAGTCCAATAAATACAACAATAAAAGGCAACCGAGCAAATTTATTGGTTCTCATGAAAACACCTTAACACTAGAATTTAGATACCAATATACAAAGTTTAGGTTTCAAAATTCCGTACTTTCTTAAACACACAAGTATTCTAAAACACACGAGTACCAAAATATAGGTATTGACCCACAAGTTTAGGTTTCAAAGTTCTCTCCCTTGTATTCATGCAAGTTCTTTGTTAATATTCAAGACATTACTAGTGAACTTTTTAGATTCATAGTTAATGGGTAAAGCATCTTTTGACAATATGGTGTATCATAGGTTGCACCATAACAAAAACATCTTTTTTAATATTTTTGCTGGTGAAACAAAATTGTAACAGTACCACATTATCAAATGAGCACCACATTATCAAATGAGCACTTAGTTATAATATAATTTTACCATGGAAGCATACATGAGTTGTTTAGTAACAATCAAAACATTAAATAATTAGAAATAAATATTTAAATATTAGATTGATAATTAATTTTAGGAATGATTATTTTTATTATTAAATAATTAAATAAAAATATTTTTTTAAAAATTATTAACCTTCGAAGTGTCCATTGTTTAAAGACTATAAAGAATTTTGTTTAGTATCAGGACTTTTTTAGAATTAAAAATTAATTTAGAGATAATGATTTTTCCTGATCCTGCAAATGCAAATACAAAACAGAGAGAAGCGCTAATCATTTTTGTTCGCTACGTGGCACGTAAGTAACTCGACATATTCATCCCTTCCCACACCCTATGGTGACCGTCGCGAAACCCAGACAAACACCACACTTGTCATTTGCTCTAAAAATATTACACTCAACATAAGAGAACCTCTCTTCATCAATTCTCAGTTTGCTTTTCGTGTTAAAATCTTCAGAACTACCACCTTCCTGCTTTCTCTCACTGTAAAACCAAAAAGCAAAAAAAAACCTAATTTATCTCTCACTCACTGAGTCACTCGCCATGATTGAGTTATCTTCAACAGTACCGAGTCAGATTCGGTTCCTCCTTCATTCCTTGAACGAAGCTAACGTCGATTCCGTCTTTCGTGACCTCTGTCAGGTGCTCTCTTTACATTGCTTTATTATCCCTAATTTTGCTATCGATCGTTTATTTTTCACTCTCTCTCTCTCTCTTTTAATTTTTTTCTAAAAACCCTAAAATTTCACGCTTTTTTTGACCGGCTATCTTTGGAAACAAAATAAGAAATTATTTTAAGCATGGAAGTTAATTTAGTTATTATTAGGTCACAATCGAGTTTGTTTTTGTTTTTAAATTTAATTATTTGTTGCTGGCTAAGATTCAGAGGTTTTGTTTGGGTGTCGTGGATTAATGCAGTTTATGGAGTATGAACTTGAAGGAAGTATTTTGACGCTCCAAACATGTTTGGATTATTTGAAGACTGACTTGAAAAACATGCATTTGGAACCTGTACTTGCATCAGTTTTCAAGTTTGTTTTGGACAAACCCAATTTCGCTACCGTGTTTTGTCAGTCTTTAAAAAGTACGGAGATCACTGAAGATTTCTTAGAGAAGTTGTCCAATTTATTGAAGTTATCTGTGGCTGAGAAAATTGGCACTGGTCTCGCGCTCTCTGAATCAGAGAATGCTGATACCAGGATGTTCGGTGAGTTGTTGTTTTAATGTTTTTTTTTTCTTGCATTTTATCGGGTTGGAGTTTTATTGTACATTTTATTGATGGGCTTGTTGGTTTTTCAGCTAAGAAGTTCTGTTTGGCTAAAATTGAGGAATTGTGTGCAAATCCTGTTCCAATGAACTCTGTTGAGCAAATTCAGAATATTGTTATGTTCCTCCAGCGGTCTGAGGGGCTTTCCAAGCATGTTGATAACTTTATGCAGATGTTGTCGTTAATGCAGTCCAAAGATGTTGTCCCATTTGTTTTAACTCCGTTGATTTCTGATGAATTGCGTGAGGCCAATTTTTTGAGGTAGTCTCTTTTCTTACTTGGCCTGGTAATTGACTATAACTGTAAACTCAGTGGTCTATAATACCTGCAATGCACTTTTTTTGATTTTGTAGGAATATGGATCTCTTCAATGGAAGTACAGATAGTGAATTTGATGCTATTTTAGCTGAAATGGAGGAGGAGATGAGCCTGGGAGATATTGTGAAAGAGTTAGGCTATGGATGCACATTTGATGTGTTGCACTGCAAAGAAATATTATCCCCTTTTCTACCACTGACAGAAGTTACCATTTCTAAGATACTTGGAACAATTGCTCGCAACCTTACCGGTCTTGAGGACAACCAGAGCACATTTTCAACGTTTGGCTTGGCTCTTGGTTGTGACATTACAACTGATCTTCCACAGTTAAGCTCCTGGGACATTGACGTCCTTGTAAAGACTATCAAGCAACTTGTGAGTTCAGTTCTGTTTTTATTATCTTTGCCTTTTGCTTTAAATGTGACATTTTCTAAGAGGAGTTCCCTAAATCATTGCATATTTATGCTTTTTTACAGGCTCCTGGTACTAACTGGATTCAAGTTATTGAAAACCTGGATCATGAAGGATTTTACATACCTAATGAGGAGGCATTCTCCTTTCTGATGTCTGTATATAGACAGACATGCCAGGTACATCTTCGTAATATGTGAAATACTTGCACTGGTAGAGTCCTGTCAAGATCTGTTTCTGGATATACAAGGTTTTTTGTTTTGTTTTTTGTGAATGATATTTATCTCATCAAGAAACAACCAAGCAGGGGACTAAAACCTGCTACAAAGCCCAGAAACCAATACAAAGACAATGCTAGAATGAAGACTAAACAATGAAGCTGATAATGATCAAATTACCGAGATCAGCAAATTTTAGGATTGTTTCAAGCCTCATGTAGAAAACTCGTATTGCACAATCTGAACTGAATCAATTGAACAATCTGAGCATCTACAACAGTGGCTTGGGAGCTTTTTCCATTGAAGATCCCGACATCCCTCTCCTTCCAAACAGAATAAATGACCCCACACAAAGCAAGCCCGAGGATAACAGAAGAAAAGCACTTCTTCTTCAAAATTCTTTCGGCATAATCAAACTCATATTGCCAATCTCCTACAGTTCTTTGAATTCCACACAGTCTCCTACAGCTCTTTGAATTCCACACAATTGGAAAATAGACCTCCAAGCATCTTTAGCAAACGAGCAAGTAAAAAACATATGATCCCATCTTCCCTCTCTTGACTGCACAGAACACATAGGGGCTCAATTTTATCCCCACTCTCACTTGTTGAACTTTAGTAGAAAGCCGATTTAGGATAGCCAGCCAAGCATTGAAACTTTGTCTAGGTACATATAGAGGACCCCAAGTCAGCTTAAACCACTCAACTCTACAGTTCTATGCTCTTATTGATCCCCACAAACTTTTGCATGTAAAGTTACCTCCAGGAGTGAGTTTCCATAAGACCCTGTCATCTTCACCATTGGAAGGAGATATAATGCCACATATAGCACTCTGAATTTTCACCATATCATCTGTTCATGGATGTGGCCACCTCCATTCCCCGTCGCTAATTACAGCTGCAACATACATGATCATCATTAACATATATGATTCTCAAGCAATATTTTTAACTAATGGCCCATGTGGGTGCCAATTATTGCTTAAACAGGGATTTTTTGTTTTCTGGTTATGAATCTGTATCTTTGATATTTGCAGGATCCGTTCCCTCTCCATGCCATCTATGGGTCTCTTTGGAAGAATACTGAAGGTCAGCTATCTTTTCTGAAACATGCAGTGCTGGCACCACCAGAAGTGTTCACCTTTGCCCAATCTGAAAGGCAGCTGGTATGGTGCCTTTCTACCCTTTTTTTTCGCTTCCGTTCTGAGGTAATCCCATTTCTGATAATGAAAAGTTATTTGCTATTCTTGCAGAACTATATTGATGCTTTGCATGGCCATAAGCTTCAAGTTGGGCATTCTAATCATGCGTGGGTGTGCCTTGACCTTTTGGATATGCTTTGTCAACTGGCTGAGAGGGGTCATGCTAGTTCTGTTCGATCAATGCTTGAGTATCCTCTCAAACACTGTCCAGAATTGTTGCTTCTTGGGATGTCACATATCAATGTACTTCTCTTGTTTTATTCATGATTCTTGGAATTATATCCTACATATTTATTTGGCTGATCAATTTTACCTCTCTTATTGCAGACTGCCTACAGCCTCCTCCAATATGAAGTGTCTTTTATGGTTTTCCCTCTTATAATCAAAAGTGCTGCTGGTAGTGGTATGATGCTTTACCTCTGGCATCTGAACCCTAATCTTGTGTTGCGGGGATTTGTAGATGCTCACAATGTTGAACCGAACATCATGACTGAGATATTGGATGCTTGTCAAGAGCTAAAGGTAAATGGAGAGAATTCACGACTTGTTTTTTGTTCTAGCTGTTTCACAGTTCCTTCACCTCCAGCAAAATTTTAAAGCTGCCATTTTGTGGGAACTTTTTCCATAACCTTGCATTATTCTTACTGATTTATTCATTTCTGGATTCATCTTTTAGTTATGCTTCTTTGTTGCTAGTTTTGTGCACGATTAATTCTGAGCTCATATTTCTTGTTCCGTGCGCAGATTTTGTCATCGGTATTAGACATGATTCCCTTTCCTTCTGGTATCAGATTAGCAGCCCTCGCTTCAAGAAAAGAGCTTATAGACCTTGAAAAGTGGCTGGGTAATAATTTAATTACATACAAGGATTCATTCTTCGAGGTAATGTTCAGCTGTCCTTCTAAACTCCTCATGAAGGTGCCGATAATTTTTGGTTTTGCCAAATCTTATCTCTGGGATTCTAAATGCATTTTAATATGGCCAAGTTAAATTACGGTTTAGTGATGGAAATAGCTATACATGACTTGGTGTGTATTTTCCAACTGTGCAGGAATGTCTCAAGTTTCTTAAGGAGATTCAGCCTGGTGGATCCCAGGATTTTTCTGCCAAACCTCTTCATCCTCAAAGTACCATTGTGAATCTTTATTCAGAGACTGGTTCATCCTTCCTGAAGGTTCTAACCTCTACACTTAATTGATTCTCGTCTTCTCCATACAATTGCATGGTGATACTCTAAATCTCTGCATACTTTTCAGGTCCTTAAAGCCCATACCAGCTTAGTTATATCTACCCAACTTTCTGAGGAAATGGAAAGGTTGCATGTAACAGTTATGGACTCTAATCCAAGGCTGCAGAATGGTAGCTTGGCAGATTCATCTACCCCTGATGGGTTTTCGGATGATGTTGAGGCAGAGGCAAACTCATATTTCCATCAAATGTTTTCTGGTCATCTGACAATAGATTTCATGGTTCAAATGCTTGCTCGATTCAAGGAATCTTCTGTGAAAAGGTATAATGTTAATCTTTATAAAGCATTTGCTTCCTTTGGAATCTTACTACGGGTGTGTTTGAGATTGTGGTAGTGAATGCAGTTCAAAGTATTTTTCACTTAGAAATGCATCAAAATAATATTTTTTTTATTTTTTAAAAATCATTTTTGATATTAGTACATCAAAATGATCTGAAAACATAAAAAAATAATTTTTAGCAAAAAAAATTCAAAATTTGAGGGAACACTGTTTGCACCGCATTCCCAAACAAACTCTACATCCCATGTCCTTAAACTTTATTAGTAATCTAATTATAATAAATGTGCAAACATCCCATGTCCTTAAACTTTATTAGTAATCTAATTATAATAAATGTGCAATTATAGAGTTTTGGAATTTAGCCTTAAAATTATTCTAACCACAATAATTTTGGTGAAGAATTATGTTTGATTCTTACTCCATGTTTTGTTCATACATCCTGAATTGTTTTTTTTGCATACGCTGCACATGTCTGTCTCCTCCAAACATTTGAAATGATTGTAGTTATTTTTATTAGTGTTTTTTTTGACAGACAAGTATGAAAGGTGTTAGTGTGAAAGCTGACGATACCTCTTCGGACCTGTATCATCTTAGTTTTAGATTATTTTTGTGGTGCTCATTTGAGGGTTTTGGTGTTCAATATTTTATTTTGATGCTTAATTTTTTTTTATTTTTTTGTGGGTCCTATCAGAGACTTTTGGTTTCAGTGGTACGACTAATCACTTGTTGAAATCACTTACAGGGAACAATTGATTTTTGAGTGCATGATTGGCAATCTATTTGAAGAATATAGATTCTTCCCAAAGTATCCAGAAAGGCAACTAAAAATTGCTGCTCTTCTTTTTGGTGAGCTTGATTTTAGAGGTTAAAGTTAATAGCATGGCTCATCTTTCTAGCCTTCTAGTCCAATTCCTGGTATCAAGTCACCTTGATTGGCTGTGTCTGAATAATTATGCTTAAGAGCTCAAGTTCTTGGTGCTGCTTGTGCAATTTTAACTCTGCTATCATATACTTAGTTGTTTTTAATCATATTAAACCTCCTTTTGCCTGTCCATGAGTTTGGAGTTTCAACATGTATTTGCTTGTCCAAAATAGGGCCCCTTTGTAGAAAAATGTAATGGTATTTGATTTTTGATACGTGTAACTCACAACTACACACCTATTTTTTTTTGTATTTTTGTATCATTCTTTCAAAAAAAATATTGTGATGAATTCTATGTAGTTTAGCTGATATAAGTTTGCATTGCAGCATATGTTTTTTATTTGATTGCATACAACTTGATTGAAGAAGTTGACTGCTTACTGCTTGAATGAAAATCCATTTATAAAATCAGATATCTATTTGCCTGTGATTGCTACTGGTATTTGCATTTTTGTAGCATGAGGCATGAACCTGTGAATATCTGCATGACTTTGGCTTGGAGTTTCAGTACCTGCTTTAAGTAATCTCGAGATATATATACTTATGCAAATAAATGTGATTTGGAATGTATTCAGCAGATTTATGTGGTCGTGTTATTACATTTCAGGTTCTGTTATCAAGCACCAGCTTGTTACTCATCTCACTCTTGGGATTGCCTTGCGTGGTGTTTTAGACGCGCTTCGGAAACCTCTAGATTCCAAAGTCTGTCATCATCCCTAAGCGACATTCGACCTTTCTATCTATCTATCTATCTATCTATCTATCTATCTATCTATATATGCATATATATAATGTCATGTATGACCACTGTTTGCAGATGTTTGTGTTTGGGACCAAGGCTTTGGAGAAGTTTGTGGATCGTTTGATTGAATGGCCACAGTATTGCAATCACATCTTACAAATATCGCATCTGCGTGGCACTCATGCTGAGCTTGTTGCTTTCATTGAACGAGCACTTTCCAGGATTTCATCAGGGCATTTGGAATCAGATGGAATTAACAATGCTTCTGCTGCTCATCACCATGGTTTGTCTCAGGCTGCCTCAGTAAATGGAGAGGTTAGGAACTGTTTTTTTTTTTTTTTTTTTGATGCTTAGAATTTGTGCTCCTCCTTTTGTCTTAAGCATTAATAGCTTTAACTGGATCCAAGAATGTTTGACAAGCTTACCACCTGAGATGTTCTGAAGATAATTTCACATTATTTTGTTTAAAATGATGGGAACTTGATACATGAAGATTTGGCAAGGGTTCCATCTAAGATATTTAGATTAAAATTCACATCAAAATTAGTTTCTTTGATGTGGTGGAATTTTTTAAATTTTGTTATTAACCTTTGTTTTCAATCCATAAACATATTTGCAGTACAAGTAGCAATTGGTGATAAGTCAGTGCAATAGTGTCAGGGAGCTGGAGTTTTGGGCACACATACATGCCCATCTCTTTATTGCAAAATATATAAATCATAGCACATTTGATTCTTCTTTCATTTTATTTTCAACCATGGATTGCAACTATGAACATTCTCTGGATTTTATATTGTCTCATGTGAATGCATCAGATATCTCATAACTTTTTTCAAGGATGTTTAGTGCTCCAATTAATAGTCTGTATTTTGACTACCCTCTTAAAGAAATAAAATTAAGGTGATCGAGGACATTTTGAGCTGGTGTTCCATGTTCAGGTAAAACTTTTAATTTGTATGTTACCACTACACTCTTGGCACCACCATCTCTGCATCTGCTTCTCACTGGGACCATTGTACCTCCAGCTCCCTGATCCCATTGCATTGTCTTATCAATACATTACTGCTTCTGTTTCAAATTTGTTTGTCCATTGAAATATGACATTTTTATATCATAATCTGATCATAACTGCAACTAGATTAGGGGCTAAACTAGTTGGTCAAACTAATTAATAGTCTCAACAGCCTTTGTAGTTTTGTTCTCTAACCTTGTGTCATCATTGCAGTCAAATAGCATTAACATTCAACAGGCTGGGCAGCAGCTTTCCTCTACACTCCATCTTCAACAGAGACATGAAAGTTCTCTTGATGACCGTTTGAAAGCATCTGCTGCTCCATTTAATGAGACTAAACAATTTGCATCTGCGGCTCCATTTAATGAGAGTAAACAATTTCTATCTTCCAGTGTGCAATCTTCAGTTGCCCCCTCAAGTGATGTTTCTAGCATTCAGAAGGTAGCCTCTGCTATCAATTAATGTGATGGGGTTAATATTTGAACTTCATTCCTATAGTTCTTCATCTTATTCTTAAGTTGTGATTGCAGGGTACAGTTACTTCTTCGGCTTTGTTGTCTTCTCCTGGTTCTGTCCGTCCTTTCCGAGTAGTTACCTCCACCAGTAAGCTCATTAAATGATCATGATATTTACATTAAGCTACCATACCTTCAACTGTTTTAAACATGCTTTTGTCAGCATTATATACGAATCAATATTCAATATAGGGTTTGGCTCTGCATTGAACATCGAAACACTTATGGCTGCTGCTGAGAGAAGAGAAACACCAATAGAGGTACGACGTTTCACATAAGTGGTAGTATTTTCTACAGATAATGTATGGAGGCCTATGGTAGCATTCAATTTTTTCTCTAGAGATGTGTAGAGGCCCCTTTAAGTATGAAATTGAATACGAGCTACTGCCCTTTTCCCCCCTATTAATTTTATCCATCAAGGGATGTTTTTTTACTTGCAACTACTATCCTCACACCTTATTTATGCTGATAACTTATTTGGGAAAGAAAAAGTTTCTTGGTCATTTAAGTATTAAACTTTGAATGGAGCTACCCTTTCTATTCTTTTGAAGTTAGGAAGTTTCAAAAAATTGGTATTTATTTTGAAGTCTTCAAATTCTACAGTGGCAATTTGTTTCATAAGGGGCCGAGCTGAGCCATCTACTCTAACTTTTACCATGTAATATTTCCCGAAATCTTCCTTTTCAATGGACCTTGGTTATTGGTGGTCAAGCAATTTGTATGCTATGGGGGACACTGCACATCATGTAATGATGAGTGTCATCTTTATTTAGCATTTGGGAAGCTTTGTTTGTATGGTTTGCTAACAAGGTTGTTGCGTAGCAAGCCCTTAGCCTTTGTTGGATAAATAGGTGGGTGTTTCCAAGTGGGTAGAGGAGCTTTTACCCTTGCACTTGTGGCTTGGAAAGAGAATGGTCCTCGAATCTGGAATATTTCTACATTTAAAAATAGAGAATTTTAAAAAAATTACTCTTAAAGAGGCTGTTGTGGGATATAATTTAATCTTGGTCTTCTCATGGTGTTTGCTTGCAGGAATTTTTTCTGATGGCCTTTAACATTGCAAAGTTAATTTCTTATTAATTTCTCTTTGAATTATTTTGTTTTCATATTTGTTCCTTATATGAAGGAGTCCTAAGCCTTTTACTTCTCTTTCAAATAACATATTAATAAAAATAAATAATTTCATATTTTCTTGTGCACTGTAGTTATTTGTTTTTAATTTTTGTTTACAGGCTCCAGGATCAGAGATTCATGACAAAGTATCATTCATGATTAATAATATTTCAGTTGCAAATGTTGAACCTAAAGCAAAAGAATTTACTGAAATACTAAAGGAGCCGTACTATCCCTGGTTTGCGCAGTACATGGTCATGAAAAGGTCAGAACCCTCTCCCAATTTTCCTTTCCCGATTCTTTCTATGCATATTTATCTCTATGTTTAAGTAATATGTTAATTATTTGTGTTGTTTCCTCTTCCTTATTGGTCTTGGTTAATGTTTTCATTCAGAGCAAGCATTGAGCCCAATTTTCATGATTTGTACTTGAAGTTCCTTGATAAAGTTAATTCAAAAGCTTTAAATAAGGAGATTGTCCAAGCCACATATGAAAACTGCAAGGTTTGTGTCATGATGTGTACTTTGTGCACTGGACATTGTTAAGCAACTTCATTTTCTGAAAATCAAGTAGCATGAATAAGTCCTTTTCAGTTTAAAAGTAGAATAGATAAGTATTACCTTTTGTTCTGTTTTCAGGTTCTTTTGGGATCAGAGCTTATAAAATCTAGTTCAGAAGAGCGTTCATTGCTTAAAAATTTGGGAAGCTGGCTTGGGAAATTAACTATTGGAAGGAACCAAGTTCTGAGGGCACGTGAGATAGATCCCAAATCTTTGATCATGGAGGTGATTCTTTTAGATGGAGAAGTGGTGTTCTTTAATAATAACAAGTCTCATTCGATTTTTTTTTTCATCTTTATTTTTTATCAATTAAGAATCATATATTCACTCGAGTTAATCTTGTTATTGGGCAGGCATATGAGAAGGGATTGATGATTGCAGTTATACCATTTACATCCAAGGTACGGATTTTGACAATTTGAATGTCTCTGAATCTGGTTGCTGTATAATTCTTACATTCTGTTACTTGCTGTAGGTTCTAGAGCCATGCCAAAACAGTCTAGCGTACCAACCTCCTAATCCTTGGACTATGGGCATTCTTGGATTGCTGGCTGAGATCTACTCAATGCCGAACTTGAAAATGAACCTCAAATTTGATATAGAGGTATTGGAATACAATCAGCACTTGCCAACTGCGTGTACATTTTTTTTTGTTATAGAAGCCCTACTATGATGATGCTGTTTTTGGTTGTTTGTTAATGATATTCTTTTGGCACTTCAGGTATTGTTCAAGAACCTTGGTGTAGATATGAAGGACATAGCACCAACTTCTCTTCTTAAGGACCGGAAAAGGGAAATGGAAGGGAATCCTGATTTTTCCAATAAAGATGTAGGAGCATCCCAACCACAGATGCTTCCAGAAGTTAAATCTGGAATTATATCTCCCCTAAATCATGTTGAGCTACCACTTGAGGGTGGAAGCCCACCTAATTCTGGCGTTCATTCTCATATGTTATCTCAGGTTTGTGTGCATTTGGTTTTCTATTTTTTTCTAAGCAGCTGTTGATATGTTTCTGAGGTTTAAACTGCTTGGTGTCTTAAGTACACCTCTCCTGTCCATCTTTCTTCGGGTACATTGATGGAGGATGAAAAACTAGCTGCATTAGGCTTGTCTGATCAGCTCCCTTCCGCACAAGGACTATTCCAAGCTACTCCATCCCAGTCAACATTTCCAGCTAGTCAGGTGCATTGAAGTTCATATGCTGTTAGTCTGACAATAGACTGACTTATTTGTCTCTAATTTACAAGTTCTCTGGTGTTTGCAGCTTCCCACAGCAATACCTAACATCGGAACTCATGTTATTATCAATCAGAAGTTAAATTCTTGGGGCTTACATGTGCATTTTCAAAGGTTCAAACTGTTTCTACATTAGTCTCATCATGCTTTATAGTTACTTTGTTTCGTGTTTGTCTGATAGTCTTTATCTCATTAACAATTTACAGACTGGTTCCTACTGTAATGGACAGAGCCATCAAAGATATTGTGTCTGGTATTGTTCAGAGAAGTGTTTCTATTGCAACACAGACAACAAAAGAGCTTGTTTTGAAGGTTTGGATGTTGACTTAAACAAAGAATTTAGTGCCACATATAGTTATATACCGGGGCTTGCTGTATCTATCTTGGCAGCAAGCTCCACAGGCGCTGTCATCTCATCTCGATCAAAATTCTCTTTTCTTCGGTTGCTAACACATTCATATTTTGTCTCTTAACCATAGCATTGTTATCTGGAATCAAATATATCCACATGTTTTAGAAACTTTTTAACATTGTTATTTCTCAGACGTGTTCTAATGCCTTCCAATCATGTCTTACTCAATTATAGGATTATGCCATGGAATCCGATGAAACACGAATATATAATGCAGCGCACTTAATGGTTGCCAGTTTGGCTGGAAGCTTAGCTCATGTAACATGCAAGGTTTTTTCTGTCACAGAACTTCTTAACGCTTCTTTCTCCTTTGTTTATTTGGAACTTGAAGCGAGATTATTTTATTGATATTCTTTTTTCTCATTACGATAAATTGGTGTTCTCTGTTTGCCAGGAGCCATTACGTAGTTCAATATCAAGTCAGCTAAGGAATTCAGTTCAGGGTTTCTCCTTAACAAGTGAAATTCTGGAGCATGCTGTGCAACTTGTTACTAATGATAACCTTGATCTTGGGTGTGCGGTGATTGAACAGGCTGCTACTGATAAGGTTCCGGTTTTAGCTTTGATATACACCTACTTCATTAACCACTTCTTAGTTTGGGGGTGTTTTTATTCTTGAGTAATGTGGCATGCATATAATTTATATATCATGTCTATGCTAGTTAATGAGTTTGGCTCTCCCCCATTTGTGGTGCTCATGTCAAGATCCCAGTAGTAGTTTAGAGTAGGCAAGGGTTAGTTAAGGTGTTCCTTGGAAGCTTCTGTTTGTTGGTGTTGGATGAAGAGCCTGACATGTATCATTGACTATGTTGCTTTTTACTTGGGCATGTGCAACAGGTGTGATCTACGTATAAAAACTGGTAAATTTTAAATTTTAGGAAATGGTGACTCAGCAGTGTCCAAAATTTGGAAATGAACAAGGGAATGTGTTAACTATGAATATCCACATATTGATCTAGTTTTAGAATATTGGATTTTCTGCTTACCAGGAATAGACTCATTTTGAATTGGGCATTGTTTACACTAGGGCTGTATTTATTTAGGTTAGTTCAAAACTGTTGCAACTCCTTCATTACAAAATCATGCTTTAAAATTTGGGCAATTTGAATACACAAAATGGCTGGCTTTGTAACCTTGGTTTAAATGCTACTGTTTTGCTCACACTCTTTACTGCTGTCTGAAAAACCCTCTTTGTTATTTAGTCTCTCTCTCTCTCTCTCTCTCTCTCTCTCTCAATGCCTATAGCATTCTCTTTTGTCTCTGCCATCAAGATTCATAAGCTGCTTGTTGTCAGTGTCTCCCAATTTACTTGTGTCATGCCAACACAGGTGTGACTGGACAAAGCGGAGTCCTTGCAACATATCATGGCTGTATATGAAGTTACTCTGGGAGAGTAGGATATATTAGATGCTTTTTTAGGGGCACTAAACAGTTAATTGGATGGAATCAAAATCCTGAATCTTAAAAATTATTCACATTTGAGGAAATTGTGGTATTGGGTGGTCTTTTTGGTTTCCATATGGAACTTTGCTTCTATGACACTTTCAGGAGTGTGTTTAGCTAATTTTCAGTAGAATTTAAGTTCTAGTTTGTAAGGTTTTTGCTTTGGTATTGTTTGTTGTTGGCTAATGTTCTCTATTCTTGGTTGGTTGCTTATCCTTGTCCAGTCATTATTTTCATTCTAGTTAAGTGTTTTCTTTTGTTGAGAAAGAACCAGGCATGGTATGCAGGAAATCAATATTAGTTTGGGCTTGTTCTTGTAAATAATATGAAAAAACCATCATGAAATAGCTCTACACTATCTGATCAAAGATGTGGCAGATTAATGTAGTCCTCTTGTCACGGGTGTTTCATGCAGGCCATACAAACCATTGACACGGAAATAGCTCAACAACTTCTAAGAAGGAAACATAGAGATGGTGTTGGTCCAGCATTTTTTGATGCAAACATGTACACCCAAAGTTCTATGGGCGTTGTACCTGAGGCCCTTCGCCCCAAGCCTGGTCACTTGACTCCCTCTCAACAGCGAGTTTATGAGGTAAATGCCTGTTGATCTCTTCCATATGGTATGTGTGGTTCTCAGAAAGAAAGCACTTAAAAGTTAATAATTCCCTCCCTGAACTCCCTCCTTCCTTTCCCCTATTGTATGCAGGATTTTGTTCGGCTTCCGTGGCAAAACCAATCTAGCCAGAGCTCACATGTCATACCTACGGGTTCTTCTTCTTCTGGTGCTACTGGTCTTGCTAGTGCATACGGTTCAGTTTCATTGGATGTGGCTTCAGAAGCCATTGAATCTAATTCAGCTGCACTTCTTAGGTGTTCTATGGTTATTTATTGGTACTTGATATTTCTGGTTTTTCAAAATTTTGAATGCTGAAGTTTCAAAATTCTTCATTTTATGTTTCAGTTCTGCATCAATTCATAGTGCGACGGCTGATGGTGTTATCCAACAAAGTTCTGAAAACAATTCCACCAGTGCTTCAATTTCTGCTACCACCTCCTCTGAACTTAGTCCAGCGGAATCCTCAGATGTTGTAAAGGTTGGAATAAATTTTGCTACTTCTGTTTTGACATGGTTGGGGCCAATTTTTTTTTTTTTTTTAAATGTGGTACCTTTTTATCTGAAGGAAGCGGGAGTTTCTTCTCAACCATCATCTTCATCAGTTGCTTCTGAGCGTGTTGGGAGTAGCATTGCAGATGCTTCATTGAACACTAGGGATGCGTTGGACAAGTACCAGATTATTGCGCAGAAGGTTTGTTTGAATCCTTTTGCTTGTGTCTAAATTGCCACATCCATTTTATTGATTGTTATGTTTCAGAGCAAGTGGTTAGTTGTATGCCTAGGCACATTTGTTTTCATGTAAGATGCACCCATCCTTTCTTTTGGACATGGTTTTGGGAGAAGAATATATACATGCACCCAGGTCAAATGATTTATCTTCCCAATTAGGCTAAGGGATAGGGGATGTGATTGTAACCAGAGGCCTCTGTGATGTCATTGTTGCGAAGATGTTTGATCTTCTCGCATGTACTTGTTTTAGTTGTTGCACTGAAAAAGGTTATATTCTTCTGCTGATATCCCATCTTCTATGGTTTCAGTTGGAGACTTTGGTGACTAGTGATTCTAGAGAAGCTGAAATCCAGGTACTGCTTCTTTCCATTCCTTTTGGTATGTGTTGCTACCAAATCACACGTTCTTGACTGTCATCTAATTTTGTATCCTTTTACACTATCTGTTGATATGGTTCTGAATTATATTCTTCTGCCCACACCTAATTCTCTTACATATCTTAATTGTTTTTATGTGAATTTGAGTTTGGTCATGTAAAATATAACTGTCCTTTTGGTGTTCAGGGGGTAGTTGCAGAGGTTCCTGAAATCATAAGTAGATGTGTCAGTCGAGATGAGGCTGCCTTGGCTGTAGCACAAAAGGTGTGCTTCCTTTTTCATTGACTGCTTATGATATTTTCTATTGTCTGGCTATAGTGGTTGCTGCTTCTTGTTCACTAATGATTTCTTCTGGCTGTTCTAATATCCATTGAACTAAACAATTGCTCATAGTTTTTTCTATGTTTTTCATGAGTTGAGTTTTTCTAATTGTCATACAGGTTTTCAAGGGTTTATATGAGAATGCATCAAACAGTTTTCACGTTAATGCCTGCCTTGCTATTCTGGCTGCTATTCGTGATGTGTGCAAGCTTGTGGTTAAAGAACTCACTAGCTGGGTATGCCTTACTGACTTTATACATATTAGGTTGTGCATGACATTCTCTAGCTCTATTGTATTGTAGTCATGACTTTTGATAGCAGAGTGAGTCGGTGTCCAGATGCAGTAACTTATATTCTTCCTCTTTAATTCAAACGATAACAAGTTTTTCTTGTCTTGATTTTGTTTAATTGTTCTTCTATTTGCATTTATGGATGTTAATTACACCAGTTTTCTATTTTTTTACAGGTGATTTACTCAGACGAGGAGCGAAAGTTCAATAAAGATATTACCCTTGGCCTGATGCGTAGTGAATTGCTCAACCTTGCAGAGTACAATGTTCATATGGCAAAACTCATTGATGGGGGAAGGAATAGTATGTCTAGGGAATTCTTATTGTATAATGGGTAGACATTATTGCACTTGATTTAATTAACTAATTCCATAAAATGAACAGAGGTTGCAACGGACTTTGCTGTTTCCCTCATCCAAGCTTTGATTGTGGAAGAATCCAGTGTCATCTCTGAACTCCACAATCTTGTCGATGCTCTGGCCAAGGTTGTATTCTTACATCTTTATGTTAGGAGTTCATTCTATGCTGTTTTGTTTGACTTTTCTTGGTGATTCTGACTTGCAGCTTGCAGCAAAACCTGGATCTTCCGAGTCATTACAACAGCTTATTGAGATTGCTAGGAATCCTGGTGTCAATGCAGCTGCTCTAACTAGTCCAGCTCTTGGAAAGGAGGACAAGACAAGACAGTCTAGAGACAAAGTCAGTGGAGATTGCATGGTTTATACATCACTCCCTTTTGTGCTTGGTCTGATTCTTGAACTTCGTACTTTTTTTTTTGGAAACAGCCTTCCAATCAGTTGATAGCTAGCAGGGAAGAATATAGCAACATTGAAACGGTGGAACCAGATGGTTTTCATGAGCAGGTATCTGGAGCTCAAATAGTTTAATGAGAAGTTTAGGGCTCTCAGATTTTTCTCTAATTGGCATCTGCAAGCAGTTTTTTTTTTCTTACATTACCTGGGGAAGTCTATTGCTTTGTTAGCTTCCTGTAATTGCTGAAACCTGACAGCGATGCCACTTGCTGTCTGAGATTGATCAAAGTGTTTTGAGCTTCTCTAAGGTCATTTCTTGGAAGATACATTGAGATTTTAAGGGACCATGTGATCTTCTTATGGGTAAAAGGATTTTTAGAATACATTGATCTCTCTGCCTCACTCTTACGCAACACAAACTTCACTTATTGATGACATGTATCTCCATTGTGTTGTCTTTGTTTTGCTTTAATAGTTGGGAAGTGTGTGAAAATTATTAATGCCTTTTCTGGTATTTTTCAGATGTTTATGTTGTTCTTGTGAAATGTAGGTTTCCATGCTTTTTGCGGAATGGTATCGGATATGTGAACTTCCTGGTGCAAATGACGCAGCTTCTAACCATTACATCTTACAGCTGCATCAAAATGGATTGCTGAAGGGGGACGAGATGACAGATCGCTTTTTTCGTGTACTCATGGTACTTTTCCTTTCCTTTTAACTTATATTTCAGGGATAATGTTCAAGATGCAATTTTATAATTTCTACAAAATATTTCAGGAGCTCTCTGTTGCGCACTGCTTGTCCTCTGAGGTGATCAATTCCAGTGTACTGCAATCACCTCATCAAATGCAGAATCTCTCCTTCCTTGCTATTGATATCTATGCAAAATTGGTCATTGCAATCCTTAAGGTAAGCTTTTATGCTAATTAACAGCATTGTACTGCTGTTCCTTTGATCTTGTATTTAGTTTATGATGCTGTAACATCTTTCATTTTATACGTCGTCTCATCAGGTGGAGCAGGGATCAAGTAAACTCTTTCCTTTGTCAAAGGTAAATCTTATCCATAGGGGGCTTGCATTTTTCAGTTACATCAAGATCATTAGAATTTTATCTTGGAGCAAAATCACTACCATTGCTCTGTTTCTTCTTAGATTTTTATATTGTTCCTGATATTTATGGTATTTCAACAGATCTTGTCCATCACTGTGAGATTCATACAAAAGGATTCGGAGGAGAAGAAAAATTCTTTTAATGCAAGACCATATTTCAGATTGTTTATAAGTTGGCTTCAAGATCTCCTTTCCCCAGAGCCTGTTGTCGATGGTGTAAACTTTCAGGTATTGCTTATTTGGACTCCCTCAATCATTGTGCCTATTCAAAGAAGCATATGCTCACTGATGTTAATTGCACATGCTACAGATCTTGACAGCCTTTGCTGGTGCATTCCACAATCTGCAGCCCCTTAAAGTTCCTGGTTTCAGGTCTGTATCATGAACTGTGCAACTACTAGCTAATGCTATTTGATAAGATCGTAGACAATATAACAATATCCTGAAAGGTACATCGAGCTCCTTTTTGTAAAGTAGCTGGCATAAAAGAAGGCATCCATAACAGAAATATATAGGTTGGAGACCATGGTTTAAAGTAGGATACAAGAATACAATTTTGCTAACTCGCTAGATGCCTCATTCAGTTACACCCACTTAACATACTGGGAAGGTTGTGTAAAATTGTTCTATTTGTGGTCCTTGTGTTTAGGCTTGTCCCATGATAGTAGACTTCTTTATTTGCATCTAGACCATTCTCAGTTTTTGACCATCTTCAATGATCCTTTCAGTTCTTGATTTAACAAGACTATACCTTTCCTGCCTCCTTCCAATCAGAAACAAAAGGGAAGATGAGGGAGGAAACAGATCTCAAAGTTGACCCTAGGGAAAAATTCCATTAACAAAATCACAAGGAGTTGGGAAGTGATGTTTTCAAGAAAGACAATAGCCACCTATAATTACACGCAAGGAAATTTCTTTCTGAATTTCTAATATTGATGGTAGTGAATCCAGCATATCATGGTGAGCAATCTTGCATAATGTTTCACCGATATGAGGAGTGCAGTTTCAATACTGTCAATAAATTGGATTTTCAAATTCTTGTCGTGAAATGCTGTGGTTTTCTTAACTGGTGTAGAAAGTTCTGTCAAGTTGTTTCCCTGGTGATAAAGAACTAGTGTCAACAATGTTTAAGGTGCAATGTTGATGGTAGATAATAAATGCTCATACCACATTTTTACAAGCTTCCAATGTTATGCAATACATGGGAAGAACCAAATTTTTGTGATGTGCATTGTTCCCCACTCCATTCACAGCTAGGATTCTTTTAACTTACGAGCAAAGAGATCCGGTTCTTCATCTGTCATACTTGTGCCATAGATTTTATCTATTCAGAATTGGCAATTTACTCTCAGAAAGTACCTTTTCCCTTGCTTTTCATGCATCACTTATTTGGTCAAAATGCTTCTGCAGCTTTGTTTGGCTCTCATTGGTGAGTCATAGGAGTTTCATGCCAAGATTGCTCATAGGAAATGCACAGAAGGGCTGGCCCTATGTTCAGCGGTTGCTGGTAGACTTGTTCCAGTTCCTGGAGCCCTATTTGAGGAATGCTGAGCTGGCAGCGCCAGTATGTCACTTGCATTCACCCCAGTTCTTGCAGCTCATTGTTAACTTAATATGCTGTGTCTGATCTAGTTCCTTTTTGTAGGTTCACTTGCTATATAAAGGTACACTTAGGGTGCTTTTGGTGCTGCTGCATGATTTCCCTGAGTTCCTTTGTGATTACCATTTCACTTTCTGTGATGTGATTCCTCCAAGCTGCATACAAATGCGTAATATTATTCTTAGTGCTTTCCCCCTCAATATGAGGCTTCCAGATCCATCAACTCCCAACTTAAAGGTCTGTTATTTTTATTCAATAATCAATTACTTATCTAACAAATCCTGTAATGACTTTCATGGTTATGTAATTTGATCTCGGAGGGTTTGGTTCTTTGTTTAAATTTTTCAGATTGATTTGCTTCCGGAAATTAGGGAACCTCCTCACATTCTCTCCGAGGTTGATGCAGCTCTTAAAGTAAAGCAGATGAAAGCTGATGTAGATGAGTATCTCAAGGTATTTTCTGTTCGCCCTCTCTATGCTACAGTTTGATGTTTTCTCTTGGTTCTTGAACTACATAAAAACACTCGTGTTTCTTCATATACATCTGTTACCTATCACTTTCTGCAATCATTTGTGCTTGACATTTTTTGTTCTATTTCCCTCACTACACACCATTATAAAGCATTCACATCCTGACCAGCCGCATATTGTTTTGATATCATCCTTGTTAGTATTTTCTTCTTAGTTATTTAATTTGAATCTGTCTGCAGACTAGGCAACAGGGTTCTTCATTCCTGACTGAATTGAAGCAGAGATTGCTCCTTTCACCTAGTGAAGCTGCATCTGCCGGAACCCGTTATAATGTACCGTTGATCAACTCCCTTGTCCTTTATGCTGGAATGCAGGTATGTCTATTCTGTTAGCCATTTTCTTCATGTGTTGTCCTCTTGTTGTCTCACGGACTATCTGCTGTTATCTATGTTTGTATAGTATGGTGTTTTTCTGTGTTTATACGTTTGGAATTGTAGCCTTTTTTTTTTACCACATGGATTGCTAATTTTAGTTTCTCTTGCCGTGAGAGAATTTTCCTAATGCACAAGATGATAGCATACTAGGAAAATGATCTAAATACCTTGAGAGAATGCTTGCATTTCTTTCCCTGCTGATGCCCTTTGTTGAAATTTTTGTTCTGTTTAGATTTCTGAAGTTTTGGTTGATTTTTAGTTTAGTCAGGTGGAATTCCATACGCAAAGGGATAGGCGGCAAAACAATGGATTCATATCTTTATTTCTTCATATTCTTTTCTTTCTTTCTTTTTTTTTTTAAAAAAATGGCTTCACTGAAGTTCTATTGTTATATAGGCCATCCAGCAGCTGCAGGCAAGAACATCTCATGGACAATCGGCAGGAAATACTGTTCCTTTAGCTGTATTTTTGGTGGATGCTGCTTTAGATATCTACCAGACGCTTATACTGGACCTAGACACAGAAGGCCGATACCTCTTTCTAAATGCTGTTGCTAATCAACTGCGCTATCCGAATAACCACACACATTACTTCTCCTTTGTTTTGCTTTACTTATTTGCTGAATCAAACCAGGTAAAATGTGGTTTTTGTTTGGTTTTTGCTGCTGCAAATGTGTCTTCTATCTTGTCCAGTCACATCTATCTAGTTTCTGAAAAGTACACCTCCAAATCACTGAATCTAGTTGTATAACTTGGTAAGTGGCACTTAAAATTTGAATCAGGGTCTATTATGGATTTTTAATTCCGAAGAAGATGTACTCGTTTTTGTGAGATATCTCTGGCACCCTCTTGATAATAACCCCTTGTAATCTTAAATCAAGGAGAGAGGTATTGTGGTGAGTATCTGAAGAGGGCACTTGAAAGGCCTCTTTTTCCAGATTTCAGGAATCTATGAAATAGGCCTTTTCAGTTTTGATGAATTAAATGATTTATTTAGTTACTTTGGTTGTATCAAATGCCTGTGTTCATTACTTTGGTTTTTGCCGTCAGCAGGAAATTATCCAAGAGCAGATTACAAGAGTTCTTTTGGAACGTCTAATTGTTAATCGACCACATCCGTGGGGCCTTCTGATTACTTTCATCGAGCTCATCAAGGTGATCACTCTTAAGAATATTGCATTGCGTGATCTGAATTAACTGCAGGTTTATCATTTTGATTTATTTGTGTGTATTTTGCAGAATCCTAGATACAACTTTTGGAATCGATCATTCATAAGGTGCGCACCGGAGATAGAGAAACTATTTGAGTCAGTTGCTAGATCATGCGGGGGCTTGAAGCCCATGGATGACAGCATGGTCTCTGGTTGGGTTTCTGAGAGCGCACACTGACCCTTCTTGACAATCATGTATGCACCACTTGAAGTTTTCAAATGACGCATTATTCTGCGACTAGATTATTTTGGCCACATTTCGAAAACCCTAATTTGGACCCTGTCTGTACAGATGTATGGCAGGTAATCTGAACCCGATTTTACCGAGTTGAATCATCTGTTGTACCTGGATGCGCTTGGATTCTTTCGTAGTTATTGATATTTTTTTTAATGTAGATTTGCTTGACCTTTGCTATCATATTAGATGTGCTACCACAAGAAAGACAGCAAAAACAACCGCCACAAAATTTCTCCAAGGAGAATCACCGCACCAAAACTCAATTCAGAATTTTGCAACTTGATATTTTTTTTATAATTAAGACTTAATATCACCGCTCTTCTAAGCCTTATTATATATCGGGAAAAACATGTTAGCGAAGTTGAAAAGATAATAAAAAAGTTTTAAACCAAGTAAAAGAAAATAAAAAATCAACTAAAAAAATACATTAACTCATAAGATGAGAGTTTCTGGTTAATACTTATTAACTAAAAAAATCAAAATTATATTTATTAACATAAAACCACGTGTTAGACGTCTTTATAATTAACATAAAACAGCCAAATTTCAACCGATTCAGTTAAAATTATATTTGTGATCATAAAACTGCAACACATTAACTCATAAGATGAGAGTTTCTGGTTAAGACTTGCACAGAAGAGAGGGATGGTTAATGCCTGTTACCTCCATACAACTTGCAAAAAGATGGAAAAGAAAACCCTTC
>Ga0325410_1000739_pt1 | contig 34622 bp, 16 predicted proteins | sample PopdelMetagenome_16_FD_206182 | JGI IMG/M metagenome (GOLD analysis project Ga0325410, IMG submission 206182) | Populus deltoides microbial communities from Bellville, Georgia, United States - Xylem-PdIQD-R3 | ecosystem: Host-associated > Plants > Phyllosphere > Stem > Wood/Secondary xylem...
GATGTTGAAGGGATCGTATGATTTTATTGGAATTAATTACTACACAACATATTATGCTCAAAATATCGATGCAAATTATCAGAGTGTTGGATTCATGTCAGATGCTCGTGCTAATTGGACAGGTAACTAATGATTGATTTCTTTTCTTTATTATTCATCTTTTTTTTTTCAATTACATAACATCAATTCGATGATGTTTTATCAATTATTAATTCATTAATTTACTTTGTTATTTCTTAATTTTGCAGGAGAGAGAAATGGAATCCCAATAGGTCCACAGGCTGGTGTAAAATGGCTTTATATTTATCCCGAAGGCATCAGCAGTCTTTTGAATTACACCAAAGATCTATACGGGAGCCCAACGATTTACATTACTGAGAATGGTATGGTTGAAATGAACGATCACACATTATGGTACATTAATGAAGTTTCTTAGTACTTCTCTAACACTAAGTATGTTCTTAATGCTTTATTTTACTGATTTTTTTTCAGGGGTTGATGACGTAAATAACAATGCTTCATCACTAAATGAAGCTCTTAATGATCCCATAAGAGAAAAATCTTACAAAGACCACCTTAAGAATGTTTTGAGATCCATCAAGTGAGTTAATTTTTTTCATTTATCAACTAATGATCATTGATAATAAGTTTTGTAATCTACAGCAACAATTATATTATTAAGTTACCATATCCATCTAACTGGGATTCAATATTTATTTATTGCAGTGAGCATGGTGTTGATGTTAAAGGATTTTTTGCTTGGTCTTTAATGGACAATTTCGAATGGGGAAGTGGTTATGCTGTGAGGTTCGGCCTCTACCATGTTGATTACAAAAATGATTTGAAACGATATCCTAAACAATCAGTCAAGTGGTTCAAGCAGTTTCTTAGAAGAGACTCCCACAGTCCTCTGATTACTTCTAATAAAACGTCGAAAATTGAACATAGTTTGGTTCGGGATGCTAAAAGGCCAAGAAATGCCTGAATGCCTTCGCCAGGATCTGAAGTCAAAGTTGTTAGCATCTGGAAATTGGGCTTTCACGGCTGAAAGATAGAGCTCTCAGCAATATTAATTCGACAGAAGTTGGTCACCACTTCATTCATTCGAGGCTGTGGTTAAGAATAAAAATTCATGGTTCTAGTTTTCCTTGGTTTTGTTTAATTATGGTTTTAGGCCCTCTTTGTTTGCTGGAAAGTAGTTTTCTTTTGGAAAATGAATTCCAGGAAAATAAATTATTTTCTAATGTTTGGTAATGTAATGAAAAATAAGTTGGAAAACACTTTTCAGTGTTTGGTTATGTCATGGAAAATGAGCTGGAAAATAACTTATTAATGTTTTATTTTTTTCAAGTTTATTAAAATAATAAGGAACAAATCTTACAAATTAAAAAGTTGAACGAGAATGAAATTGAAAAAAAATATAATTTTATAAATTATCTCAAATAAAATAAATAATAATCAAAATAATAGAGATCAAATCTTAAAAAAAAAAGTTGAAGAAATTAAAATAATAATAATTAACATTTCATAAATTATTTCAAATAAAATAAGTAACAATCAAAATAATAAGGATCAAATTTGATAGATAAAAAATTTCTATAAAAAAAATGATAAGAGAAAAACAAATAACAATTATAAAAATGAGAACCAAAGTTAATATAAAAATTAAATTTTAAGAGATGAAATTGAAAAATAAATATTCAAAACAAAATATATATAGCAATCAAAAGTTTGAGGACCAAATAAATTTGATATAATCAGCAAATAATATGACATTTCTAATTTTTTCACAACTTCAAGAAAGTGTTTTCCGCCTAAATTTTCTAGGAAAACACTTTCCTAGAAACCAAGCCAAATTTTTCTTTGACTGGAAAGTATTTTTCGTTGACCAACTTTTCTAATGGCAAACAAACACAAGAAAGTTTGGAAAGTGGTTTTCCAGAAACTATTTTCCGGGAAACAAATATAGCCTTAGAATTTAATTTGATTATTTTACTGTTGTATCATTTTTTCATTCGATTATTGATTGTGTTTCGTTTAATAATAATACAATTCTTCTGCACCATCATTGTTTAATTTATGGTTTGTTTACTATTATTTTTTTTTAGAAAGAAAAACGTAATATTTTACCCTAAAAAAAATAAAAGAAATGGATGATCAGTGAAAACGAATACAAATGAAATGGACAAACCAAAAATCGAAAAACTAGAGAAATAAAATAGCATGATGTACATGAAGTAATTTGCAAAAAGTACCTGAATTAATTTGTTGTAATAAGTTGAAAAAATAGAAACAACGACGATTAGAGAATATGGTTAAAGAGACAGATTAACAAATCAAGAGCACAATAAAAAAAATATATTAGAGAATACAACCTTGATCTACACAAAATCTAGTTAGAACACTACAAGATTTTACAGTTTTACCGACGAACCGAATTCATCGGTAAATTTTTTACCGACGAAATCACCAACAGATAGAGTCCGTCGGCATTCCTTTCATTGGTAATCCCACATTCCGTCACCAACTCTGTCGGTAAAAAAAAATATTGCCGATGGTTTTACAGACGGAAAATGTACGCAAAAAAAAAAAATCTCACTAGAAATATACCGACGGATGTATTCCGTCGGTGATAGTGGCATATCCAGTAAATATCTTTGAGCTCTCGGTAAAATGCTGACGGACTCTTTCCGTCGGTGAAGACGTCGGTGATTGTGGCATTTCTAGTAAATATTTTTCATTTCTCGGTAAAATGTCGACGGACTCTATCCGTCCGTGAAGACGTCAGTGATTGTGGCATTTCTAGTAAATATTTTTCAACTCTCTGTAAAATGCCAACGGACTATATCCTGTAAATCCGTCGCTGGGGATTTTTAAATTTGTTTTTTAAAAAATTATTTAGAATAAATAATATAAAATTATATAAATTAATAGTAAAAAAACCAATTATGCAAATAAAATTTTATTAAACATAAAAAAAAGAGTTAAATAATATTCATTACAAATTGAATGTGTTTCCAAAAAAATATTAAATTAGCACAATGGCGGAGCTGCTGGAGGAGGAGGAGGAGGAGGAGGAGGAGGAGGAGGAGGCTGGTTGTTCCCAAGACTATACGGCTAAAAAAGAGGCGCACGTGTATCAGCACTCTGTGATGTCATGTTCATGACCATTTGGTAAAGTTGTTCATAATTCACCGAGAGTTGCTCGTATTTCTTGGTGAGATGAGTCGTGTAATGTTGCAAGGCCACAAACTCCTTAGATTGGGTGCTCGATATTGATTGGGAGTTCCCAACGATTGAGACACAACGGGCTGCCTGCAAGTTCTCGGCCATAGTGTTGGAGAGTCCGTACACCCAATTTTTATCGTGTCCATCGGATGATCCTACCTCCATCCATAAATCCGGATTGAAATCCGGATGGGTCAAAAGATCGTCCCTATATCTCTCCCTCAACTAGCTATTATTGGTCTCCTGAAAATGAAAAAAGAAATCATCATATTCAATTTAATAAAAATAATAACTTACAAAATAAAATGGTTGAACAAACATACCACAAAGTGTTGAGCGCAGTTGTTAACGAACTATTGCACCCCCTTTTGGTGGTTTTGACTCCGCACATGCATCTCTACAAACAGCTCCATTGGACTTAGCTCACGTCCAAGAGACGTAACCTGTAATTAAGAAAACAAATTAAGTAACAAAAAATTATTTAATGATATATTTCATTTAAATTAATCTTACCATCCATTTTGCATGTGCAGCAAATGGAACGGAGCCGTCGGTGTGCGTTGTCACCAAGCCATGAATTGGCCAGTTTTGGTTGCCAGCACCAGACTGTGAGCGGCGTGTGAACCGCTCAGACATCACGTGCTCAAGATATTGCGGCCATATATCTGCCGGGATGTATAGCTATTTGAAATCCCTCCAAACCGCCATGTCGTTCCAGACTTGGAGACTGTTATCTCTCGTGTTTTTTTTGTCTTTTTTTGTGCTTCATACCAAAAATCACGCAACCTACTTCCATAGCAAGAAATTAGATTTTCAAACATAAATTTTTTTCTAAAAAAATATTGTATTGTTTTCGATGTTACCTTATTGCCTCGTGATTTTCCTACACTTTCCTCACAACAGTGTCATGCGCACTGTCCCAGTCGAATTTGTTATGTGTATAAATAATTAATTTTAAATAAAAATAATAATTATATACAATTATATTAATAATTTATTAGAAATAAGCTAGAAATTAGAAATTAACACCAACCTCAAATCTGTCAAACCATGCATCGATGTGAGGTATCCATTTAGGATGTCTGGATACTTGACTCCATTGAAATAATGGAATCTTCACAGATGATTTAAACACCGATGATATTACTCGTGCGGCCTCAATGTTTGTGTACCTGAAAATAAATTAAATTAATGAAATAATGATTAGTTGTTCATAAATTATGTTATAATTAAAAAAAAAACTAAAACCGAAACGAACTTACATTAAAAGGTCGTCCTTCCACTGTGCCTTGTACTTGAGAGTGAATTGATTCCGATGCGAAGGCACGCCGCATCTGCGCTGTGAAACCACGCTAGAAGAGCCAGCATCGGGTGATGGTGCAGATGCCTCTTCTTGATAGGCACCCAAGGATATGTCATCCTCGCTGCTAGAAGAACTAGCTGCGACCATATGTGAGCGACGAGCTGTGGATTTCATTTTATGCATCTACACAATTTTATACGAATAATTATATAATTAAATTCGAATGTTAAAAGAAATTCGGTAACCCCTCTCCTATGCTGGAGACTACCCGAACTTTTCAAACTTGCAAATATTGACAATAGCCACAACCAATTGACCCCATTTATACTAATCTTGTATATAATATAACATCTATACAAGGTAATTAAATTTATTCCAACATATTCAATTACTAATTACAAGGTAAATTCAACAATAACAATTAAAATTCAACAAATTATTCAATTATTATGGCAATACAAACAATAAAATATATTCAAAAAATTCAAAAACAAAACTCTAGACTAACAATTAAAATTAATGGAAATAATTAAACATAAATCATGCAATAATAGAGTAAAATTGAGATAAAATAATTAATTTTTCTCCAACATATTCAATTACAACAATAACAATTACAATTCAACAAATTATTCAATTATTGCTTTGGATTACTGCTTTGGATGCTTGTCTGATCTGAAATTCCATTTTGGTCAATTATCTATGGTTCCATGGTTGAGCAACACTTTACAGATATAGCCATGCCTGGCAAGAAACAGGCACCTTGCCATTGTCTTTTGTTCTTATATTCAGAGCCCTTGCCATGGTCGTTTCCTGTTGGATGCACAGAACAAGGTGAATTTGCAAATTATACAAGGAAAAATAAGGTAAACTTGGCTTTAGAAAAGCTTTTGTTTTATTATTTTGTCTTAAACTTACATCCATAAAAGCAATAGATTTCCTCTCCAAGAAAATAAATTTGCAAATGTTTCTTATCATAGGTGTTGCTACCCAATTTCGATCCATGTTTTGATAAATTTTCAGAAAAATTTAAAAATAGTGAAAAACAACGAAAATCCAAAAAAAAATACTTTTTTATATATATATTTGCATCGTTTTTAGCATTTTTAGCATCATCTCAAAAGAATTTAAATTTTTAAAGGTTTTTGGAACGCGTTCTACTTTTAACGCGTTATTTTTAAAATCACCGATTTTCCTCATTCAAGTCGATGTTGATAAGAAAAATCTAAAAAAATAAGATTTATAAAAAAAAAATTGAGAGATCAAGTTTAAAAACCTAGCAATATTTTTACTTATAAATACTAGTTTATACAACACACACGGAGGGGAGCAATTTTAAAATAGAAAAAGAAGGCAAAACACTAAGACAAAACCTAATTTTTTTTCTCCAAGCCAAGAGAAGCGGCGCCCCCCCACCCCCGGATTCAGTTTCTTCTTCCTTGAGTCGGACAAACCTTCTTGCTCACCCTCTCCCTTTGCCAAGCTAGCCATCACTATTCCCCCATTTCTTCTCATCTTCTCCCATCATCTCCAGCAGCCCCATACACGGTCCCATCTCCATTCATCAACACAGACCTGCCAAGCCCCCCTCCCCCACACAGAAACAGAACCATAGCCTCTCATCTCCTTCTTCCACAACCGGCCCAACCTTCACCACAGCCGCCAGCCACTTTCATCTCTCGGCTGCACACAGACCATTCCCCTCCACGGACGTCTTCGCCTAAATCGGCCACAACTCCCTCTGTTCCTCCGATCTGCCTCACAACCGAGGCCAACAGCAGCTCTTCTCCACAATGAAGCCAGCCGAACAGACGACAACAGCAGCAGCCCCCACTCCTCCATCTCTTTCAACCGGCCTCCAGCAGCAGTCCTAGCACGGCCGAACCCACAGGACCCGCCAACTACAAGCCACAGATGCCTTGACCTCAGAGTCGGCGGCTTGAAAACAGAGAAGAAGGGGAAACAAAAAGAAAAAAAGGAGCTGCAGAGAAAGAACTAGATCCGAGAAGGAGAAAAGAAAATTAGAATCAACTGCCTGTTGTGTTTTCGTTTGTTTTGCAGGTCACCGCCGGCGTAGGGAGACAGAGAAGAGGAAGATGTTCCCGATCCACCGGTTCTGTCACCTTCATTGGCAGCGGCGTGTGAACCCACGCGCCACCAGTGGCGGTGGCGCGTGGAACAACACGCCACCACTGTTTCCGCGACCCAGAAGCCTTCCATCACTGTTCCCGAGCTGCATTGTTTCTGATTCTATTTAGGGGTTGTTTTTTGTAATTTTAAAAGTGTAATGTAATTTTTGATTAGTTGTTTTTGAATTTGTATAATTTGTATAATTTGTATTGTGTAAAAAAAAAGAAAAAAAGAAAAGAAAATGAAAAAATATAGCAAAAGTGTATGTGTGTGTTTGTATTTGTTTTGTGGATTTGTTTTTTATTTATGAAAAAATTGCAAAGATTAAAGAAGAATTTAATATTTTGATTTGCTCATGGTCCAGAATTATTAACTTATACGTAAGTTGTATTTCTAATATCTGATGAAAAGATAATTTTTAAAATTTCTTTAACACGTCAAAACCACGAAGTAGCTTATCTCAGGTAGGGTGCGTTAGGGGTGCTAATACCTTTCCTAACCACAACCAGTCCTTTACCTTCGAATCTCTGACAAGACCAGTACACCCGGGTTTCCTAGTAGCCCTCAATTAAATACTAGGTGGCGACTCCCAACAAACCATTCAAATCAACAAAAACGAAAATCTTCAAGCCGACGCAGCGCGGGTGACGTGCGATAGAATGGCGACTCCACTGAGGAAGGTACTATTTCTGACAATATTGGACTAAGCTTTATGTATTTGATGTGTTTAAGTTTTTGCATTTTTATCTTTTTGTTAATATCTTTTCCATGCATTTTATAGAATTGTCTCATGCATCACCTGTATTTATTTTTGAAAGCACACATAAGCTTCTAAGTTAGGTGGTGAATTAGTGGTCTGCTCTATGACTATTGGTCAGGGTTCAGATACGTGAAAAACCAACTCATATCTGAATGCCTGCTTGGTAATGGTGGGTATACGTACCTTAACCATTTCTTGCAACGCCGATATACTGTCTTTATGAAGATCGTCACTAGACAGATATGAGACCCTTTTTGAGACCAGATAGAAAACCTGCCCATGTTCACACAATGAATAGAACCTGCCCTTAGGTTGTATGTGTTATCGTTATTTGCATCAGGGCAAACCCTTCTTGAAGCATCTTGAACTCAAGACTTGTGGGTGACACAATGGTCGTCACTCGGGAAATTTTCATTGTAGAGTTTGGGTAAGAATCATGATTCATGTTTCATCATACAAGAGTTACCACCATATGTCACTCCTTGAAGGGCGAGTTCATCATATAGATTACATGTTCATACATTTATCATGCATACACCGGGATGAAAAATAGGTTCCTTGACCCAAGGTCTACTACACTAGACTGAGAAAAGTTGAGAATGGGATCCGACAAGGCTTTTTGTCAAAAGGAAATTGAGAGCATCAAATGTGAAGTAGCTAAACTCGATCTGCTTGAACAAGTGTTGAAGTTTAAGAGTGAAAAGGGAATGTCTGCACAGCCTTCTGTGGAAGCACTGTCTGTTCATGTTCTGCATAAGAAAAACATCATTGGCTTCTCTCCTCAACACTCCACCAGTATGGGCCATGAACACTGAAGTGGCACCACCTCTCCTTCATTTCAGTCATGAACAGCAACAACGCCTTCAATCATCAATGAAAGATAATCTCCTTTTTGGTTCAACTGCACTATTAGTTGTTCATCGCCTTCACGTCTTGCAATAGCACCCAATAGCTGCTAGCTTTTTGTATTTGACTTTCTTTGAAGTCACCGAACTCCATTCCAGTCCAGCAACACAGGATGTTGGTATGAAAAACATGACTTTACATTGAACTTCAACGTAGCTAAGATCTCTCAACATAGATCTGTTTGTGGATCTGACAGTGGGGAATCCAAGAAGGAATACAGTAGTTTCATATCATCTATGATTTTTCTCCTACCAGTGTCAGCATTAAAACGCAGAAGCAGAGAGAAGAGACATGCCTAGGCTGAAAAACATGAAGAAGAATTAAACTTTAGCAGAGCATAACTCCCTCTTTGGTGCTTGTTTGCTGCACCACCAGTGAGGAATCGAAGAAGGAGACATAAGAGTTTCAGATTCATCAGTTTCTCTTATAATAGAGACAATACATGATTCCACACGTTGGCAACGGCGGTGCTGCACGCTACCAAGATTACCTAGCTGTTGGGAGGTTCCAACAATCCTCAAACAACCATAACAACATTGGTAGATTGACATAATGCGGCTGTGAGGATTGCCAAAGGAATTGAGCAAGCTATGAAGATGGGAAATATTGAAGGTTATATCATGGGTGCCAGAACAATGATGAGAGTTGAATCAGAAGATGATCCTGAAGGGGGTATAATCCAAACAAGATATGTGAATATCATGGCAGGGTCTTGGGCCATTCATTTAAATAGTGGTAAGATTTTCAAGAATTGAGACCGGATGATGGTGAGTAAGAAGCAAGTTGAGTTTGTGAAAGATGATGTCATCAACCATATTGTCACCAAAACATCCTTAGATTGACAAAAGATCAAAAATGTTTGGCCAAGCACAAATATTGCCAGAAAAGCTGATCCAAAAATGGTGATGAATTGTCAATCATTTTGTTGTGGATTTTTGCCATTTTGCATTTTGTTTTGAGGTCACATCTCATCCTTGAACAAAACATATCTTTCCTTTGTCTTTCTATTGTTTTGAAATCAAGAGATGCTTCTTTCAAAGAGTATTTTGACAAAATATTTTGATCGAACTCCAACACGCGATTTAGGCTAATCAATCTTGAAGATGAAAAGATTTTGATTGCAGAAATGACTTGATATTTGTTAAAATGGCAAGATAAACAATATGAGGTGACCAGACAAATTTTGAACTCACGCTTGAAATTGAACCACACACCTTGTAGCTAAATAAAGAATCGGTGAACGAGGGACAATATGGTTCAAAGAAGGATAATCAATGAACGAGCACATTCAGACCACACCGGGGGAACTATTGTTCAAAGATAGTCAAGATCTAGTGAATTCTAGCAGCAAATGAGAGTGGTGCTGCACTTGAAGGACATCTTTATCTGGGTTTAACTTCCTAAACATGGTTATTGATCGATGTAGACACACGATTGAATGTAAATGAATGTTGAAAAGATGCACACCATCAAGACTGATTGTGGAACAATGTTGCATTTGAAGGACATCTTCATATTTTCATCTTGGGTTATCCTTTAAAACATGGCTATAACAGATGTTATTGCATAGTTGCATTTGAATGAATGTCAGAAAGATGCACACCACCAAGACTGACTGTGGGACCATCTGTTTTGAAGCTCAAAGGCGTACTTCACGGCATGAATATGGGTGATAAATTGGACATCATTGATGAGGCCAATACATTTCTTTTTGCAATATGATTCAACAAGATAAGAGGAATCCATTGAGAAGAACACTGAGCATACAACAAAGAGCTTTTTACTACAAGCTATGAGATGCATGTCTGGATGACTTGGCAGTTCCAAGAAGGCTGGTGATAACATATACTTGAAGAGTATTGTTTCAACTTGAGGCAAGTTCATGACTGATTGACAATCTTGATGGGTGTTGGCACGATGCGCACAATCAATGAAAGAACAATTCTCAGGATAATCCAGAAGATGAATGATCGGTTAAGCTCATTCGTGATGAATCAAGTAACACCACACTTGGGGGCACATTCATGCTTAATAAACAACGAGAGCAGTAATCATCGAGGACTGCCTGGATAGGCATGTTACAGTTGAGTGGATGACTAGCATATGAACGGGCTAGTACATGGAAAGAGTAAAGAAGGCTTTTGGATAGCAAACAAAGGCACTCTATGACGATGGAACATCAAAGAGGAGGGACCTATATTTCAAATCAGGTAAGGATGCATGCATGTCATCTAACCTCAAAGCATTGCACACATATTTTTATTCGTTACAGGAAAATCCTCGAAGAAATCTAGCAAGATTTTAAAAAAAAAAGAATCATTGAGCTGATAATAATATAGAATCATGGTTGTGACCTTGGAACGGGAAGAAGATGAGATAATCCTTACCATTAGGAAATTCTCAAAACAAGAGAAGAAAGTTCAAACCCTGCCATCAGGAAGAACACACAAGATTTTGGTTCTTGTTAAAGGGGATCGCCATATGGGATCTCAGTTTAGCCCAACCATGTAGGATATTGATTCTGGTTAAAGGGGATCGCCGTACGGGATCTCAGGTTAGCCCAACCACACACAAGATATTGGTTCTTGTTAAAGTGGATCGCTGGACGGGATCTCAGGTTAGCCCAACCATGCAGGATATTGGTTCTGGTTAAAGGGGATCGCCGGACGGGATCTCAGGTTAGCCCAACCATGTAGATTTTGGTTCTGGTTAAAGGGGATCACTGGACGGGATCTCAGGTTAGCCGAACCGCACATAGGATATTGGTTCTGGTTAAAGGGGATCGCCGGACGAGATCTCAGGTTAGCCTAACCACACAGATTTTTGTTCTGGTTAAAGGAGATCGTCGAATGGGATTTCAGGTTAGCCTAACCACACACAGGATATTGGTTCTGGTTAAAGGGGATCGTCGGACGAGATATCAGGTTAGCCCAACCACGCAGATTTTGGTTCTGGTTAAAGGGGATCGCCGGACGGGATCTCAGGTTAGCCCAACCACACATAGGATATTGGTTCTGGTTAAAGGGGATCGCCGGATGGGATCTCAGGTTAGCCCAACCACGCAGATTTTGGTTCTGGTTAAAGGGGATCGCCGGACGGGATCTCAGGTTAGCCCAACCACGCAGGATATTAGTTCTGGTTAAAGGGGATCGTCGGACGGGATCTCAGGTTAGCCGAACCACGCAGATTTTGGTTCTGGTTAAAGGGGATAGCCGGACGGGATCTCAGGTTAGCCCAACCACACGCAGATTTTGATTCTGGTTAAAGGGGGTCGCCGGACGGGATCTCAGGTTAGCCCAACCATGCAGATTTTGGTTCTAGTTAAAGGGGATCGCCGGACGAGATCTCAGGTTAGCCCAACCACGCGGATTTTGGTTTTGGTTCATGGAGATCGCCGGATGGGATCTCGGGTTAAAAAAAAAAACGAGAGAAAGAAAGAAAGAAGAAAAAGAAAGGAGAAGGAAAAGAGAAAGAAACATTAAAAAAAAAGATTCTTTAGATGAGTGGATATTAAGCAAGTTAGGAAGACAAAAAGACCAGTTTTCTTTACAAAGCTTATTATGCAAAACATTGAGGAGTTTTGCTTCGTAAGCATTGTAAAGAGGGGGCATTTGTTGCTACCCAATTTTTGATCCATGTTTTGATAAATTTTCAGAAAAATCCAAAAATAGCGAAAAACAACGAAAATCCAAAAAAAATACTTTTATATATATATATATTTGCATCGTTTTTAGCATTTTTAGCATTGTCTCAAAAGAATTTAAATTTTCAAAGGTTTTTGGAACGCGTTCTCCTTTTAACGCATTATTTTTAAAATCACCGATTTTCCTCATTCAAGTCGATGTTGATAAGAAAAATCCAAAAAAATAATATTTACAAAAAAAAAAATTAAGAGACCAAATTTGAAAATCTAGTAATATTTTTACCTATAAATACTAGTCTTTATAACACACACAAGGGAGGGAGTAATTTTAAAATAGAAAAAGAAGGCAAAACACTAGCACAAAACCCCAAACCTAATTTTTTTTCTCCAAGCCAAGCGAAGCGGCGCCCCCCACCCCCGGATTCGGTTTCTTCTTCCTTGAGTCCGACAAACCTTCCAGCTCACCCTCTCCCTTTGCCAAGCTAGCCATCACTATTCCCCCATTTCTTCTCATCTTCTCCCATCATCTCCAGCAGCCCCATACACGGTCCCATCTCCATTCATCAACACAGACCTGCCAAGCCCCCCTCCCCCACACAGAAACAGAACCATAGCCTCTCATCTCCTTCTTCCACAACCGGCCCAACCTTCACCACAGCCGCCAGCCACTTCCATCTCTCGGCTGCACACAGACCATTCCCCTCCACGAACGCCTTCGCCTAAATCGGCCACAACTCCCTCTGTTCCTCCGATCTGCCTCACAACCGAGGCCAACAGCAGCTCTTCTCCACAATGAAGCCAGCCGAACAGACGACAACAGCAGCAACCCCCACTCCTCCATCTCCTTCAACCGGCCTCCAGCAGCAGTCCTAGCACGGCCGATCCCACAGGACCTGCCGACCAAAGCCACAGACGCCTTGACCTCAGAGTCGGCGGCCTGAAAACAGAGAAGAAGGGGAAACAAAAAGAAAAAATGCGCTACAGAGAAAGAACTAGATCCGAGAAGGAGAAAAGAAAATTAAAATCAACTGCCTGTTGTGTTTTCGTTTGTTTTACAGGTCACCGCCGGCATAGGGAGACCGAGAAGAGGAAGACGTTCCCGATCCACCGATTCTGTCACCTGCACCGGCGGCGGCGCGTGGAACAACACGCCACCACTGTTTCCGTGACCCAGAAGCTTTCCAGCACTGTTCCCGAGCTGCACTATTCCTGATTCTATTTAGGGGCTGTTTTTTGTAATTTTTAAAGTGTAATGTAATTTTTGATTAGTTGTTTTTGAATTTGTATAATTTGTATTGTGTAAAAAAGAAAAGGAAAGGAAAAAATATAGCAAAAGTGTACGTGTGTGTTTGTATTTGTTTTGTGGATGTTTTTTATTTATTTATGATAAAATTGTAAAGATTAAAGAAGAATTTAATATTTTGATTTGCTCACGGTCTAGAATTATTAATTTATATGTAGTTGTATTTCTAATATCCGATGAAAAGATAATTTTAAAATTTTTTTAACACGTTAAAGTTATGAAGCAGCTTATCTCAAGTAGGGTGTGTTAGGGGTGTTAATATTTTTTTTAATTATAACCGGTCTTTTAATCTCTGACAAGATTAGTATACCCGAGTTTTCTAGTAGCTTTCAATTAAATAGTTGGTGGAGACTCTTAACAAAAACAAAAATCTTCACGCCGACGCAGCGCGGCTAATACAGTGACACGAATGCAAAGATCTCCATTTATTTGCTGTTATTACAAGGACACGAACGCACTCATTTTTCTATGGAGAATAATTAAACCCTGGCTAAATATGAAATGATTTATTCGTGCTATTACAGTGACATGAACTTACGCCCTTCTAAATCTGAAAGGAAATGCAGGGCCGTCTAAGGTCAAAAACCTCGTCCCATTCTGTTCTAGAATACCTGCAAGTCCACACCGTGGCCTACCACAAAGTGGAGGATTGAGGCATGCAGGGCACCATCCAATTGTATACGGACCTACTGCTTGATCACTGTCAATATCAAAGACGGTTGGTTCACCACCGATCACAATAAATCTTTTTCTCGTCTCTGGATCTTCCTCGCCTATACCCCATGTAGTGTTTTGAACACATGTCGAGGAAGCTGAAAATGCAACAGTGAACTCTGTAGTTTCAGTGATAATTGTATCTCCTGGATTTGATGGGGTGAAGATGACTGGAAGGCCTTCTACAGAACCAGGTCCAATAGGCACCTGACCAACATAAGATGGACAAGATCCATTGCGAGCCACTAGAGTTAAGCCACCAGCTACATCAGTTATAGCAGGATCGACATAGTATTCTACACCTCTTGTAAGAGGGTTACCATCTGTATCGAGCACAGGAGGGCCCTGAGCCATACTAGATATGGCCATCAGTAGACAAATGAAGCTCAAGCTTCTAATCAACCTCAACATGGCTGCCTGATTAATACAATAACATACAATATATGTGTAATATGTTTTCACTTTGTTGTCTATTTATATGCAACATTTCTACAAGATAGCACGTTAATGAAGGCACGGCAACGAAAAGTCCATTTGCTTCATCAAATTGATTTCTGCTTTAACAGGCTTGAGAGACCTCTGCATCCTCGCTGTTTCTACGTGTAAATGCATAGTAGTAAAATTAGAAAATTTGAAGCTGAATTTTAGAAAAGATGTAGGCTATGATGGAGGGATGTTTAAAACACCCTTTTTGTAAATTGCTTTTATACACGTGTTGTTGTCTAATTGCTGCTATTAGGTCAACTAAAACATTTAGTCAACCTTATAAAGCACTATATATATATAGCTATCCTTGGAAACTATCCTGTGTTGTCAATCTTCTTAAATTGAGGGACAAAATATTAGCTCAGGCTTGCATGATGAATGCCATTAATGTCCAATATGAACAGTATAATCCAATCCTTGTTCAAGGAGGGTCTATATAATTAGTTGGATGAGACAAATTGGACTTCTTGCATAGGAAAGTAACACGTGGTTATTGGCTTGATCCTTACAACTAAATCTTTGCTCATTATAGTTTCCTAAACTTCTAGAACGTGTTTTGATAACGCAAATCTTCCATGGATAGTTTAAGAGTTATTCCAACCACGTTATCATGACTTTCTAGCTGTTGGCATTATCTTGAATGATCTTTACCAAGTTCTTGACTATGAGTTTAGTTCAAAGATGTGAATATGAGTTTGCCTCCTTTACTATCTTTGCTCCAACAGTTCTCATCATAATTATCCTGCGTTTCAAATAAAAATCAGATAAAATTTAATTTTTTTTTTGTTTAAAATTAATATTTTTAAATTCTTAAAGTATTTTTATGTGCTAGTATAAAAAATAATTTAAAAAAAATAAAAATATTTTAATATACTTTTAAATAAAAAACATTTTGAAAACAACTTTTCAAACACTCCTATATATGCAAGTCAATTCAAAGCTATACAAATAACAATATTTCAACTGGCCATTTTTATGGTTTTTATACTCCTGGTTGAGATAAGCTGAGAGATTCAAATTTTTCGTCTGTTCTTCTTTTTGTTTTTTTTTCACAAAAAAAAGCTCCCGATATTTGATCATTTGATATAAAAGGGACATATAATCATATATAGTTGTCAAATTCAGCTAATATTTGACCTTGTTTAGGGCTATAATCATTAATTGGATCAATTAAAGCAAAGTTATTTCAGATAAAATAAAAATATATATATTCTAGAAGCTAACATGATTGAGTCTCATTGGGGTTTTGTACAATCAATCTGCATACCAAGTTATTCAGATTTAACCAGTTAAATGTCCAATACAAATCAAAATAAAGCCTAGTTCAAGTCTCATCTGAGTTACCCGTTCTTGAATAAGATTTAACTTTAATTTTATGTGTTCTCCATTTTTTTATGACAATTAATAATATTTTTACATTAATTTATTAATTAAGTGAGATTAAATTCTTTTAAAAATAGCAGTTCAACAATTCGACCACAATCCCAATCGCCCGGCCCTCAATGAGGCCTAATATTTATGAAGTATACCCTTATGGTACAAGCAATTGACAATGAATTGGATAATAATATAAACACGTATGAAAACGGATAATTGCTGCCTGACTTTGTTTTTGCCGTGCCATCATAGAGAAATACGGTACGTCGGCTCCCTCAGCTATAAATAGATTGCAAATCTGAGACTCAAAAAGAGGGCTTCGCAAATTGCTCATAGAATACTCTTGAGAAAAAAGAAAAACAAAACAGCACAGTATTTACTATTTACTTTGTTTTGTTGTGTGAGATAGCTAGCTAGGCAGCCATGTTGAGACTGATTGGAAGCTTGAGCTTCATCTGGCTACTTATGGTCATTTCAACAGCGGCTCAACCCTTGCCTCCTGTGCTTGATGCTGATGGACAACCTCTTAGAAGTGGGGTAGAATACTATGTACTTCCAGGTGTAACCGATGTTGGAGGTGGTCTGACCCTTGTTGATCGGAATGGCTCGTGTCCACTTTATGTTGGTCAAGAACCTCTTGCACCTATGGTGTCCCGAGGTATTCCGGTTTTTTTCACTCCTCGTGTTGGAGACACAATTATAAGGGAGTCCAGAGACTTCACCGTTGCATTCTCCGGAGCCTCAACTTGTGGTCAATCTACAGCATGGATGGTCGGCGAGGAGAATCCAGAAACAACGACGAGATACGTCGTGACTGGAATGGAGCCACGGCCATCGTCTACACTCTGGTACTTCAACATTGAAAACAATGGACAAGGTGTCTATGCTTTGAGATGGTGCCCAAATTGTCTGACAACAAACTGTCCTAGGCCAGCGTGTGAATCTGCTGGTGTTATTGATGAGAATGGAAAACGCTTGTTGGTCTTGGATGGTTCTGCCTTTCCTTTCATATTTAGAAGGGCTTAATTAAATTGCTCTCCATGTATGAACCGAGAATAATTATGACTTCTTGTCATCTTACAAAATATTAAATAAATGGAGTTATTTTACATGTTATCAAAATTTTAATAACTAAGTATTTATAAATTTAAATCTTATTATTCTTATTTATTTAATAAAAATTAAGTAATATGAACTTGTGAAAGTTTTAAATTCAAAATGTTTTCATTTGAGAAAGAATGTTATATAATAATATAAATTATATCTTGAAAGCTCACGTAATACGTAATAATTTAAGTTATTGAGTTGAATTGGATAGGAGATATATAAATTTCTTTTCTTGAATCAAATATTAACTTCTTGATTGAAATTGAATAATAAATTTTTTTTTTTAAAAATAAAAATTTCAACCTACTCTTATTACTACAAGTTCCCTCACCAAAATCCCTATCTCTCCCTCCTCCGTGTGTTTATAAGCCTCCATCTTCATGTCCATCGTCGCCATTACTTCTACTAATTTTATTTTCAATTCGAGCACAACATAGTTATTCCAAATAGACCTTTCGTTCAGCCTTGCGTGATGAATACCATTGTCCAATATGAACAGTATAATCCAATCCTTGTTCAAGGATGGTCTATATAATTAGTTGGATGAGACAAAATGGACTTTTTTTCCCAGTATTTTATTGCAATTAGAATGAATGAAATAACGGTTGACTTTTTTTTTCCACTGTCCAATTAGAAGACATTTGATCAAACTGAACTCAATTCGTTCAATCTTACAAAAAAAAAAAAAAAGAGTTTGAAAGAACAAAAAAAGCTACTGGCTACCGGCTTGATCTTTACACCTATACCTTTTATCATTACAGTTTCCTACAATTTTTATATGTGTTTTGAAGTAACGCAAATCCTATATGGTTTTGATCGATAGTTTATGAATTATTCCAGATTTTTTCAATTACATGAAAGAGTTTATAATGATTTTCTAGCTGTTATGACGTGTTTTTCAGCCTCATGTTTTATTATATTTTGTTTTAGAATAATATATATTATATCCTAAAATCTTACCTAACAACTTAAGTTTTTAGATTGAGATAGTTCTTTGACATGATATCAGAGCTTTAATAACCAAGCGGTCACGAGTTCGAATCTCACTATCCTCATTTATTTGATAAAAATTAAACACAAGGTAAGTGGGTTTGTGTGATTCTTTGATATATTTTCAAAAAAATATATAATTAAAAAAACAATTTCGGTGCAATTTGGTCAACCATTTTGTATTTTTTGACATTTTCACTTATATTGACGATTTCAAGATAAAAAAAGAAAAAACATAAAAAAAAATTTAGTGAGCATTATAATCATAAAGATAAAAAAAATACATGAAATAATATGTAGTTGGGATTTTAGGTAGTATAAAAGGGTAGTGAAAGAGAAAGAGAAGGTGGGAGGGAGATTTTGAGAGAATGGTTTTTTTTTTTTTGAGAGGGAGTATATTAAAAAAAAACTTTTAGTGTGCATGATAATCATGAAGGAAGGGATGAAGGACTAATATGAACATTTCAAATCCCTTCTTCCAGTAATTTAAGATAAGATGATAAGAGAGAGTAAGAAATAAATGAGAGAATATAATGAAGGAATTGTAGGTAGTAGTATAAAAGGGTAATAAAAAAGAAAGAGAAAGAGAAGAGAAACTTTTTTTGTTTTGTTTTGTTTTGGTTTTTTTTTTAGAGAGTATTTTGAAAGAAATAAAATATAAAAGAGAGATATAAAATATACAAGGGTTGAGATATTGAGAAGAGGATTTTTTTTTTAACAAAAAAAAATGTTAAAAATAATAAATAAATAAATAAAAAATCAAATCAAATCAAATCAAATTCTCTTTTTCTCTTTTAAACCCTAGCCACCAACATCCTAAGGCCCTATCATTTACGGCAACAACCTTACCATAACAATCACCGACCAATCACCTAGTCCTTTGTTCAACGTGTATGCGGCGTCGAGGGGTTGACGTAGTCACTATCTAATTTTTTAATTTAAGGTTACTAGAAAACTCAGGTATACTAGTTTTATCATAGATTCAAGGGTAAAAGATTAATTGTGGTTAGAAAATGTAATAGCACCACTAGCACATCATACTTGAAGTAAGCTGTTTTGTGTAGTTTTGAATGTGGTTTAAAGGTTTTGATGAGTTCCTAACCAGTAATTTATCTATGGTTTAGGATTGAGATTTATTTATATGAATAAATCTGATCTTAAGAATTTATTATGGGCTCATATATCAAATAAATTCTCATGAAAAAGCTTTTTTGTAATTTAAATATTATGAAAAAAATACTTGCAATTAAAATTGATGAATACTTAGAGTAACTTTGAAAATTTTCTAGTCAATTCTTGATATTCAAATATCAGCCTCACTTATAGGTCTAATATTGTATACCAAAATAATTAACTTTTAATTCTCATGAATTAAAAAAAAATTGATTATTGAAATATTGATCAAATTCTCATGAATTTAGTAAACTAATTATTAAATCCTAAAAAACAAGCAAATATGTTTTTTTAAATTTTCATATAAAAATACTAAACAATATGATTTTTAAGAGACTTGGCCATATACAATTAAAATATTTAATTTTTTTTTTGTTTTTTAAGTTTTAAACATTAAAAAACATATAAGAAAGTATAAAGTTTAACTTTGGAGTAATTATGGAATCCAATACATTAGGCTAGATACACAATAGGAAAAAATATTTTCTATATGTTGTAATATTTTTACACCAATTTCTACACCCTAATATCTATGCCTACAATGGTTAGCCATCATCATCAACCAATGGTGCATGACATAACAACCTAGAAGAGCTTTCGACATCAACCCAAATGAGCATGACACTAGAATTTTTTTTTCACTACAAAGTAAGGGACTAGGTGTATAAATACACCAGTCAAGAACACAAAGAAATTCCTAGCAATACAAATCCCATATACAATCATAGAAAGCCAGCTACTCCCCATTGAAAGCTAGACATATAAGCCAAGGTTATTCACCATGGCCATGTCATATATAAGCATAATAGTTTTATGTCTTGTAAACACAATCTACACACAATATATATGAGTCTCTTAAACTTCATTTTATTATATATATATATATATATATATATATATATATATATATATATATATATATATTATTTTCTTCTATATTTATTAACTTAAATGTTAGAGGATCTCCGACTAGTTTTTCAAAAATAGCCCATGCTAAAAGGGTTCAAAGCTGCACGTAAGAAAGATTCAATTTTTTTGTGAAGTTTTTTCATGATTATATTGAATATATATTATAGCAATGAAAATATATTGAACCTTTTCATTTTATGTTTTAAAAAATATATTTTACACCCTTTTGGCATTGTGAAATTAAGCCCTTTTCAATTGGTTTCTTTAAAGATCATTATATCTCGTATAAACAGGACTCTTTATATAAATCAAAGTTTGACAAAGAAAGAATTATAGAACTAAAACTGCAAATCTCCTATGACATTTTTCAAGTAGTTGATGAAATGGGATCTCTAGAGGTGTTTGTTTCCTCTGTTACAAGATCATCTCCTCCCTGTTTTTATTAATTCATGTTAAAGTTTGGAACTATGCTACTTTACAAACTATGATCAGAGATATATATTCAATACTTGAAAGAAAAAAATTGCAATCTTTAATACATATGAAAACGAAAGAATTGTGTGGACTAATTGATTAATAATACGATCTTTCACTTTTCCTATCAAAATACAATTCATATTCTTTAAGAGGTACAATGTTTCGCAGCAATTCCAATATATGCCAGGAGTTGCACCCGTAACATATTTCCAAACTCAACAAACATGACCTTCCACTCTTTTCAACGAACCCAATTAATTATCTCTTTCTAACTGTATAATGCGAGAAGTTTAATGTTGTTGGTAACGAGAGAAAGGATATGGTTTTTACCTCTTATTTAAAAAATATTTTAAAAAAACATCGTGCACCAAGTTATCAATAAGATATTACAAAATGCTTTAATGCCATGAAAAGATTTGGATTTTGTCTCCTTGATATTGATATTGATGATTCATTTCGAACTATTACATGGGATATCGAGTTTTTCTCACAATTCTATGTCTGCGAAATCCTTTTGAAGATTTTCAGTTTCCTTTGTTTTCAATTGATTTAACAAGTGGAAAAAACATAGAACTCAAAAGGAGGAGAAAGGCTTGCTAGAATTGATTAAGCAACTCATAACCATTAACAAGCATTGCGTGTTCATAAAATTAAGAACGTGGTTGCCACTTATCCAGTTCATACTATCAAGCTACACAAGAATTAGGCAAACCACCGGGTCCTCCAAACTGGAATCGGTAATCGGGATGTGTATTCTGCTTACTAGCTTTGAAACATCTAGATTTTAGAACTCGCACAGGATTGTCATAAGGAGACACGAATGTATTTCCTATGTTGACTTGAACCTTTACCATGTTGCAAGTTGAATTGTAGTTACCATCTTCAAAAATACCACTCCCCATGGCAGGTGAAACATCAGTTTCGGTATGGACCAGACCTCCCCATGTTGCATTGTAACCTCCAACACTAAATCCGGAGAATGAGAACAATTCTCTCGGCCAGTAACCTATTCGAATGTTATCATCCTGCATTGACAGCCACCAGTCTTGGCTTAATGGATCCTGCGTGCCAAGATTATAAAAAAGTCAAATAGGCGATTAACTTTACTGCTTAACCTTTAAGTGAGTTTTCAAAAAATGGTTTTATGTTGTTTTTTCAACAAATACCACGAACTTTCTCATGATACCAATAAAGGTGCTATCATGGATAAGCAGCCACTCTCAAGAGCCAAACCATCAGTGAGAGCTCGTCAACTCGAGGTGCGATCATACACTTGCATGTGAGTTGGGTTACACAATAATTCCCAGGGCTAGATACACAAGTAAAAAAGGATTGCCCTTGGATTCACTTTCAAGTATTAAGAAGGGTAGCCTGAGTGTTCCCTTTCTGTAGTCCAAAACCCATTAAACCTTCTACTGAGAAAAATACCAGAAAGTGAGGAAATCATACCAGAGTTACCATCATCCACTGGAAAACTTGAGACCGTTGAGCAATGGAGACATCGTTAAAAGCTGTATCAATAGGAATGTTTGGATTTGTTACAACAAATCCTGAACAAAGGGTGTTGTAACAACCGTCTACAGTTCCATCATGTTCTTCCTGTGGAAGACAGAAAATTTGTTCAAAATCCATTATATTTCTCTGACAACGTATATATCCAAGAAATAAGGACACTATGTTCTTACACTCCATTTGGTGAACAATCTAGCCCTGCTGTCACCATACAATTCTGGATCAATCTGCAGAAGGTAACAAGAATCATATAATATTGAATAAGGAAAAAAAAATCGGAAAAACTATAATTAATTAAAGAATTATATTTCTTTGATAATTAAGAAATAATGTAGTTTAGAACTATACTGTCCATCCAACTTGAATACTGCCCACTTTTGTTTCAGTCTGAGTTTGAAGCTGAATCAGAGCTGTACTTGATTGCTGACCACTAACAGGAGGCTGGTATACGCTAATGCGTGCTGCAATCCCCTTAAATAATACATTGGCTGGTGGTGTTGTAACAATTCCTGCAAACTACATAGAGAAAAAATTTCATGGGATAAGGCTATTTTATTTAGAATTTTAATACGAGGAATTGGTAAGATGAAATTAAATCCATTTTCTTTTAAACTTTGGGTTTTAATTACCAAACATGTTTTTCGACAAAACATAGAGTTAATCTCACACAAATACATGTAAAAGTTGATTATTAGATTAAAAGCATATGTTTTTTCTTCTCTTATAATTAATTAATTAATCAAAATTCTTCTAAACAAGTTGTGTTGTATTGTTTTTGTTGTGTACGAAACAGTGATTAATTAATAATACATGGACCATATATATAAATCAAATGAAGTATTAATATTAAAAAAAAATACGAAAATTTATAGTGAAGGTTATTTTGTTACTTACATCATAACCCTGACCAGGGTTACTTGGTTCAAAACTCGATAGTCTTTTGAAACTAGATTTAGCCCTTCTCAAATCTTCCTTTGTGGCCCTTCGTAGAGGGACAGATCCTGCAGGGCACCCTTCTTTCAACCCTATTTTTGTAGGGTTAGTCTCCAATAGAGAGGCATCCTTCCTTGAAGCTCTTAAAATCTTTTCCAAAACTAAGCTAGGCCTCGTCTTTTCTCACAAAGGTGGGGAGGAAAAGGAAACGTCAGCAATATTATTTACTCAAAATTTGTAGCAAAATCATCTCAAGGCACACATTAAATACTCAAAACTTATATTCTTGAGATAGGTTCATAAGATCAATATATAGGCAATGAACCTTGGCTCTGTGATCCTTGAGCAGTGGATGGTCAAAAGCAGGTTGTTTGTTTACGTCCACACAGTCATATATGTCTCCATACTCTGTCTGTGATCACCAAAAAATAAAACAATGTAATAATTAATAGGAAAAAAGAAAAATATAATCTTTCGTGAAGTTTTTCAATGAAATAAAAACCCTAAAAACATAAAAGCATAACCACACCTCAATAGTTTTTATGCTTGGCTTGTTTATTGCTGCAAGTTCCTTCTCCAGCTCTACATCTTCACTCTGTATAGATCTTCCATTCACTACACATCCATTTGACGCGATATATGCTGTCAAAACAATAGCTACAACTACAAGTCTCATTATCTTTCTCATATCTCTAGCCATTTTTCTCTGAGTTGTGAATGGACAAGGAGCATCATGCATGCAGATATTTATAATATGCGATCAATGTTACAGGTAGAATCTTTAATGCATTTTGAAATATAAAAATATTTAATGGAGTTTTATTCCCAAATCAGTTTCCGATAATTCATGTATTAAATGAGTAGATACCCACTCATGAATATTATAATCTATCAGCTGGGAAGAATTTTTTGATACAAAATCTTCATATCATACGAATAGTTACTTTTTCCATGAGAAACGATTTTAATTTTTGAAAATTTCATGCATTGAATGAATAGATACCATTAATTAATTCTATGAATATAAAACCTTTGGATACAAGATCTTCATACAAAATATATGAAAAATATGATGAGATGCGAATTATTTAATATGAAGGCATGCCATAAGAAAAAAGAAAAATACTTAAGTCTTTTTTTGGGAGAATATTTAGGGATCTATCGAAATCTTAGTTTTACATAAATTAATTGGTTATTATTTTAGGAAATATCTAAAGATTTATGCATACATTCTTATTTAAACATGTATAAACTCCTCTTTGTGATCTAATGGTCATCTTCTTAATTATTCCCTTTATTGCACCTTTCCAAACATCCTCTCATAGTTTCCACATTTGCCAAAAATACAATAAAATAATTATAATTATTACACAATTTGAATTTTTTATTATTTATATACCATGCATTCTCTTATATTTGTTCACGTCACTCTTCATAATCACTAATTTATGGGCTCAGACCTATAGATTGGGTTGATGATTAAAAAAATGTTTTATTTATTTATTTTTTGAGATAAGATTTTATAGTTTTTTTAATATAAATGTAGAGAATGTGTCTTAAAATCACTAAAAAATATTTAGTGTTGATTAACAAGCAATTTAATCCGAAGATATTCTTATCATAAAAATAAAAAAAAACATGGGCTCCATTCTTGGACCGAAGCCACAATTATTACACACAACATGGGATGAACTTCAGGTATTTACGCTAGTCTTGTAATATATGGCTATGCTTTTGGTGGGCTTATAATTGTAAGAGAGTGACGCTGCCGCTGGGCAGAAAGCAGATGCAGATACCCTCAGCACGGCTCATAAATGTCTATGTAAACACAGACTTAGGTAATTTCACCAAAATTCTATTTCTTTAAATTTTTTTCTTTAATCACCTTCATAACTCAAATTATTCCTAACCTTGTTTTTTATCCGAATTTCATTATTTATCCGAATTTATTTCTAATTTGATTTTTTTCTTGTTATTTTTTTAATATTTTTATATCTTGGTCATTTTTCAGCAGCTACACTTTTTTTTTAATAAAAACAATCTGTCAAATTTTGTCCACAAAATATTTTGATTAAATTTTCTTTTTCAAAGGGTAAAAGTTGAATTATAACATTTCTAATTATATTGGAGTGTTGTCGTCATAGTTTAAGTGTTTTTTGACGCCTCCATTTTTATTTTATTTTTGTTTTCTCCTCTTTTCCCTCTCCTACTTTGGATTGTGTGCCAGCCTATTTCTCTTCTTATCTCTTCCACTGTTGGATCTTCTTGCTTCTTTCCATGGCAATTGGATCTTTATGCGTTTTTAATTAACCTTTTAACATGTATATATTTTAGGAGAAGAATTGCATTTATTGTCTCTATAATTTGTTCAGCATGACATTAAATTTCAAGTCTTTTGGGTTGGCCAAACAATCAGATTTGTTTTCTTTTTTTTTTTTTCACCATCGATAATGTTTTTAGACCTTTCTTTCTTTTGTTTAATAGAGAAAGAAAATGTCACGAGGGTCTTTGCATATGTTGGTGTTTCGATTTATTATTGTGGTGAAAATCAGTCCAGTTTTTGTTTCTATGATTTAAAAAAATTGAAATTTTTTATTTTTTTTAATTTTAAATTAATATTTTTTTTAGTATTTTCAGATCATTTTAAAATATTATATAAAAAATAATTTAAAAAATAAAAAAATAAGCTTTAACTTTTATCTCTTATGAAAATAAACATCGTGGATTTCGGTGAAGAAGATGATAGCAAGGCATTCATCCAGGTCCAGTTTAGAAAGGGACCACCTGCCTCTTTGTTTTAGTAGGCTGTCGGCGTCATTGTTATATGTAGTTGACGTGACCTGCTTCCCCAAAATAGAAATGGTACAATCATTGACTCCCAAATCCTCAAATGGACTTTAAAATTTATAGCAGCAAATTATTTCAATTGTTAATATTATTTTTATCACTATTTTACTTATGTTTGCACCAGTGTACATCATGATGTGAGTTGTGTTTACAAGTTTAATAATAGTTATTTTTAAAATGTTTTTATTTAAATATATATTAAAATAATAGATAAAAAAAATTTTAAAAATGTTGCTCATTCTGATTGGAATGCAATGTGAGACGGGTGCGTAATTTTGTCATTAGCACAATTACAATGGATGAGACAAATTTCATCCCTTTCATATGCCAATAAAGCAGCTCTTAGCTAACCCCTCAGGGAGTTAATAATTGGCTAATACATTTAATTAGGGTTGTTGTTTTGGATTAGACTCTCAAAATAAGTTAACGAGGGAGGGAGGGAGGGAGGGAGGGAGAGTGTTGCAGCTTGAAGACAGACTATGCAAGCAAGAGAATCTTTTGGTACTCTGAGTTGGGACACTCAGAGCAGAGTGCCAACAATTCATTTAAGATTTGTCCTGCTTGCCTAAATCATGGCAGAAAGAGGATCTGCATGTTGCCTAAATCAACACTCAGAGCAGAGTACTGTACAAAGCAATCAAGTCTTTGTTTTGTTCTTGATTATAATGCTTAATGTATCATGTGATTCGAGATTTTTGAACTCCAATAATAGAGATTTTTTGTTTTCTTACTGGAGTTAGCTACCCCTATTTTATTTCACTACGTAAATAATGTTTTTGGCTCAATGTACGTACGAGTCAATTGCAAATAGAAATTTAAATGGCCATATAATGTAGTCTGTCTTTTTTTATTGTTGAAACTGAAGTAGGTGGTCATTTTTTTTTCTTCTAAATTGCAGAAATATTTGGATTTTATAGAGGCATTCAATGGTGTATGCTAGAAAGTATTGGTTGGATGTTAATCTGATAAAATAATATTTAAAAAGAAAATCTCAAAATCGAGCAAATATTTTTCTAGGTTATGGAATATTCTGAGAATATTTATCTAGTTAGAAATAAATTTATGCGAGAGGTGCATGGAACAAAAACTTGTGATAAATAATTCAAATCTCACCACCTACATATGCAACAACTATTCTTTCCCTGTGATCATGGATCAATTAGGTTCATTGAGCTTGCTATGTGGTTGTTCAGAGTTTAGCCAATCCACGTACATCAAATCAAAAATCAATAAAAAAAAAAAATGTCTGCTTACCTGTGCCCAGAGATTGGTATTTAAGCATCAGTTGAGAGCATGATTTAACATCCAACAACTATTCTTTTCATAAGATGGAATTTGAACAGCTCCATCACTCTATCAACCCAGGCTCCACTCAAAGTATCCATGAATTTAGCCTTGACTCTGTTTTTTCCTTGCAAACAGAAGATTCCATTGTTCTGAGTGCCATTCAAGATGATGCTTTATATGATGACTGCATGGAAAGGTTGCTGGAAATTGAGACAGAACTCATGGATTTTAGCTCCATGACTCAAGATAATGTAATATGTCTTGAAAGTTCTGATGACGTACTGTTTCAATTGGGTCATGATATGATCCAAGAAACAACAGGGGATGTAAGCCTATTGAAGGAAGAAAATTCCCTCTTAAAGGGAATTCATGAAGAGCTATTGGAGGATAGCAGCTTAACAGATCTTCTGTTGATGGGAGCTGAAGCTGTTGAAGCACAAAACTGGACCCTCTCTTCCAACATAATAGCAAAGCTTCGGAATCTCTTATTGGATGGTGAAAATGGAGGTAGCTCATTCAATAGGCTGGCTTTGTTCTTCACTCAAGGTCTGCATTACAAGAGCATTACTGCTCCTGAAATGTTGCTGCCTAGGCCTGGTTATAGGCAACAAAACAACATGTCTTCCTTTCAAGTTCTTCAAGAACTTTCTCCTTGTGTCAAGTTTGCACACTTCACAGCTAACCAAGCAATCCTTGAGTCCACACAAGGCGATCAAGAAATTCATATCATTGATTTTGACATCATGGAGGGAATTCAATGGCCTCCTTTGATGGTTGACCTTACAATGAGAAAGGATGTTTCATTTAAAGTAACAGCCATCATTGCTGACCAGCAGGATGTGGCTGCTGTTCAACAAACAGGAAGAAGGCTTAAAGAGTATGCAGATTCAATCAATTTGCCGTTCGTTTTCAAGCAGATGATGATGCTCAACGAAGAAGATTTTGAAAGTATCGAAGTGGGGGACACTCTTGTGGTCAATTGCATGATCCACCAGCTCCACATGCCTAACAGAAGTTTTTCTTCGATCAAGACTTTCTTGGGTGGTGTCAGCAGGTTATCACCTAAGCTAGTTGTTTTGGTTGAAGAAGAATTATTTAGTTTTTATAAATTTCCTTACATGTCTTATGTAGAGTTTTTCTGCGAGGCCATTCACCATTACACTACACTTTCTGACTCCCTAGTAAGCAGTTTCTTAAGTGCAAACGAAATGGAATTAAGATTGATAGAAAAGGAGTATTTGGGGGTGAAAATTGTAGATAGTGTGAGCCAATTCCCTTGTAAGAAGAAGGAGAGACTGTTGTGGGAAGAAGGGTTTGCGTCCTTGAAAGGGTTTAAGCCAGTCCCTTTGAGTTCATGTAATGTCTCTCAAGCCAATTTCTTGGTCAGCTTGTTCAGTGGAAGGTTCTGGGTACAACATGAGAAGTGTAGGTTGTCCCTGTGTTGGAAGTCTAGGCCTTTGACTACAGCTTCTATTTGGGTTCCAAAATCAGAAAAATAACAAAAATAAAAGAGGTGAGGAAGTCTAACCCCACCAGTTTTTTAGTAATTTAGTGTTTTCTTTTCTTTTTTTTGGTAATTAGCAATTTAGTTTTTTTTTTTTTTTCAATTTGTGAACAAAGTTTGATTCTCCTTTGTATATGTTCCTACATGATGTATTAATAGTGGATGTTATTGGTGATATGCTGCTAAGTTATCTGCTCTCAAATGTTTGATTTGAAAATAAAATGATTGAAGTACTTTCGATATGATTCTGTATATAATGAATGACCTTTTAAAAGCTTAAACCAGATCTGATCCAAAATTGTTCTTTCTAAAACTTAAGTTACAGATTAGGTGAGGTTGATTGATCTAGTCAATCAAATCCTTTTTTAAGGGAAAAAACCTGTGAACAATATCATTTGAAGAAAAAATAAAAAAAAAATTGAATTTTTTCATTAAAATTACTAAGGTTATAACAATGATGTCATCATAAACTATGATTTGTTCGTTGTAGCAAAACTATATACGTTGAGAAATAATCAAAGTTATACAATTTGTGCTTCTAATTAATAAAACCAAGCTAATTAAACAAGTGATCAAGTAATCTATTATTTTATTTTTTTATTAACGTGGATGTCCGGACCAACTTGCACGCACCACGACTAATCTCACGGCTAACTGAATATCCTGCAAGCCCAATGAGCAGGTAAAACACCACAGAGATGACAGGCATGCACACGGAGAATCGAACTCGGGACAGGAGCAAAGCAAGTCTTGCCTGTGACCACTGAGTCTGACCCTTCAAGTGCTCAAGTAATCTATTATTCCTCAAGGGTTGGGTCAATCTATATATGTATACGTCCATTATATATATATATATATATATATATATATATATATATATATATATATATATATAGAATAAAAAAAATAACACAAACCCTACAATTTTGTTGTACTAGGCTGTTACTATTCTCTAGCACGCTTGATATAAAATGAATATGGCCCTCTAATACTTGATGTAACATCCTTATTGAAGAAACCTTGTCACCATCATTGACTCCTAAGCCTAATGTCAAAAGCCTGCTGGAAGTTGAATAGCATTAATGGACTTGTTGTCATTTAGCCATTCGGCTTATACGCTGGACTTAGACCTAGCAAGACCACTTCCCTAGCCACTTGCTTGCTTTCCAATTTATTATATATGACCAGCTTGGTTTATCAGATTTGATTAAACGTAAGAGAGTGAAAGAAAGGTTTGAATTTCTAAGCCAATTAGACAGGTTGTGTTCATGATGCTGCTGCTTAGGTCATACTTGAATAGTTCCTGACAAGAACGTTTTACAAAGATTAACTATGTTTAGCAAGAGAATCTTCTAATTTATACTCGATACCTTCTAACATGTTTGTCAGCATATTATCTTCCATTTTTTGCTGTTTTTTTTACAGGTATATTAAATTGATTTTTTTATAGTATTTTTGGATAATTTTTATAACTCAGCATCAAAAAATAAAAAAATAAATCTAATCATTTTGATACCATTTTAAGTGAAAAATATTTTTAAAAAGTATTATACATCTCAATACCAAACACAAAATATTTTAACTTCTTAGTCTTAAATAATCACTTAAAACATCTAGTTGAAATTCTCGATTAAAAGATTCTCTTGAGTGTTAAAGGGATGCTATTCTATACACGCTAGGTTATACATTAATTATCCCATCAAAGAAAAATGACTGCCATGATGCCTTCAAAGGCAATAAGAAGGCTCCAATATTCATAATGTTTTTAGCATGAAGCTTTGGGAATGAAGAACATGTTGTGGTTAGAATTTAAGGGAACAATCCATGTTTAATCACATGACACAATTTCTATCTGAAATCTTTGGTGGGAACGTAGAACTCTCAGTTTCTGTCAAAACCTTTGCTAATGGCCTTCACTATAGTCCTTTTTCCTATAGTTTTTGTGTTCATAATTTTTTCTCTTTTTTAATAAAATATCAACTATATATATATATATATATAACCAACAACTATAGTCCTTGTCCTGACATGGTTTTTTTTTTTTTTTTAACGATGGCACAATAGGCAACAGAAAAGTAAAGCTGTAAGAAGAATCGAATGTTCTATCTTACAGACAGAAGAGTAAAGACAAGTGATTAATTTCCACTAGATGACAAATTTACTACCAGCTAAGCCCCACAAACTTTCGATGAGAGACAAGAATATCCTGATGGAACCTTAATTTTGACACAAGAGAATTTGAAGTACAGATTCGACCCTGCTGTCTCTACCTGCCCATGCACATATTTTGTGATTTATTTATCAATTCCCTGTCCTTAAATTCTGGAACTTAATCAAAATAGCTCATCTTCCCAACAAAACTTTTTAATTATTGGACTTGTTTTAATTTATCAGATGAGATTGTAAGTTTATAAACCATCACGTATGCCATGCATTCTGATTCAGTTTTTATCAATGAACTCCTAGATATTGCGTTTTTTCATATTTTCTTTAACAATTAATTGTTTATTCTATAGATAAAATATTTGAATAATTGAACAACTTGTAGTTTCAACAACAAACTTTTAAAAAATTATTTAAAGCTGAAGAAGATCAAATCTTTAGATAATAAATCTCTAAACAACTCTTATTCTGTTTAACGGGATTCTAGAGACTCCCAAGTAATTTTATTTTATTGTTTCCGCGGCATGCATGATATCTGAGAACCCAACAGTGCTATCAAAAGCTTTCGTTAGATAATTAAGGTTATCATTTGCTTATTTTAATTATTATTGGTGTTAATTTCGAATTAATTTTATGTGCAAAAATTATTTTTAAAAAATTTGTTTTTTCTCTCATGATTTTCTCGACAAAAAAAAAATTGGCTACTATCCGAGCCAGATTTGGAAAAAATTTTATATATATATATTGAGAGATCATTTATGTCTATGGAAAGGCTCACGTGATGGTTGTGTAAGTGATTTTTAGATTTGAGATCACTAAGTTATATATCTTATATAAAAAATATTATGCTTTGATCATGTTACATGTTATCTTCATTGAGATAATAAAGGGGTAGACATTGAGTATAACATGAACTACATGATGGTACTTGAGTTATTAAAAGAAGATTCATCACACTAGGTGAATTAGAAAAAATATTTTATCTATTCTCAAATAGTATTGACTGATAAATTCTTGGCTAAGATGGAATAAGAATTGAAAAGAATTTTAAATCTTATTCAAATGATCAATGACTATAATGTAGAGAACAAACATGATTTAACATGACAAACATACTTCATGTTTTAATATTAAATAGGAATATTATTGATGAAAGGATATTAATTACACTTAGAAATCGATCAATGAAAGGTTAAATCAAATCACTAATGATTTTTTTTAATATTTGGGGATTATGAGACGTTACTAAATGATGCACCTGATCATCAAATATAAATTAATTAATTTTTGAATTGATAATAAATTAAATTATTTAATTTATTTAATTCTATTTAATTACAATTAGAATTTATATTTGAGTCAATATATTAGAAACCTAATGAGCCACACATATTAAGAACCATTAGTTAATTAGAAATTAAATTGGGATGATTTAATTATGTATGATTTGATTAAAATATATTTTAGAAATTAAGGACTATAGTTAATTAATACATATATGGATTATATTTCTAGACTTAGAAAAATTAAGTAAGGACTTGATTGAGTTAATTTCTAAAATTGTCTTGAATTAATATATGGATATTATTCAAGGGGCAAATTGATATTTTGTTAATTTATAGGGTTTTTCATATTTCTTTATAAATAGTAAGTTATGCCTTTTATTTTTATATGGTTGTCTGTTAGGAAAAAAATTACGTAAGTCACAAAATAGAGAGTTAACACTCTAGGCATAACAATCTCTCTCTTCTAAATAAGGATTTATGAGATTTTTCACTGGTGATTTAAGAGGATTACCATTAGAGGTCGGACAATTGAACGACTTGTGGTTTGCGACAACCTAACTTTTAAAGAAGTATTCAAAGTCGAAAAAGACCAAATATTCAGATAGTAAATCTCTAAATAACTCTAAATATGTGTAACAAAATCCTAGAAACTTTCAAATAATTGTATTTTATTATTTTCGCTGGATATATAATACTAAAAAACCCAATATGCCACCATCACGAATGTTGTTACTCATTTTTGGACCCCACGTGCTAAAGATGGTGTGTACCCCTTTTGAACCAAGTGCAGGAGTGTAGCTCATGTTTGTTGGAAAATTGACAAAAGTGGAGGAGAAAGAAATATTTTTTCGAACCCTGTTTAAGCTATTTTCTACTCTTTTTATCCTCCCCTTTTGCTGCCAAAAGTGTCAAGTTTCTTAGGCTGATAAGGAGTCTTCATATAAATCCCTCAGAATTTGCATTTAAAAAAAAAAAACTGATTTCTGCTGCTGTCGCAATTTTATGTTCCAACTTAGGCTCGGATTCTGACTTGGTTTAATGTAATATCTGACAATCCCGGCTATATTCTGTCACTCATGACATGTTGAAGAATTGACCTACATGTTTATTGGGTCCTAGGGATCGTTGTTCTTATGGCAGACTCTTAGTCAAATTGGGATGCTCGGCATTGTCGGTTTCCTAAATCAGATCAGGAGATCCTTTTGACTACCAAGTTGCGACCAGATTCTGTTCTTCAAAACAAATTTATCTCACTTTAAACCCATCATAAAAGTTGTAGACCTGTACACATAGATGAATTTAGGTTTTTGAATCGCCTGATTTCGATATCTGAAACTCAAGATATTCCCATGTAAATATCTAATGAGAAAACAGAGAATTCTGCCGCAAAAAGGATTTTGACCCGAGTTTTGCACTAAAGACTCTGCTTCCATCACAATTTTGTTGTTCGCTATTCTTAGGTCATATTCTCAATCATATTAGAATGCTCGACATTGTCAGTTTCTGAATCAGATTAGGAGATCCTTTTTAACCAACCAGATTGCGGCCAGATTCTGTTCTTTAAAACGATCTTATCTCATTTGAATCCTTTATAAAATTTGTAATCCTGAACGCGTAGATGAATTTGGAATTATGAATCGCTTGATTTAGATATCAGAAGCTCAAGATATTCCTGTTTGAATATCTAGTGTGAAAGCAGAGAATTCTATTGTGAGAAGAGTTCCAGCCCGAGTTTGTTTGCAATTCTGTTCTTCAAAAGGATTTTATCTCACTTTAGATCCTTCATGAAAGTTGTAGTCCTACATGTGTAGATGAATTTGGGCTTTTGAACGCATGATTTCGATATCAGAAACCCAAAATATTCCTATTTGAATATCTAGTGAGAAAGTAGGGAATCTTGCCGCGAGAAGGGTTCTAGCTCGCAGGTCTGATTCAAGGGATTACGGGTGGATTTGGACTTTTTTTAGGGACTGAATTGAAAAGTATTAAAATTAAGGATTTAATTGAAAATTGAAATTAGAAGGAACCCAAAATTAATTACAAATTAATTACGTTGCATGCAGAACAAACCAATGTTCTACACGCAACGAACCAGGCAAAAAGCCCCGCCAGTTTTTTTTCATCTTTGGTCTAAAGGCAACAGCTTTGAACACCTAGGCCAGCTGTGGAAGAACACAGAGGAGAGCTGCACTATCATTTAATGGCTGGGATTCTACACGTGAAGAATAATTACCAAGATCACAGAATCAATCAGAATATTTGGCTTTCTAATTTGCTTTATTCGATTGCAAGCCACCCACGATTGTGTCCCCAGATTTTGTTTCCTAAATAGAGCTATATTAGGCTATATATAAGCCTCCTCTACTGACCTAAAAAAGGGACGAAAAAAAAAGAGACGAGAAAAGGAGGAGAGGAGGAGAAGAAACGGGGAATTCTGCAGCAAATAAAGAGGAGGCGCTGCTGCTAAAGAAAGGGGGATTCGTTTTGTCAAGGAGAGACCTGCAGAAACGAGGGAGATCTGCAGCATGTAGAGAGGGAGTTTTCCTTTGATCTTCGGGGGGGGGGGGGGGGAAAACTGTCAAAA
>Ga0325410_1000740_pt1 | contig 34611 bp, 20 predicted proteins | sample PopdelMetagenome_16_FD_206182 | JGI IMG/M metagenome (GOLD analysis project Ga0325410, IMG submission 206182) | Populus deltoides microbial communities from Bellville, Georgia, United States - Xylem-PdIQD-R3 | ecosystem: Host-associated > Plants > Phyllosphere > Stem > Wood/Secondary xylem...
ACCAAGCCAATGGGACTTTGTTTCTCTAGACTCAGTTTCTCTAAGTTTTGTTCTCATGATATCCATATTTCCTCTACCTCGGATGAAGACTGCGACCAACCAAAACCACCTAAAAGACCAGCCCAAGAACATTATAATCCATCACCACCACAACCACCACCAGTAGCCACAAAACCAGCTCCTTCTTCAAAAACATCTGGCAAATCTCAAACTACTCTTACTCCATCTTCAACATCAAATATTGGCTCTATTCTTGGCAAGCCATACGTTGACATAACCAAGATTTACGATCTTGATAGAGAATTAGGTAGAGGTCAGTTCGGTATAACTTATCTTTGTACAGAGAAGGCTACACAAAGAAAGTATGCGTGCAAGTCTATTTCAAGGGGGAAACTGGTGACTAAAAAAGATATTGAGGATGTTAAAATGGAGATTTTGATATTGGAGCACTTAACAGGGCAACCGAATATTGTTGAATTCAGGGGTGCTTATGAGGATAAACAGAATCTGCATTTGATCATGGAATTATGCTCTGGTGGGGAGCTTTTTGATCGGATTATTGCTAAAGGGAGTTACTCAGAGATGGAAGCTGCTGCAATTATTAGGCAGATTGTGAATGTGGTTCATGTGTGTCATTTTATGGGGGTTATGCATAGAGATTTGAAGCCCGAGAATTTCTTGCTTGCAAGTAAAGACGATAAAGCTCCGATTAAAGCTACTGATTTTGGACTCTCTGTCTTTATTGAAGAGGGTTAGTAAAAAAATTTTTTTACAAATTTGGTTCTCATTTTATTTTATTTTTATTTCCATTTTTTATGATTTTTTTTCTTTTTCAAAGTAGATAAAGGATTCTCCAACTTGTGCGGTTTAATTTTAACACAACTGGATTTTTTCAAGTTTTTTTTTTTGGTTGAAAGATCTTGCCAAGTCGAAACTAAATGTTTTTGCATGTTTTGTAACCATTTGGAAGACTAAATTTAGGATCTTGATCTCCTAGAACCATGTCTGGAAAAATTTGACAAGTTTTTGCATTAAATCTAAGATATTGGCTTGTTCCAGTGTATCATTTAATATTTTTATATTTTAAAATGAAATGTGAAATTTGAGTCTAAATATTCAGATTGGTGTATTAATTATTTCTTATTGATGCGATAATGGATTAGTAGGACCAAGTCAATCAAGAAAGTGACTTCTCGGGTCAACCAAGTCTAATTGTTTTTCAATCGAAAGATAGGAAAAGGAAAGAGAATGTAGTACATCCTAAAGAGAGAGACACCACAGTGAAAAGTATATAAGGACATTGTTATACTAAGATTAACGTCATGATTTTCTCTTATCACTGAACATTGCATAACTAATTTTTCAGGAAAATTATACAATGACATTGTTGGAAGTGCATACTATATTGCTCCAGAGGTGTTGAAACGGAGTTATGGAAAAGAGATTGATGTATGGAGTGCTGGGATTATTTTGTACATTCTTCTGAGTGGAGTGCCTCCTTTCTGGGCTGGTATGTTCTTTTTGAGGAACCAGAAACACTTTAACATTGTTTTCATCCTTTTGTTTATAGAATGTCATCCATTCTGATTGTTTTCTTACAATGACTTGTGAATCACAAATTTTTAAACTAGGATTTTTCTGTCCTTGGATATTTTTGTAGTGTAATATTTTTTCAACTGACGTTCGAATGAACTTAATTTATGATAGAGACCGAGAAAGGCATATTTGATGCGGTATTAGAAGGCAATCTTGACTTAGAGAGCCCGCCATGGCCTAACATTTCATCCTCTGCAAAGGACCTTATAAGGAAAATGTTAACGAGGGACCCTAAGAGAAGGATTACCGCTGCCCAAGCACTTGGTAAGTACATCATCATCCATGATAATTTAATTGATTGGTCCTTCCTCTCATTTAACGGGTGTCCATGACTTCGATCTCCAATATCCTTCTTCGATTGATTAATCTTACAACTAATTGTGTTTGCTAGGGAAATTTTCTTCATTATCAAATTATAGATGTCATAAAATTATGTGGCTTACTGATACTACTCATACCATATACTTGATCCAGAACATCCATGGATGAAGGTGGATGGTGACGCATCTGACAAACCTATAGATAGTGCTGTCCTTATTCGGATGAAGCAGTTTAGAGCAATGAACAAGTTAAAGAAGCTTGCGTTAAAGGTATGCTTTAAAGCTCCATTTTTTGGATGATCGCAGCCACATAATTTTCCTCAAATTAATTCTCAAATGACTCCTTTTCAATGTTATACCATGTGATGTGAAGGAATAAATATAGCTGTTAGAATGATGTAGACTTGGAGTCATCAATAAGAACAATTCTTTTGTTTGTCTTTTATTGCTTTCATCCTCTGATCGTTGCTTTCCTGATCTTAAATTTACTTTCTTAAAGGTAATAGCGGAGAACCTTTCAGAGGAAGAAATCAAGGGCTTAAAGCAAATGTTCAACAACATGGACACTGATGAAAGTGGTACTATCACATACGACGAACTCAAATCTGGACTGTCAAGGCTAGGATCTAAGCTTACTGGAGTAGAGATAAAGCAGCTGATGGATGCTGTGAGAACTAATACTATATATCGTTGCTTTTATCATTGCATTAGGTTGTTAGTTGCTAACAAGCATTGCAGCAAGATTCATATATACTTGAGTCTGCAAGAATAAGCGTTGACGAGACCAATTTTGTTTTAATAGGCTGATGTTGATAAGAGTGGGACTATCGATTATCTCGAATTTATTACAGCTACCATGCATCGGCACAGACTTGAGATGGAAGAGAACTTGTACAAGGCCTTCCAATACTTTGACAAGGATGGTAGTGGGTTAGTTCGCTCCTACATTTCTCCTTTGGTTTTTAGTTTTCTCATGAGATAAATCTGATTCATAAATCTTCCTGTGAAGGTCAAACTTTATTAAACTTGTTTTATTTCACAGGTTTATCTCAAGAGATGAACTAAGGCAAGCCATGGCTCAATATGGGATGGGTGATGATGCTACAATAAATGAAGTCATAGAAGATGTTGATACTGATAAAGTAATTTTCTCATTTCCTTTTCAACCTCTTTATTATCACGTGGTGGTGCTTTTGAAAGTCATTAAACCTCGGGACCAACCCTAGAATTAAATCTCGGGTTAACTAGATTAATTTGGAACGATATCGTTTTAAGTTTTTTTATTTTAAAAAATAAAAACAAAATTATTTTAATTTTTTTAAAAAATTCTAACTAGATTCTAATTGGGTAATGAATTGACCTATCACGTCGATCATATCTCACCAAATTGACTCCAATTTTATTTTATGAAACCTAACCTAAGTTAAATCTTGGATTAACAAGCTAAATTGAGCTGAGTTATAGCATTATGCTTTTATATAACTGATTCGGTAAGGGGAAACATGCTGTGCAGGATGGAAAGATCAACTATGAGGAGTTTGCGAGCATGATGAGAAAAGGAACCCAAGATTATGAAATAAATTTAATATAGAAATATTATTGTATATAAAGTGCTTAAAAATAAGCCCTTGTGATATCTGCAAATCCTTTGCCTGAAGTTTTTTTTTTTTTTAATGTTAACAAGAACAATAATAAATAAATAAATAAATAAATAACCTCATGTATGTTGCGGGTATTGTAAATGATCAATTGATCAAGGGATAATCAAGATTCAACATGAAATTGTAAACATATTTGTTAAAGGAAAAAAAAAAACAGAGAGAGAAACTGCAAGCACGTACCTGTCTCTCATACCCGAGTTTGATTCAATGAAATTATTTTAGACCTGAAAATTTTAAGATTAACACTTCCATAACTCGTAGTCACGACATTATATTGACTTCATTGCAGAGTTATTAATGAAAAAAATTTTGAAATTTTCAATTTTTAATGTTCATTTTTTGCGTTATAACCTGCTTTTTAAATTGACTTCGTTGCAGAATTACACTAACCTTTTATTGTTTGTTTTTGTAATATAACATGCTTTTCAAATTATTTTTCATCTAAAAAAATATTAAAATTATACATTTTTAAATATTTTTTGAAGATTTTGGTATGCTAGAGTCAAAAATTAAAAAAAAAACAATAAAAAAATCATTATGATATATTTTCAATTAAAAAATACTTTTAAAAAGAAACTTGTATCATAATACCAAACACACAAGCAAATTACGGTGGTGGGTTTGAGCAAAATTTCCTTCTTTCACACACAAGTAAATAAAATTAAAAAAATAAACGCGGCCATGATAAGCATGTCAGTTGTTATACTCATGTATTTTTGACATTATGGTCCAATTGTGCTTTTGGAAACTTTCAATTTTTTTTTAGCTTCAAATTAATAAGTTTTAAGTGTTTTTTATCGTTTTAAAAAATATTATTTTAATACTGATGGAGGCAAAAACTATAGACAACAACAAACAAAGAAAGAACACATGAATATTATTGCATGGGCTCTTAGATTAGAGGTTTTGCTATTAATACGAGGATTTGTACTTCAGTTCGTGCCAAGTTATGGGCGGTGATTACAGGACTAGAGTTGACTTGGTTTTTGAGCTTTTGCAAGATTATTTTGAAATCTGATTTTTTAGTTGTGGTGTGTCTGCTCTTGAAACAGTTCGTGAAAGCTGATGCTAACTTTACCTTGGTTAATAGAGCTCATGAAGCTCTAAGTAAAGATTGGGTAGTCTAAGTGCAACATTCTTACATGGAGGCGAATGCTGCTGCCGATTGGCTTGCTAACTTTGGGCTTTTCACGCATCCATTTTCTAGGGAGGATTCAACTATTAATGACCCTCCAGAGGGCTTGTATTGGTTTTTAATTAAAAAACTATAATTTATAGATTTTTTTCTAAATTTATTTTTTAAAATTATAATCATAAAAGTTATTACCATATCAAATAAACACTTCAAATAGCATCAATTACTAAGATTTTATGCATACAATACAAAAACAAAATTCTCTTTTTTATTTATGCATATATGGTTTAATTCAAACACTTGAGCTTAAGTATTTTTTTAACCGAAGAGATGTTATTAAGAGTTTGAAAATATGATAATTTTACTCAAATTATTGGATATATGATCATCCGATCTAATTGAATTAAATTTATATATAATTTTAATAGAGACAAATACAGAAACAGGTGAGTGGTTTATCTAATTCATAAAAAATAATTTATACTCTTATACCTAAATTTGAAATTAAAACTCTATTTTATGATTTATAAATGAAATACAATTTTTTTCTTCTTAAATCTATATTTTATTTTTTAAAAAATCATTTTAAAAAAACTAAATATATTAGCAAAATACATTATAACATAAACTAAAAGGCATTAGCCTTTTACTATAGCAAAAACATTGTGCATTCTCTCACAATTCACTATGGATTGGAGTAGTGCATTTTTTTAATAATTTTCAATTTGATTCTTTAACTTTTATTTTGCATGATTTGGCCCTTTTGAATCTAAATTAGCTCCTAATTGCATTTTTTTTAGGAGAGATGATTGAAATGAAAGCTAAGTGGTAGGATTTTAGGTTTCCCAAGCGACGTGTTATTTTCTTTAGAACTATGTGGGGAGGACGATGCATCATCCGTCCCATTCAACTTTTTTTTTTAGAGGTTTGCGCTAGGGCTTGGGGTTGCAAGCCCGCGTGTGGGGAATTGCTTTATTGGGTAAGGCGTTAGGCCTCACTTATCAGGCCCAAAAGCGCTCAACCTGGTAATTTTTTTTATATTCTTTTTTATTATTATGTTTTAGTTTTTTTAAAAATAATGCATTATTTGTGTATATTTTTTCAAATAAATTTTTGGTTTATATTTAAATTAGATTATGATTATTTTTAAATAATATTAGGTGTGTTTAGTTTTTAGAGAGGTGAGTATGATTCATTTATGGTTTTTTCTTAATTTTAAATAGATTAATTTTTTTAATATTGATTTTTTTATAAGATTTTTCATATGTGCAGTCTTATATTTTTTTTAATTACTATTCAATAAATTTTATGTGTTATGTGCAGCCTTGCATTGTTTACATATATATATATATATATATATATATATATAAATAATAATTATTGTTCAATAAATTTTATGTGTGTCAGTTTCTATTATAATTTTTATATGTTTTTCTATTATAAATTTATTTTGATAAAGGAATTAATTAAACATGACAAGTGTTTAAGATATGTATCATACTCATTTTATACATTGGGTCCAGACACATAGATGGATACATAAAATATTTTTATAGGCACTTAACTAAGTTATTCAGATCCATACAGTAATAAAAAATTGATAAATATTTATTACTTTTTACTTACTAATAATTATTGAGACTTCACTTCTCACTCAAAAGTTAGCTTTCATATTCGTTTTGTTCATCATATCATTTTTTGTTTTGAGTTATTCAAATAATGTTTATGTTAGATTTATATCCTTTTATATTTTATAATTTGATTTTTATATGAAATTTAAAGTTTTTTACATATTATTTATTTGTTGCTTGAAAACCAAATCATATACCTTATAATTATATCCGCTGTTGTTTATATTCTTAAAAAATATTGTTTTCTTTACAATTAAAAACAATATGCATTTTCAAAAATAGCCTATAACAACGCACAAACATTCTTTCTAGTCCCCAACTTAATCTAAGTCGAGATGCTAGGCATGTGATCGAAGCCCGGGATGAGACCCCTGGAGGGTTTTTTTTTTTAGAAACACAAAAGCCCGATGCTCGCACCCAGTTTCTGTGGGTTTCTTAAAATCCAGGTGGGCTCACATTGGGCCTCTTAACTTGGGCTTTTCTTTAGACCCTGAAATGCTTCCGCCTCAGAAAGCAAACTGTAAGAAACGGCCACACTACTAAATAAAAGCTATAGCTTTGGAAACCCGAAGAAAGTCCCCTCCGCTGTCAGCAAAGAGGCAAAAACCCTAACCCTAACTCCTCTTCACTCGCAAATCAGGTACTCTGTCTTTCACCTTTTGTCTCCGTCAATTCAAACTAAATAACATTAATTTCTGCGCAACACTATCGAATCAGTGACCCAGCAATTTTTTAAAATCTGAGTTTTACTTCGTATCGGCCCCGAATAGTTTAGTTGTTTTGAGTGATGGAAAAATTGAAAGTCTTATTAATTTCTTTATTCAGCTAGATTATAGATTTGTCAGCATCTTTTTTGTATTTTTGTTGCTTTATTTTTATTTTCTTATAAATAAATTCCATGAAATCCAAAGTTGTTATATTAGGCTAATTTCGTAGCAGGATTTTGTAATTTTATCTTCTCAGGTTCTTGATTATTTTAGTTGTGATTTGTTGATGAATCTAATTGTTGCCGGTGTGTAATTTTTTGTTTAGTTTTTTTTTTTTAAATTGTCTGTGTTTTTAGGATCTTGAGGTTTTCTGACTTGTAGCCTTTAGCGTGAAGGAGAAGATGGCATCGCGTTTCTGGACACAGGTTTGCTGATATTTTGCTAATAGTAATTTTGTTATGTTATATTGTAGGGGAAGGACTGTTTGACTTGGTTTGTTGTATTGGTTTTTTATATTTTTCTGGTTTGGTTATAGGGTGATAGTGAATCTGACGAGGAGAGCGATTATGGAGATGAGGTTGAGGATGGAGAAGCTGGGGAGTCGACTGCCCAAACAACTGTGGATAATAAGTATCTTAGAGGAACTGCTAGTGATAGTGATGAATCTGATGATCAAAAGCGTGTGGTCAGGTCAGCCAAAGACAAGCGTTTTGAGGAGATGTCAGCCACTGTTGATCAAATGAAGAATGCTATGAAGATTAATGATTGGGTCAGCTTGCAAGAGAGTTTCGATAAGATTAATAAGCAACTTGAGAAAGTCATGCGGGTGATGGAGTCTGAGAAGGTTCCAACCCTTTACATTAAAACTCTGGTAATGCTGGAAGATTTCTTGAATCAGGCTTTGGCAAATAAGGAAGCTAAAAAGAAAATGAGCAGTAGCAATGCCAAGGCTTTGAATGCAATGAAACAGAAATTGAAGAAAAATAATAAACAATATGAAGATCAGATTAATAATTACAGGGAACACCCTGAAAGTGAGGAAGAACCAGAGGCTGACGAGGACTCGGAAGAGGAGGAAGAGTCGGATGTGGAGGAGGACCCTTCAAAGATGGCAATGTCCGATGAGGAGGATGAGGAAAATGTCGATGACCAGTCTGGGAAGGATGGGGGCTGGGAGAAGATGATGAGTAAGAAAGATAAGCTCATGGATAAGCAGTTCGCAAAAGATCCTAGCGAAATCACTTGGGATATTGTGAACAAGAAGTTTAAAGAAATTGTTGCTGCCCGGGGTAGGAGGGGAACCGGAAGGTTTGAGCAGGTTGAACAGCTAACTTTCTTGACAAAGGTTGCTAAGACTCCTGCACAGAAGTTGGAGATTCTTTTCAGTGTGGTTTCTGCACAGTTTGATGTGAATCCAGGTCTCAGTGGGCACATGCCTATCAATGTCTGGAAAAATTGTGTGCAGAACATGTTTATTATTCTTGACATTCTGGTACAATATCGTAATATTATAGTGGATGATGACACAATTGAGCCTGATGAGAATGAAACCCAGAAAGGAGCAAACCATAATGGGCCAATTCGGATTTGGGGAAACCTAGTTGCTTTTCTTGAGAGGATGGATATCGAGTTCTTCAAGAGTTTGCAGTGCATCGATCCACATACACGTGAGTATGTTGAAAGACTGCAGGATGAACCCATGTTTTTAGTTCTTGCTCAGAATGTCCAAGAATATCTGGAGCATGCTGGAGATCTTAAAGCTGCAGCAAAGGTTGCCTTAAGACGTGTTGAGCTGATCTATTACAAACCACAAGAGGTTTATGATGCTATGAGAAAGTTGGCTGAACAGACAGAAGATGGAGGCGAGGGTGAGGAGCCTGAGGTTGAGGAAACTAGAGGTCCGGCTGCATTTGTTGTTACTACCGAGCTTGTGCCTCGAAAGCCTATCTTTCCTGAGAATAGCAGGACAATGATGGATGCTTTAGTCTCCCTCATTTACAAGTCTGGAGATGAGCGGACCAAAGCTCGTGCAATGCTCTGTGATATCTATCACCATGCACTCCTGGATGAGTTCTCAACCTCCCGTGACCTGCTATTGATGAGTCACTTGCAAGACAATATTCAGCACATGGACATTTCAAGCCAGATACTTTTCAACAGGGCTATGGCGCAACTTGGTTTATGTGCATTCCGGCTTGGTCTAATCATTGAAGCACATGGATGTCTATCTGATCTCTATTCTGGTGGAAGGGTGAAGGAGTTGCTTGCACAAGGTTTTTCACAAAGCCGATATCATGAAAAAACTCCTGAACAGGTGCTGCTCTCTCTCTCTCTCTGTCATGTTCTTACCGTGCTTGCATCCACAAGGAGTTGTCTTATTATTTACAGAAACATGGTTTGTTTTATTTAGTCTCAGGGGGGGGGGGGGTTGCCAAGCTAACATGGGGATTTTATTTTTGTATAGATAAGTCTATTAGCTGTAAACATTTTGAATTGCTTGCAGAGTGATATTCTAACAGCTTAGGCACTGAAATTATTCTTGCATTATGCTAAGTTTTGATCTTTATCATTCGACATCTTAAAGTCGTTCCTTTTTTCATTTTCTTTCAACTCCCTATATTTTTGTAACCTAGTTATTTACAGGTTCCAGATTAGTTTCTCCAGTAGCGTTTATGCATACTGGTAGCATAGCAAGCAAATGGTTTGCCTATGATCTGGTTTATCACTGATTGATTTCTTTGCTGGTAGAAGTGGTAATTTTATGTTATTGTGCATGCAGTTATTAAATAAAAATATATTTTTTGTTTGTTATACTAGCTGGCATGAGTGAATCTTTTTCGAGCATTTTCTTGGTTAAATGCTCTTAGATTTATATTTGTCATAGTTTGCTCGTTGTCCAAGGACGAGTCCCCCTCACTGGTGCAAGTAATTGATTTCAACAGGAAAGACTAGAAAGGAGACGCCAGATGCCATATCATATGCACATAAACCTTGAGCTTCTGGAGTCTGTCCATCTCATTTGTGCAATGCTGCTGGAGGTCCCCAACATGGCAGCTGATGCTCTTGATGTCAAGCGCAAAGTCATTAGCAAGAATTTTAGGCGGTTGCTTGAGGTAAGTGAGAGGCAAACTTTCACTGGGCCTCCTGAAAATGTTAGGGACCATGTGATGGCTGCTACACGGGCACTTAGCAAAGGAGATTTCCAGAAGGCCATCGATGTTATTGAGTCTCTTGATGTCTGGAAGCTCCTCAGAAATAGAGATGGTGTTCTTGAGATGCTTAAAGCGAAGATTAAGGAAGAAGCTCTGAGGACCTACCTGTTTTCCTACTCGTCCTCTTATGATGCACTTGGCTTGGACCAGCTGACCAAAATGTTTGACCTTTCAGTAGCCCAAACTCGAGTCATTGTCAGCAAAATGATGATTAATGACGAGCTCCATGCAAGCTGGGACCAGCCAACACAGTGTATTGTCTTCCATGATGTTCAGCACACAAGGTTGCAGGCTCTAGCATTCCAGTTGACAGAGAAGCTGTCAATCCTTGCTGAAAGTAATGAAAGGGCAACAGAGGCAAGAATTGGCGGTGGTGGTTTGGATCTGCCTCAGAGGCGGAGAGATGGCCAGGATTTTGCTAATGTGGCCGCTGCAGGTGGTAAGTGGCATGAAAACTCTTCTTTCACTCAGGGAAGGCAAGGTTCTGGCCGTTCTGGATATAGTGGTGGTGGTGGGAGGCCACAGGTGTTGGGCCAAGCTGCCGGGGTTGGCTATTCAAGGGGTGCAGGCAATTTGCGAGCAGGAGGTGGATATTCTGGAGGCGGACGGTATCAAGATGCTCCCACCCGCATGGTTACTCTCAACAGGGGAGCCCGCGCTTGAATAGTTTTTATTTTTGAAAGACTCTTGGACCAATTTTCAACTTCCCAAACCTTTTTTTTTTTTTTTTCTATTTGGAACTTCAAGCATGCAGTATTTTGAGTATCCAATGGCGGTGTAATCCTTAACCTCTTTCAGGTAGCCCTATTTATGAATTTTTGAAGTATATGTATCTGTCAAATAATTTGGGTTGATTTAGAAACAGTGCAACAAATTAAGTAATAGTTCTTTCAAACAAATAATCATGCAGCTGCCATGTTTAATTTGATATAATGATGGTGATACAGATAAAACACGTGTTGTATTTCGATTTCTTTGTGGGGAATTCTAGCAGCTGTCCGCTTTTTCAGTAAATTAAAGAAGAGTTACAGGGCTATTTTGGGTTATTAGCATGGATAATTTACAATTTTTTGTTCATTGTGATTTTAAAATGTGATATAAAATTATCATCGCCCATAGTTATTAGCGAGTGATAATTTACTTTTTCAGCAAATTAATTATCTATATCTACTAAACCTTAACTTAAAAAAAATCTAAAATTATTATTATAATTAACAACTACTAGGTAAGTTGCTGTGATTATGAATCGTGATAGGCTGCGATTGTATTATTTTAAATCGTATTCATAAATTCGTTGAACAAATACTATTTCTCACCTCACCTCAAACATAGATACATCTAACACCAAAAACCCATATGTACCTATCGATCTAAAATCAATTCCAATTCACTTGTATAAACACGCAAAACCTATATGTATCCATATCCAAGTAACGTGGATTAAAAAATTATTTCTAAACAAAATATAAATAATTTATAAATAACAAGTGATTACAAAAATCTAATTTAATTTCTTAGATATAAAAATTCAAACCATATCTTTTCATTAAAATAAATGTAATAACAAACATGTTATAGTAATCATGTTTTTTTCTTATAAATCTATAATTAATAAAAATAATTTATAAATTATCATATTAACAAAATTAAGGAAATAACACAACTCAATATTGCAACTAAGTTGTGCTACTCCGATTGAAGCCTTTTAAAATTTTTAAAAGGTTGCGTTAAATTTTTTTAATTAAGTTATTTCCAGTAACGTAACCTTGGCTGCCACACCTAAGATGTGCTACTCTAATTGATGTTATAGTGTCTTGGATCTGACATGGTCGTCAAACTCAAGTCTCTTTTTAAAATATTTTTTAAAATGTAAAATATTATTTTTACATTTAAATTTAATTATTATTATTGATTCGTTGTGGAGCGCGTGCTAATAAACTAGTATTACATTAACATGTAACGATAATTTATTAGTTAAGGGGTAAAACAAAATTTTCCGAGATCATGGGTCAAATCTCATCTTCTACAAATATGCAAAATCCCCCATTCCCTATGAATTTAAACAAAATTATTAAACATGGTCCAGTTTTAGATCAACCTAAGATTCAAATCATTGGATGAGTAGGTTGATTTAAAAAAAAAATTTAATTAATATTTTTTTAAAAAAAGTCAGAACCACTTCGTTTTATTTTAAAGTAAAACTAGATCTACCGGATCAACTTCAACCCTATTTAGCTTGAAACTTGTTTAGAATAAGATCTTGAATCAATGGATTAGTGGGTTGATCCACGAGGATAACTAGGTTTAAAAACCGCTACTTTTGAGCCTCGAACGGGTCTCTGGATCTCAACAATGATCCAAGTTACTGCTCATAGGCAAAAGCACGTAATAATAGCAGTAATACACTTTATTCTATTTCGGCCTATTTGCTACAGTTGGCCTCTGGCTCGACAGACATGAAAACTGAAGTCCAGCCCACGGTCAGTTCCACTCTCGATAAACACATCACGAAGTCCAACAGGAAATACAAAAGGAGCAAGAGGATGCTCTCGATTTCCTCTGTATCCCGTTGCTCAGCTCCCTCTTTCTTCCTCTCTCAAAAGCCAACAGCTTCAAGACTCCTCACGGTTCACTCTAGTTCCACAAGGGAGCCTAATTCGAACCAGAATCCAGGCCAAAGAATCAATTACTCTGGTGTAAAACTCGAGGAGTCAGTAGATTCTAAGTCAGGAAAGTCAAGACTTGATTCTTGGATTTCTTCTCGCATTTCTGGCATCAGTAGAGCTCGTGTTCAGTCTAGTATTAAATCAGGACTTGTCTCTGTCAGTGGAAAGGTTATCGATAAGGTAGTTTTCTCAACACTTCCGCGCTAATCACTTCTTGGTTGGTTTTCTGGGATGTTAATGTTGTTGTTTGTTTAAGGTTTCGCATAATGTTAAAGCTGGAGATAAGGTGAATTGCGTAATTTCAGAGTTGCAACCTTTGAGGGCTGAACCTGAAAATATACCTTTGGATATTGTCTATGAAGATGAGAATGTTCTAGTAGTTAACAAACCTGCCCACATGGTAATCAGTCTTTATGATTTTAAAAGGGTTGAAACTTTTAGAATTGAAATGTTAATGTTGTAATTTGAATTTTGATTGTGTGATTTAGGTTGTTCATCCTGCGCCTGGTAATGCTACCGGCACTCTGGTTAATGGGATACTACACCATTGTAGTCTTCCAACAGTTTCGAGCCAGGAAGTTTTGTCCGGTGCAGAAGATGTTTCTGATGATGATGATGAAGGGTCATGTTCTAGCTCATACGCTGCGTCTGTTCGACCAGGGATAGTGCATCGGTTGGATAAAGGAACTAGTGGATTGCTTGTTGTTGCTAAGGTATTTCCCTTCTTTTAACTAACAACCTTAGCGGGTCTAATGTTAGGTTTTCTGTTAAATTATGATAAAGTTTTGATAATTCTAGTGTACTACATATTGATGGTAGGATGAACATTCGCATGCTCATTTATCTGAGCAATTCAAGCTACACACAATTAAGAGAGTATATGTTAGTCTTACTTGTGGAGTGCCCGCACCAATGGCAGGACGTATTGACGTTCCTATTGGCCGAGATGTGACTAACAGGATACGTATGGCTGCTATAGCCGAACCAAACCGGGGACAGGCCCGCCATGCTGCTAGTAGGTGATTATTGGCATTCACCGGTTCTTTGTCTTATATTGCTGCTAGTTGGCACCATGTACTTTCTTATCATTTTTTTGTATAGTCTCCTTGAGTGTTAGTTAAACTCAACTTTTTTGTGCCACATTTGTTTTAAGTTGATTGAATCCTTTATCAGGTATAAAGTGATTGAATTACTAGCTGGAGGTGGTTCAGCTCTGGTTGAGTGGAGGTTAGAAACTGGTCGCACTCATCAGGTACAAATAATGTAAAAGTTTCATTTTATTTAATGAATTGTTGGATACTGGAATAACAGTGAATGTGACTAGCTACTCAACTAGTTTATTTTAATCTAAAGGCTCTTTTAATCTCTGGAAGTCCCCTTATAATTTTCATGTACAAAAAATGGCATCGGCAAATGTTTCCTTTTCTTGATGTTTTTTTCATTTATATTTTGTTTTCAATGGTAACTATGGGTCTTAAAAGTGCCTGTGTCTTCGAGTTGCTGAAATCCTTCACCCAATTCTTTGTTCATTACTGCTGCACTCATTTCCCTTTTGATATCTTCCTTGCTTATTGATTTTTGAATGATGATCAGCCTTGGACATAAACCTTTCACTGTTGTTGACTATGTTTTTTAACCTCTTTAAGCTTTTACACTTTTGTGAGTGATGGTTAGATTGTTTTTCTGAAGCAGATCCGTGCACATGCAAAGTACATTGGAATTCCTCTGTTAGGTGATGAGGTTTATGGAGGGACCCAAAACATGGCTTTGTCACTACTTCGATCCAGAACCCAGCCTAGCTGTCATCGCCAACTTTCTTTATCACTTTCAGGACTAGAGAGGCCTTGCCTCCATGCTTTGGCTCTCGGGTGAGACAATTAGAATAAGGTTGTCTGCTTGCTCCTCTTTTTTATATAGACACCACTGGTTAATATGGGAGTGTTATTTCTTTCCATTGTTTTGTAGGTTCACGCATCCATGCACAGGGAAAGAAATACATTTTTCTTGCCCACCTCCTCCAGATTTTAAAGAGATCTTGAGCCAGCTTCGGGAGATGGGAACAGAGAAGGTATAATGCAATTCTGTGTTGGGGCATCACTTTATGAATATTTGTGCTCCTTGGCAATTTTGCAAGTTGAATGTAAAACTTAAAGTTTGGGGAGATCATCTAATCTTGTCTGCAATATGATTAATAGAATAAAATCTAATATAGGGTTACTCAAGTAGCATTCAATCCTGGCAGACCATGGATAGTTATAACAAGCATATACATTTGCTTAGTAGTATCATTCTATTGCAGTGTTGCACTTATTGTGTCATTCTGCTAGTGTATGGTATTGGATGATATGGTATACACTTTTCATCTTGATTCTTTGATCTGCAGGGCTCTATAAGCCTGCTTGAACAAATCCCAATAAATCAAATGACTCATCCTTTGACCTTTAACATGGATTTTCTGTGGCTCATTGGGTGCTTATGAGACTGAAGTTCTTGTTAATGTTGTTCATGGTGTGAGCAAACAATTTAAGGAACTTGCCTGTCTTATGATCTACCGTTTGATGTGCAGCCTTCATTTAAGGAATGACAGAACTTATTTGACCAACAATGGGAAAAGATTTAACCGTGTCTGTGAGCAAGATGATAGTGTGAAGATATGTGCAAGTGTACAAACACCAAATGGACAAATCCATGGTGAGGGCAAGATTCTGGCATGTTCATGGATGTAATGGGCAACAACAGTCTGTGACAGGGGTAGATCATCATCACGAGGGATGGTACTTCTTCCTTCACTTCATATTTCTCCCCAGAATAATCTGCTCAGTTGGCATAACTTATCTGAAATACCTTATCTGGAAAATCTTGGTTTATCTTTAGATTGTTTTTCTAATGATCTGAGGATTTCTATTGATCCTCCGCGAGAAGCAGCATCCAAAATAAAACAATAAAGCATTCTATAGCGCAGCTATAAAACTGCAATCAGGTGAGCCAATATGCCATTGATAATTCCTGAGTTATAGGGTGGGTTCACCAAGCTAAGCATTCCAAGGCTCCATCGGGGTGTTATGCATAGGAATTAATCTGCATCTTCAACTCTGTTTAGTCCCAATTTAAAGGGCGTGGTCTTTAGTCTTTAAGGTCCACATCATTTTCACAGCTGCGTTTGCAATACAAAGAAGCCAGCCTCTTCAAGTAGTAAACTTTAATAAGGTGAAAGTATTGACATTGCCAAATTAAACCAGGGGTTTCCGGTGTATCAACTAACAATAAAGTTTGCTTGCAAGTTCTGAAGAAAATAAAAACTCATAAGCACCAGCTTCCAACAAATGGCACCCACAGTTAGTCGAACTGAAGAAATGCCAGTGATCTGTATTTGGGATTTATTCTGTTAGTTTTACAGTTGGCTGAAGGATGTTGTGGCATCACCTGCAGCCAATTTTCCTACCCCATTTGAGTCTATAACTATAAGAATTTTATCAAGACCACCGACTTCTAACCTAAATGCTGGCAAGAAGAGTGAAAAAAGTCCCATCAAATGAAAAAAAAATCTCCATGCCTGAGTTGTAAACTATCTGTTTGATTACAATGAGGTACCCACCACCATGTTTCAGGAATTCTAAAACCATTCACCATGAACAGCAACTGATCCACATGGTACAGGTTTTCCTATCCTGCTGATAGAACAAAAGAAGAAAAATGTACTGTCAAATAATTATATTGCTAGAAGTCAATAGATTTAATTGATTTAGCAAATAGCTTCGATCATAGTTGTTGCAAAACGTTATGTGTACCAAAAAACAAGATTCATATTCAGGAAGGCAGGTTTTCTGTTACCACCACACACCCGCAGACAGAGATGGCAGCAAAAAGGGTATCGGTAGCTATAACACCTATGGAGTTCCCGAAACTATAATTTTAAAACCTGCCCCGGTAGTCGACCCGGTATAGTGATTGAGTCACGGGTCAGATGGGTTAACCTGGATCAATTAAAAAGAAAAACTGACGTTATCTCTAAACAAACTGAATGGAAGCATCGCGTGTTCCCATTATTCCAAGAAATAATAAAATTTCCATTCAATTATACAAGTCATTGAACGACACCACCCATTCTTGCAGATACTCACACCCTTTATTGTTTACCTCAAATTAAAAGAGAGTTAAAATCTCCCCCCCCCCACCTCCATCACATAAGCAGATAGTCTACCAAACGATAAAGACTCTCTGTGGAATTAGCCTCCTAATTACTCTAATAATTTTTTTAGTTTAACGTGGGTGTCTGGGCTAGTTTACGCGTACCTTGACTAATTACTAACTAATTGACAGGTAGTATATGTGGTTGTTTGATTCCACAACAGATCAAAAAAAGTATGCATGAACGTGGACGACGAAACGAGAGAGAAAAGTCTGTGTATGGTTGCCAGTTGTTATGAAGAGACATGTGGGTACAAGTAACATCAGCTTCATCTATAGCAGATTTGAAATAGTAATCCAGATTCTTCTGCTCCTCTACTTTTCTTCACTACTGAAATGGCTTTGAAGATTTCTAGGTTTTTTCAATTCTCATTTCTGTCTTTATTGTTAATCGTTTTGGCATTTTACAATTAAAATGCTGAAATGACATCGTTACACACAGACATATATATATTAAAAAAAAAAGGTCGAGTCTCAGCTGGGTTTACCCGGGTCGACCGGGTTTCGCTGGGCCAACTTCCAAGAGGGTTTTTACTTAGATTTGGACCAGTCCTATGCTCGGGTCGGCCGGGTCCCAGGTCGACCTGCCGGGCCGATCCGGGTTTCAAAACTATGCCCGAAACACATGGCAACTGTGACTTCACACAACATTAATAACTCCTTTAGCCATCAAATGTTACCTTTACAATTACAGTCTAGACATTGTATTCCCCAAGATGCAACCATTTCGTAGCTGACCACTTGTTCCCTCTAATCACAGGGCAGCTACCTGGCACAAGCCATTAAAACAATTTTATTAGTGGAACAGGCATTAGATGCAACCTTAATCAAACACGAGTAAACTGAATGATTACTAACCATGCAAACTTGAAGCATCTGGTGTCGCATCAGGTCTTGTGCTCCAGAAAAGCAATGCATTGCCCCTTTTTGGTTTCAGTGAAAGGCCCTGTTTGGCGCATTCAGACAACTCATTCCACCAGGGCACAGAGCTTATGCTTACTTCGGCATAAGGAAATACAGTCTCACCCTCTTCTTCAACAGCCGACCTCCATAAGGAGCAGAAAGAAAAGAGGAAAAGGAATGGCATGAGTTTATTTACTGGATGCATATAAGCACATCCAATTAAATGTTATCAAGAGGAAGACGGTCTTACAGATACATAAGAAGAGTAGCTGTCCGCTGGCCACCATTCTTTGTATTGAACTCGTCAACGAAATAGTCAGTGTGAGTCTCGTACTTCTGCCCAATCATAGTGGAGAACTTGAAGTTCCTCTCCATGCTCTGGTCGTTGTGAAGTTAGACTAGACAGGCATCTTTAAATATAGTTCAGGAATATACATAAGAAACAACGAACGCTAATTCATCGCATATGATTCATTACACAACACATCGCATATGATTCATTACACAACACATCGCATGTTCCATCGTCAATAATGGTATAAATCCCCCTTTCCATTGATAGATTAAGGTTGTCACGTCATGGAAACCAAATTCTACTGGTCAAGAAACTATTGGATTAGGCATCCCTGCCTTGGAATTGCAAGCTAAATATAAAAATTTGACTGCATTTGGATGTCATACCTGCAGGAATGAAAGAGAAGTCAGCTATCCTCTTTTCTATATCCTTGATGACGCAATCCTGTCCTCTATCCAAGAACATTCCAGTACTTTTACGTACCCTGTGACGAAGAGATGTAAGCGTCAACAAATAAATTTAAAACTTATTCAAACCAATGCAACCCCTTCTTCTTCTTCTTCTATATATATATATATATATATATATATTCCATTTGATCTGCAATAGAAGTACAAAACCTAGTGTTGAAAAATGCATACCGGCTAATCTTTACTCCGACACGTCTCGGCATCTACCACAGTTGATTTCACCATATGAGGTTTGGCAAGGTTTATTAAATATTCACGTTCTTCTTTTGACTGTTCAAAATCATGATGATCGTGAACACAAATTAATTTTCCATCCACTATATATATATATATATATATATATATATATATATATATATATATATATATAGTGTGTTTTTGTTAGAATATTATACCACACCAATTAATTAATTATATATAATTTTGTGAGAATAAATTCGATTTCAAGAAATGCAGAGACAAAATTAAAAAAGAAAAAGAAAAAGAAAACCCACCAAGAAATTGTGATAAAGAAAAGCTCTAGGTTCCCAAGAAAGAATTTCAGTCCACTTTTCTTCTTTCTTCTCCATTCGATCACCTTCTCTGCATCACCAAAAAAACCCCACCAATTGAAAAATAAAAATAAATAAATCAATAAAGAAACCAATGTTTGAAATAATTTACCTCTCAGAAGTCATACGCCTATAAGAACTGGGATCATTGGGGGGAAAACCTTCACTGCTTGAACGAAGAGAAAAAATCCCAAGACCCAACAGCACCAAAGGAACAAATGTCAGCATAATAACATACTCGAGACCAACGTAAATGTCGACCGTTTTATAGCTTGTAACCTCGAGTGTCTTACTTTCACCATTGTCTTTAAACCTTAACCCCGGCTTTCTTGAATATATTACAGCAATATTTGAGGTTTGGACCGAGGTGTAGGTGTCGGGGTTGGTGTTAGAAGATGGTCTGTTATGGTATAGGAAGTTTTCGAAATATGGCAGGTATTTTTTGCTGTACAGACGAAATTGTCACTGGGTTCTTATGCTGCTGAAACTGTATGTCGGAGGGGTAGGAAGGGTTTGGCAATTTGTATAGTTTGCTGGTTAACGTTTCAGCTTTCCGGCAGCAGGGGGCAACACCAGGTTTGGAAATGTGGCTTGGAAGTTCAATAAAATTTGGGAGTCTTGTGTAGTTTTACTTATATGGAAAGGAAAAATCAATGATAAAATATTTGGAAGACCAGGGAGAAAATTCAATGACCCTACAGTTAGACCAACAAATCTTCTGTTGTTTATAGTATTCTGAATTTTGAGTCTTGATGGTTGGTCAGGTTATTGTTTGAAATTAATTTGAAATATTTTTGATACTGTGATCTTCATACTTTTCTTACATTTTTATTGTAATTAGCAAGTGGATATACCATTTATTTTATTTTATTTTTTGCGTGTGTGAGACCTACGAACTTTTCTTTGGTCTCTTGCTAATTAATAAATATCATCAAACATTATATGATTTATCACTTCAAATGTGGTTTGCAATGTTGCATTTTGATTATTGATTTTATTTATTTGTAACTATTGGTATTAATGCATCATCCAGGAACTAGTACAAAAAATATTTGAAAGTGATGAGGTCCGAAATTATTCCATGGACTTGTAAGTCAAGCTGTATATAGGATATTTGGTTAGTTTTCTAATTCTAGTAATTTGATTTATTTTTTCTTGGTGAGATGGCTAGTGGATCATATTTAATACTTACAAAAGGTCCTCTCTTGTGTATTTTAAAAACTTTTCGGTGATTAAATAAGTATCATATAAGAGAAAAGGCAATAATAATTTAGAAGAAGATTGTTCATTTATAATGGAGAGAAACTAAGCTTACTTTTGAAAAATTTCCCCTCTCTTTTATAGCCCATAAAGCTCTTTTTATTGAAGACAAATGATTAAAGTATAAGTAAAATATTTATAATCTGTTGGTATAAAACATCTCTAACTCGTCAAGATAAAATATCTCTGTTTTATAATAATAAAATACCCTAATTAATTGTTCAAATTGAGAGCTTGAGATTTGTTGGAGTTAAAAAGAAATATATGTTTGTACCTGAGACTTGACAGAGCTTAGAGATAATAGGTCTAATAGTTTACAAGATCTACTTAAAATTAAGCTTAATGATTTACTGAATCTAAAAATAATAGATTTAGCAATTCACCGAACCCATATCTCTTGCTAATCTTCATATCCAAGCAAAAACAAGTTGGTTGCTTTGATTGTTGATTTTATTTACTCGGTATCTATTAGCATTAATGCATCATCAAATATGTACAAGGAAAGAAGGATGTAGTCAATTAAAAGAAGACTGTATTCTCCTCGAACAATTTTTTTCTCCGTTTTTGTATAATCAAATGGATACCATCAAACTTTAAGCAGAAAACGAATAGGAAGTAATATAGTTGTAAAACACGATCAGGGCAAGGGCCAAGTCAAGGTGAGAGGGTAGATCTTCAATTTTTTATTTTTAAAAAAAATCAAAACATCACATTGATAAAAAAAAAATTCAAAAACAAAATTAACGGACTGAAGGACAGCTTTAATCGGGTCAGCAAATCAACCTTATTGTTTTCTTATTTTTTTTTAAAAAAAAAAAAAAACTCCAACTAATCGAGATCTAGGATCTTTGTTTTACCTCCGAATCCGACCCGGGTTTTGCGTTACCTCTTCCTTTGAAAAAACAAAAAGACATGCATTGAAACAGGAAATCTGGAGATTCAAATTGGGCCCAACAAGCACATTAAACGTGGGACTTTGATCCAACAGGAAACTGAATCGGCCCAGTGAGAGAATAGACCTCCAAATACTATCGAGGTGAAAACTAACAAAAGAATGCAGCAGGATTTCTGGAACGAGATTCTTCATACAAAGAGGCAAGAAGATGAAGCACATTCTATAAAACGGTTCTGGAATCGCTTTAATGGTGTTTTTAGACCCATCCCTCACCGTCATCAACAGCAGGATTCTGTCAAGCAGTGTTAACCGCTGCTCTTACAAAGGGTTATGTTTGGAGGACATGATGTATCTTTTAAAAATTAATATAGATCATATTCTTATGATTTGACAACTCAAATAATAATTTAAAACTTCTTTCACATAGAATTAGAGTGATGATCAAGTCACGAGTTCACCTGCTGGCCACAGACATAATTCCAAAACTGCTGGTGCTTGCAAGGATAGGTTCCTATTTCTTCGTGGAATGCATTGACAACAAGGTTTTGGTGCAGGATCAGTTTTCCCCTTTCTCTAGTGCATGTTAATCAATCTTTCCTTCAACCCCTGGGCGGCATCATTGCCTGTCATCCTTGCACCGTCAAGTGCACATACAACAACCATCCATGATCCAACTATCCTGTCTGTTCATATAGGGATCATTTTCTTTTTTCGCTGGCAGCAGACTCTTAATCCCAGCAAAGAATTCCAGTTTCTCGTCCCTTCAGGCTATCGAAAATCGCAAATGGGAGCAATAATTAACTAGCAGAGAAATGCTTAGATGATCTCGTTTAAACTCTCTTACAGAAAACCTATATTCACAATTGAACAAGTGCAGAATTCCCTTTTCGCTCAGCTATATCATAAGTATTGGTAATTACAGCTTCAGCATCATAGAGTTTCTCGATAGGAAAATCCATTTGGGGCAATTGGATTGTTAAATAGAAGTGTGTAAAAATTCTTCTGCCCAACAACATTAAATCAGAGTTAATGAAGCTCCTAATTGCACAAATTATTGAAAATCGGAGTGATTTGCAGCATATGGCATCAATATGAAATCAACCCTTCTGGGTTTTACAAGAACAACATGTCATCGACTCCAGTTTTCAGTTACAAAAGAAAAGAGGAAAGAAAAAGAAAATTACCCTCATCGATTAATCAACGATTCTCTCCGCCGCCGCGACGTTCTTTCTCAATCTGCTCTCTCTGCTTCTCAACAAGTTTATCAATCGCCGATTCTACAGCCTCTCTGCCGCCAATGAGCAACCGGGTCACAATTTCCGGGTCTTTTTCAAACCGGGCCTCTTCAAACTCCTTCCTCGCATTCTCCCTCAAAACATCTCTCCACAACACTCCTCGCGAATCGGGCCACATAAAGTACCGGGTGGCCCTCAAGATGTCTCGGTATAAATGCAGCGCTTCACGTCGCGTGCTGGTTAATCGCCGCTGATTCAGAATCTCTTCTTCTTCCTCGTCAAATGATTTCTCTTTCTTCACTAAATGTCTGTCTAATAGTTCTTCTAAGGTGTCTGGACCTTCGTGTAATAGACGTTGATTGAAAACGACGCAGCTTCGATTTATCATGTATAGAGAGCAAGATAGACTTCGCCATTTTTGCAGCTTCATAGCCATTTAGGCTGCCTCTTAGTTAGGAAAAAATGTCAGCAATGGAGGTTAAGGGGATGTGGTTTGTTTAGATGGGCCGCGGGAGGTGGGCTTATGTTTCTTTCTGGAAATTGGAATATGCAGGCTTCTGGCCCATCAATAAAACATGCTTCCGGGTAATTAAGGATTTCCACGAGTCTACTTTTACATAATGTCAGTTTAGATTTGGGTAGTAATCGTTTTTAAAGTATTTTTATTTTAAAATATATTAAAATAATATATTTTTTATTTTTTAAAATTAAATTTATATGAAAATAATTTAAAAATATATAAAAAATAATTTAAAGTACAAATAAAATTTAATTTTTTTCAAATACATTTGGACTGCAAAAACTAACCGTATATATATAAATACTCTACTCTTATTTAATAGATAAAAAAAATAGACATTCATGTTTTATCCATTAAATTTTGAGTATTTATTATGTAAATATGTGTTTATTATTTATAAAAAAAATAATAATAATTCATTGTATAAATTATATTCTTAGCTCTTTAAAGATTTCCTAGCTACGCACTTACCATCATAGTTTTAAAACCCGGGCCGGCCCGAGGATGGATGCGGGACCCAGTTGACCTGGGGCTGGAACCGGGCCAGGTTGAAAAAAATAGGGGAAGGGAAAACCCAGTGTGACCCGGTCAAAAATCCAGTTGCAACCCGTTAACTTTTGTTTTTGATCTTTTACTAAAACGATGTTGTTTTGATTAAAAAAAAAGAATTGACCTGGACTACCCGGTGACCCGGACCTTGAACCGGCCAGGTCTGAAAACTATACTTGCCATCATTATGTAATGCTAATCTCGGGGTTTCAATCCTTGGAATGTGCGAGATGTATTATTAGAGCATGCATCATCTATTACTTTATTTATAAAAAGAATTCCTTAACCAGCAACCAACTGAAGATAACTTCATTTTATCTTACCAACCTTCCGATACAAAAATCTGTGATCATTAGACTCGAACAAAAGCACAAGAAAAAAAAATTCAATAAATACTTCATTGTGTACAAACAATATTTTCAAAATATTCATAGATTAATGGGTTTGAAACTCGATCGACGTTCATGCGAAGCAAAAGGACAGGTCGTCCACAAGAAATAAAGGCCTTGGTGTGGTATAGATTAATGGGTTTGAAACTTTGATCGACACTCCGAACGTTTTTTTATGTTTGACTTTGATGAAAAATCAAACTTTGCAATAGTTTAAACTCTCCACGGCATGCACAACCGTAGCTATCAATGCATAATTGCAGAGGACCACTTCGTTGGAGGAATCGTAATTACTAAGTTCACTACCGCAAGAGGGAGATAATTACCCATCATTTTCCTAGTAAAAAAGAAAGGTCGAGAGTGGCATGATCAATTACATTTTCTCTTCAAGTAATATCATTATTGAAAAAATAAATAATAATTGCAGCCTCGTTAGGCAAGTTTTTGCATTGCTCTCCACCACCTCTCTTGCCTTGTGGGTTAAGATCGATAGAAATTAGGTGTGCTCATCATCTGTCAGGTCCAATTCATTGTAAGGGTTGGTGAATGTTCGATGTTACAACTTATCCTCGAGTGTGTTCATTATTAACCAAAAAGAAAAAAAAGGCCCGTGTGGGTTTATTATTACTATTCTTGTTGTTGTATCCCCTCACATAAAACAAACTATTTACTTGAATAATGGTTTTTATTTTATTTTATTATTTAATATTAGGTTTATTAGAGATTAAATTATATAAATTTTTTTTAATTTACTTTTTGTGTGATTATTCAAGATTCATAACCAAAAACGCAGGTTTACTCAAGTATTTATTTCATTTTTTTCATTAACATCTTTTTTTTTTAATTTCATTTTTCATAGTTGTGTTAATAGAAAATTAGACTTTATAATTTATAATTTAGTATGCTTTCTATGAGGTTACTTTATCTAATGACTCGAGTTATGAGTTTAGCGGGTTAACCTTGGTTGACCCGAGTTTTTTTGTGTCATTTTTGAGTTAACCTTTCTATGAGGTTTTATAATTTGTTTTAATTTATTTTTTATTGAATTATTTAGATCTCATAACCCAGTTAAAAAATTTTATAAATTTTAATAACTTTCGTAAATTCCATCCTTTTTTTTCTTAATCTTTTTATTTTTTTTTATCCTATGTAAGTGTCACGTTTAACTGTTTTTTTATTTTTTATGACTAGGATGAAGCCTAACAAGTCATAGACCGACATTGACAAAGCAAATGGATGGACAGATGAGGGCATTAAATATATTAGGAATTAAAGTTGGAATGCCAAATAAATTTCTATCAAGAAAGAAAATCTTCATAGTCAGACAATTAATATTAAATTCCGGTGGGCACAAAATGGTTTGCTAAGTCGCACCTTCACATTTTGACCAAACCCTATCTATCTCTCCGATAAGACAGACACCGTCAAGTCACAAGAAACCTGCTGGTGCAAGTTGATGTTCCAATTTTATCTTCCTATCACATGAATATATAAAGCCATGTATGATTGAGGGACTGAAAATTTCGCACAGAGAGAGTTCAGGAATGGAGAAACAAGCAGCAGCAGCACCAAATAGGATCTTGAAATTTCTACCAAAAGCTGCTTCTGCGGTCAACTTCCATAACCTTGCATTTAGCCCAGGAAGAGACAGGAGATTAGAAATCATACACAAGCACAAAGCCAATGTGGGAAAAGGATTTAATCCTTGCAGGTCGATGATCCCAGTTGAAGTTAGAAGGCAGCCCAACAATGAGAGCTTTGAGACCCAAGAAGAACCCACCTCACCAAAGATCTCGTGTATGGGCCAAATCAAGCACAAGAAGAAGATGAACAAGGCTACTTATAAGCGTGTTTCACTTCCTCGGGAAACAAAGCCTGTGTCACAGACTCAACGTCAGGTAATGAAGCATGCATCTAAACTCAAGAGACTCTTTACTGGATCAAAAGCAGGAAGGAAATCTAATGCTTTTGATGGTGGTAAGCCAACACTTCCTGATAGAGCACCTTCATTAAGTCAAATGAAAAGGTTTGCAAGTGGTCGTGATACTCTGGCAAGTTTTGATTGGACCGCTCATCAGATTGCACCAGTAGAACCTGTTGGCAGGGACTATTATTCTGATGAAGAGAGGGGAGATAGCTTTGAAGATCAAGAAGATGAAGAGGTTATAATTCCTTTCTCGGCACCTATGGTGTTAGGTGGAGGAGTAGATTTGCTGCCAAGGAAAGAAGTTAATCTTTGGAAGAGAAGAACCATGGATCCACCTGAGCCTCTTCGATTGAAATCCAGTATGGTTAGAGCAAATTAATTCAAATCTTTTCCTTATTTGTTTATGTTTGCAAAAAATTTCATTATTTTTTAAAAATCTTAAATGCTGCAAGATAGAAGACGTCATTGAGATATGTAAGATAGATACAATTGTTAAGAATCATGTACAAACTGTGTTCATTGGATCTTAATTTGCTTAAGCTTGCTTCGAGTTGGCTTGAAATTAAATTGATGACTAATCCAATGCAAGGCCACGAAAATGCCAAAAAACCAGAAGAATAAAGTGATTCGATCGACTGCCAACAGTTTTTTTTCTTGGTTTTTTGTTCTCTCGGCAACAAAAATCTTGTTGCAGGTGATCATTTTGAAGAAGGCTCCTGGTCCTTGCCATATGAACAAGTAGAATTTTCTATATAAATTTGCACACGTTGGAAATTAATACTAGATATTCTTCATTAAGAAATTAGCACCATGCGGCAGAATTGGCCAGCTGCCTCGATTGAAAAATGCAACCATATGAAAGGTAAGGGGTGGCTTTTGGGTCCTATCAGATGTGTTTGAAAGGGCATCTGCAATATCATGTGTGTTTTAGGTAGTCCACCATGTCGCTTGCCTGCTAAGGCTAGCCCTACCTGCTTGACAATGACATTTATTTTTTAACTGATATTTTGATAAATTAATAAAGAAATTCTCTCTTTTTAAAAGTAAATTAATAAAAAAGATTGTTTTCTTTCTTTTTATGGGAGATTTTCTACCATGCCTGGTGTTTCCTCGATTTTTCTTTCTTGTTCAAACCCTTATTCATTTTTCTTTCAATTGATATTTGCCAAAAGCATCAAAATATCCTTTCTCCTACATTCCTGGATTATATAATTAATATTTGCTGCCAATTTAAAATTTGGCACAGCAATCATGTTCATCATCAATTATTCCATCCGCACAGGTCTCGGTTCCTCACGCCAAGTACGCGTCTACAGCCTCAAACCGTGTCAGGTCGATCTTCCAGCTACACTCAACCCATAAACAAGAAACCCAGCCCATTCTATCTTGCAACCCAAATGCCATATAAACTCCGCAAAACCTTTTCTTTTGTTTTTTTTTTCCTTTTCAAATGGTAAACTCGCTTCTGACATTCCATGTTTGAAATTATTTTATTCGTAGATAATTGGATTTTAAATAAAATTTAATCTTTAAAATTAATACAAAAATAAATCAAAAGTCAACTCATTTAATTTACTACACTAAAGAAGAAGATTTGATATTAAAACTAACTTATCCAAAATACCAAACCACCTCTTCTTCTTCTTTTTTTTTTTTTAGATATTTTAAAAAAATAATGATGATAAGAGTAATATTTTAAAAAATAAAATAGATTTTATTTTTTAAACATGTTAATTCAATTTATTTATCAATTGAATTCAAAAAATAAATTATACAAAAAATAAAAGAACTCGGATATTTATTGTGCACACAATCACATTTTACTGTGGATTTGCACAATAAAATTATTATTTTACTTTTGGTTGGAAAATTTATAAAATTTGGGTTTATGGATAGGAAGATATTTTTCACATAACTCATTTGTCATTATAGGAAAGGAGGGTGTTAATCAGTATTTTTTCATCTTTTATCCATAATATAATTACTTAATAAAGGGGAAAAATAACATTTTCCTTGGGTCCAGGGGCTTTCAGGGTTTCCAAATTTTTTTATCAAGTGAAATTAGTTAGATACTCCTAAAAAATAATCTTTTTTTTCCTTTAAATGCAAGGACAATTTAATTATTTTGTTATGATTTTTTTGTTATTCTCATACGGGGTAGGGGTGATCAGGTCTTTTATTATATATATTAAAAAGTGGTTCATACGTGCCTAGCATGCTCCGGCAAGTGGGTGTCACTCGAGTCCTTTGAGTGGCTAGTATAACCCCAAAACAACTCTGAATGTCGCCATTAGGGTTGACTTTCGATGCACCTCACACCGCTGTCATGGTGATAAGGCGCATGTAGTAAAAATACTGACGGTTGAGCTCCTAGAATGTGTTTTTTCTTCCCTTTCTCTTTCCTCTCTCCTCTCTAGAAAAACACGCTAGCAATTACAAAAACAAACAAACAAACAAACAAGTTTGATTATTTGTTTGTTGATTTAAATTAGGTCTTCATTCTTTTGATTGCAATGTATTTGGTTTTGAGTTATTTATTAAGTTAATTTTATTTTTAATTTTATCCATTTACATTTTATTTTTATATCAAGTTTGGTCCTTATTATTTTAATTACAATGTATTTGGTCTTGAATTCTTTATTGAAATATTATTTTTTCAATTTCATCCCTTGACATTTGATTTTTATATCAAATTTAATCCTTATTCTTTTGATTGTTGTTTTTATCATTTTTTTAATTAGAATTGTTTTTCAATTTCATCCCTTGTGGTTTTTTGAGTTAATGTATTTTTATCATTTTTATCTTTCGATTGCAATGTATTTGGTTTTGAGTTATTTATTGAGTTAATTTTATTTTTAATTTTATCCCTTCACATTTTATTTTTATATCAAGTTTGGTCCTCATTATTTCAATTGCAATGTATTTGGTCTTGAATTCTTTATTGAAATATTATTTTTTCAATTTCATCCCTTGACATTTGATTTTTATATCAAGCTTGGTCCCTATTTTTATTATTATTTTTAGTTATTTTTTAAATGAAATTGTTTTTCAATTTCATTCCTTATGATTTTTTCAAATTTGGTCCTCATTCTTTGATTTGATCCTCATTCTTTTACATTGTTATTTTTTTGGGTTTGCCTTTTATGCTATGATTTGGCTGCATATTCAATGTCACAAATTCTGAAGGTTGGACTGGACTGGTTTCAATCATTTTTATTTTTTTTAATTTTATCCATCATAATTAGGCTCGTTGTAAATTTGTATTATTTATTTTTTAACATTTTTTTTCTGTAAAGTTACTGAATATTATGTCTCAGATCATGGATTCAGTAGGTTCACCAAGTTTTGATCTGAGCTTTTTTTTTCATTGTTTTTTAATTTTTAATTTTTTCAATTTGATCTTTCAATATTAGGTTGGTTTGAGAATTAAGTTTCATAATTTTATTCAATTTGTTTTCTATAGAGTTATCACAATCTCTTGAATATGTTATAGATTTATTTTGATTTTTGCTAAAGTTGGATGATAAAAAAATTTCATGTCTAGACTCCAGTTCTTTCAGCGTATTTAATTTTTAGAATTCACTTGTGTCATAACTCAAACAGATTTGAGTCAATTTATTTTTTTTTTCAATAGTTTTCTTTTTAATTTTGTTATATGTCATTTTATTTGCTAAGAATTAATATTCATATTTTTTTTTCATTTTTCTTTTTATACAATGATTTCATTCTAATTTAATTTTTACTTTATTAACAAATAAGATTATTGAGACGTTTTAGAAATATTATAAAGATATATTCTAATAATATTTACAAGCATTCATTTTTTGCATTGAATCATTATTTATTTTTTTCACTTTATTTATTGTTTTAATTTTATTTTCTAATTTTATTATTAATTTAACTAAGTTTAGTAAACTCTTTTGAGTTGATGAGCAAAATTTTAGATTTTTTTTTTCTTTTTAAAAAATATATGCATTGTTTCAATATCTTTTCTACGGTTAAAAAAATTAGTAAACTTACAGCGTAAGACGAGCTTCTTATCTAATGATTGAACCTACCATGCATTAATAATATTGATAATGATACATTTTAGTAATTAAAGCATAGCAATTTCGTGTTTTTTTCATGATTTTTTTAGCTTGAAATTCTACGAGCTCTGATTCTACTTTGTCTACATGTATTTTCCCGTCTGAATTTTTCTACCCAATTTGAGTCCTTTCAACGATTAATTTCGTACAAATGATAAAAAAATTCTGTCAAAGTATTTGGATTGTACTCTCGTAGGTAACACGAACTCCTTGGTATCCAAGGATTTCATCCCTTATGGTTTTTTTCTTTTTCTGATTCTAATTTTTCAAAACAAAATTGAAGGATCGCTGTGTTTATGAACAACCCGTACACGTCTAACATGTATCGGATTACTTCTTTCCTAAGTTTGAATTGGGAGATCACAGTTGAGACTTGAGAGGAAAACAGTTACGTGTCTTCATTTGATCGGTGCTTCCATGGCTACTTTCCTAGCACAGGACAACTATAAGTACGAAAAGAGCCCAGCATGAGACTCGTTCCTCTTGTCAGGTGGCAACGGCAATCTATGGCCTAAGGATCTATTAGGTGAAATAATCTGTGCAATGATCTGTCCTCGCGTTGTCAATTTCGTAGCTGGACATGAGCTGGAAACTTTCGGAATTTTGTTGGAGGCATAGGCAGGAATCAACAATCTCCCTTCAGTTTTATGGACCCAAACATGAATTTGCTCGTCCATAATTATTTTTGTATTTTAAAAATAATATATTTTTTATTTTTTATTTTAAATTCATTTTTTTTATTTTTTAGATCATTTTGATATGTTGATATCAAAAATATTTTAAAAAAAAATATAAAAAATATTATTTTAATGCATTTCTGAATAAAAAACACTTTAAAAAATAACAACTGTCACACTTCCAAACACCACAAACTAAAAACCAAAAGACCAACCAAACATAATATTCTAGAAAGAATTATCAAAAACCAATCAAAGGCTCTCTCATGGTTGTCAAAACCAGTTTGGAGCATGACCCGATGTAGAACCTAGATCATCAGGTATCACCTTGGGGTCAATCAAATTTTACTGGATGAATATCCAACTTGGTTTTTTTCTTAAAAAAAAAAAGACCCGCCAGGAGATGTTTAATAAATGTGCTCCCTCATGTTATATCACAAGTATGTCCATTATAGTCAATTGGTAATTAATGATTGACCTCTAGAGGACAAGACTATAAAAATCGATCGAGTTTTACAACCCACGATCCACATTTTAAGTCTCAATACTCTGGTAAATTTTGCAAGATTCAGGAAACATTTCCAGTCTAGGAGATGATCCAAGACCAGGGTGTCAGTAAGAAGTAAGAACTATGTCTGTTGGTCACCATAACAGCATCATTCTCATTAACTTCATCCTGTCAGGATATGCAAATTTATTGCAGAACATCATAGATAGTTCAGAACCGTGACCCCATGGATCATCCTTCATTTAATATTACAGTTCCTTTAATTTACCGACAGTTCAATTAATCCCTGAGCTTGCTTACCTACATATAAAGCCCACGATCCAGTCAAATGAACATATCCCTGGCAAAATGTCTTGCTCTCCTGGCACCCGAATACTTGATCCGAATTTCATTTCCATGGGATTTGAAAAGTGCTGGCCATTTAATTCAAATGCCAGATAATTAAACATATAATACTCGTACAGAGGAAAAATTAATCTCCCCAGACTATAGCTTAAACTGACTCTTATATGAGTTCATTAAACCCCAAATCGGCTTGTCCAGCAAAATTAGCCCTTGAAGCATGTGACCCCTACATGCTAATTCTTGCTGTTACATGTCTGGAGACTTGTCATAACATGACAAAAGACACGAAAGCTGAACTAAATTGGAGGAATCCAGGCTTGTAAAGCAAACTAACAACACAGCTAAAGTCAAGATCCAGAGCTGGCCTGCTGGCCACCTGAGGTTTTATTTTTTTTATCGCAAAAGTGCCTTTTTCTCTCCATGTGCGCCTCGAGTGCTCTCTTGTTCTCACATGCACTCAACTCCTCGGTAAATCTTGCCATTAGATCTCCTTCGTTAGCCCAAATTCTCTTTAATTTTTTTCGAATCACTCAGAACACTAGAAACAGAAAAAACTTCAAGAAGGCGAAAATCAAGTGAAGTGAGAAAAAAACTGGAAATTTAGATAACAATCATCGTGACCTTTGGATTCTTCACTATCACCATAATAACAGTAAAAAAAACCAAGTTACAGCCAGGAAAATAAAAAAGAAAAATACAAAGATGAGGATTTGAACTAAGAAAAGGCTAAAAGGAAGAGAAAAGAGGAAAAAAACTAAAAAGTCACAAAGGAGGTGGAACATGAGTTACTCAAACATAATAATAATAATAATAAAAAAACAGGGCTTGTTTTGATTTATTACCAATCAAATTAGAGACTAAGAATTTGAAGCCGTTTCTGTCTTCTTCTCAGGTTTTCTGCAGAGAATCATATGCATAGGAGTGAAAATCCCAGAATCACCACCCTTGGTAAGGTAATCAGCTGTCTTAAACAGCATCTCGTGAACATCAACAGTCCCTTTTGGTGCAATCCCTACAGCGGAAAGTACTGTTACAACAATGTGGTTTCTCCAGTAAGCAATCCTTCCCATCTTAAGCCTAGTCCACCATGGCTGTGCTGGTGGTTTAGCCAAGTCTTTCTCTTTCACAACTTCAAATCCTACCTTCCTTGCTGTCTCTGCAATATCAGTATAGTTTCTTAGCCCAGGCAAAGCATCACCTCTTTCAATACCTTGAATAACCTCCACGTGTTCAGGGTCAGAATCCTTGTACTTATCAGTTGTGACCCATTCATAGGACACGTAAAGAGATCCAGGCTTCAGGACCCTAAAGATCTCTGCATAAACCTCTTCGAGTTTCGGCGCGTGACATGTCGCTTCGATCGAGTAAGCTCCGTCGAAGCTGTTCTCAGGAAACGGCATCTCTAGGAAATTTCCTTGAACAACTTCACAGAGTGAATCTAACCCGGCTTTCTTGTTGTGCGTGCGCGCACGATTCACTTGATAATCGTTGATGGTGATGCCGACAACCTTAGCGCGTGAATGTGCAGCAATAGCACGCATCGGACCACCAACACCGCATCCGACATCCAGGATTCGATCTCCAGGCTTGACATTGATCAGATCCACGGCCATCTCTTCGTGTAGGCGCGTGGCTTCACTGTGGGACTTTCCGGGAATGGATGGAGAGAAGTGGAAGGACTGACCCCATCCCCACTCGTAAATATCTGTGACTAAATTGTAAAATGTGTCAACAAAATCAGGGACCTTTTCAGTTGTTTCGATTTCTTTGGGACGGCGGAAAAAAGACCAGTATTGATCGTAGTTATCTTGGACATTCTCGGCCGAGATGGAGCCACCGGATAGATCTACTGCCCGTTTGCCTTTCTGCTCGGCTGGGCCGAGAACGCAAACGAACCAGTAGATGCCACCGGCAAGTAGAGCCCCAGTGAAGAAGAGAGCGAGAGAGTCCATGAGTGAGTGTGGGACGGAGTGTCTGGAGGGTTACGTTTCTCTCCTTTTTTTTATCAAGTTTAAGGTCTCCTTTTTTATATATTTTTATCAGGTTTAAGGGAGGAGAGGAGATGGGGGATGGTTTTTTATGTCTTGTGGACGGGAGAGTGCACGTGCGTTGCCCGTGTTTGAGATGACGGGGAAAAGATTTAAGGGTGTTTGGTTGCGTGGTTGCTTCTGCGTTTGAAGCAACCACGGCAACTCATCCGTTTAGTAATGCTCCCACAGCAGATTTTTACTGGTGGGGCCTACCATTAATTGTGGCACGGCCACAAGTTTGCAAGAAGCAGCAATTTGCTGCTTCTTGAGCTGGAAAACTCATGAACAGTGGAGCTAGCTCCACTGTTCATGGGTTTCTTCCATGAACAGTGGAGCATGCTCTACTGTTCATGGGTTTTTTCCATGGACAGTGGAGCATACTCCACTGTTCCGGTCGGACCGGTCCGGTTCAATGCTAAAAATACATTGAACCGGGTCCGATCTAACAAAATAAAAAAAATATTTTTTATTTTTAATTGTGTTTTATTCGAAAAAATAGTGTTAAATATTATTCAATGACACTACATAAATTAGACGAAGATCGCTTGATGACGTAATATTTGCAGAATTTGATCGTAATCCCAATTTTATTTCTGATTATATTTTACCTATGTTGTCGCACTCTTAAAAAATTTAAGTGAACAATAAAAAATAGTTTATATAAAGTATTATTTATTTCATGATATAATAGTAATAGTTAAATCTACAATATTTAAATTAAAAACTATCAATATTAATATATATTTTTTAAAATTATTTTATAACCTCAATTTCAAAAGCATTATTAACCAAACACATTAAACTACTTTTTCTTCAACCTTAATTTCAACCACAGTTTTAACCAAACACCTAT
>Ga0325410_1000741_pt1 | contig 34575 bp, 30 predicted proteins | sample PopdelMetagenome_16_FD_206182 | JGI IMG/M metagenome (GOLD analysis project Ga0325410, IMG submission 206182) | Populus deltoides microbial communities from Bellville, Georgia, United States - Xylem-PdIQD-R3 | ecosystem: Host-associated > Plants > Phyllosphere > Stem > Wood/Secondary xylem...
AAGAAGAAGAAGAAAAAGAAGAAGAAGTTGATGAGAACTTTGAGATGGAAGATTAACATAAGGATTAAACAATGATAACAACAAATGTCAAAGTTAGAGGATCCACTAATGGTATGTCAAATAAGTATAACATAAACTCTTATTATTTAATTGGAAATCACACACAAAGGAGGTTCCAATCAGATTATAAATTGTTAACATGATTACATTAGTTATCTTGTTCGAATAATGCTAATACTTGTAAATGTTGTCAGACATTCATAATTATAACTCATGTTAACAACAAATTAAGTTCATTTCATAGCACAGGTGTCGGTTATACCATACAGTATGGGCTATGAAAGTGGCAAGTATTTGTTGTATTAAGTGTTATACAACATAAATCTAGATTAGCCATTTAACAAGAAAGTATTAAAAATGAACAAGATAACAAATATAAAACATGTTAGTATTTAACATTAAAGTCCATGTTGAGTTAATATTATACTTATCCTTACACCATTAGTATAACCTTTTCACCTTGACATAATTAACTTAGCTAAATATAATGAAAGAAAGAAACATAATAAACAAAATAAGAACATAAATAAGATAAAAGTTAACTAAGTAAAGGAAAGGTAATGAAGAGCATAAACAAAAGATTAATATAAACACAACTTAAGCATTACAAAATACAAAGAGAGGAAGCAAGAGCATGATCTTGATCTGAACACCAAGATGCCTAAATGCATGACAAATACCTCCTTTTATAGGCCAAAATTTGGAACTATTGATTTGTTGACTAATTGATGAGTGGGTTGCCACTTCTTGACTTGATGACAATTCTTATCTTCTTGTCTGCCAAAAACATCATTGCGACTTAAATCATAAAAGTTTTAGGAAATTGTCTCATGTTTCCAAAACAAAAAGATGAGGTCATTTAGACTTCTAGAACTCGAGATATAAGCTGAGCACTGAACAGTGTCTGGGCTGCAGGGCAGATTCGGACTTCTCCGTTATTGCTACAATTTGGACTTGAAAATGGCCTTTTTAAATCTTGGACTCCCATGAAAGTTTTAGGCCTATGTCTTAGCTTTCCATCCATATAGAGCAGACCTAAATCCAAGATATACAGCTCCAGATATGCCCTAATGACCGAACAGTGTTCCAGTTTGGACTGAACCATCATCTATTTTCTAAGTTTGACCCTTTCTTTGTGCTTTCAATTTCAGTACTTAAACTCATCAATCAATCCTTTCATTTATGTGATAGGCCTGCATTTAAGATAAACATTTACCATAAATTAAAGGTATCTTATAGTATCCGACTTGTTATTATAAAACATGTTTTAATTAAGGAGTTATTGATACTTCAAGTGCAAAATGATGATATAAAACCTTGATAAAAATGCACTTTTAAGTACTAATCACACCCTTTAACCAGCTTATTACTAGTCCCTAGTAATCAAAGCATTAAAATAGAAAACAATTTGCAAATTCCACAAAGCAAGGCATTCATCATTCAACTTCCATTAATCTATCCAGATAAACAAACTCTCATTAAGTTTATATATCTGCTCAATACCTCTTAAACAAGATATTAATAAACCTTCTTTTTTATGTGCTCAATGTGTGAAAACATAGATGATGGGGCTTTGATTGGAGGAAAACAATATTCTGTTCTAATGTTTAAGGTTAACTTTCTTGGGTTGGGATTATTATCTTCTCTTTTTTTTTTAATATATATACATATAACTTAAAACACAATACATCATTAACCCATGTAACGAGCTTTCGGCTAATGACTCCCAAACCAGTTGGTCTTAGGGCATTAGGTGTTGAGACACCCATATGAGTTTAGTAACTCGGGTTGCAGATATTGATACGTAGATAGTGCAATGTTTGATTCCCTTAAGCTTTTCTCCTTAACCCATGTAACAATCTTTGGGCCAATAGCTCCTAAGTCAGTTGACTTTAGGGTATTAGGTGTTAAAACACCCCTTCAGGCTTAATTGCTTAGGTTAGGGAGGCTACGAAACCAAACTTATCTACGTTTTTATTATCATCATTTTTTTCTCATTTTTTTCTTTTTTTTTCTTTTTTGAAAATTATATACTATCCCTATCCCTTAGTTGTTACCTTTAACAAAAGAACATAAATAATGTACTAATCCAATATGCAACCTACAATCATATGTTAAAGTGTGTGTGTGAAAATGAAGATTTTAAGAATACTTGTTAAATGAGTATATGAGCAGAATAAAATGATAACAATGCGAGAGTTTGTAAACTTGAATATTTCAAGAAGCATTCTAATGGACCTTGATAAGACTATTTACTAAGATGCTTCTCAAGAGTCAATAAAATTCCTCCTTACTCTGCCATCTTAATAATAGTTTTGTCAAATGGTTTTACTAATAGTAAAAACAGTTAGCTTTTTTTTATGTCAACTACTACCCTCCCCCCCAACCAGAACAAGACATTGCCCTCAATGTCATAAGGTAGAAAGATAGAGTATAGAAGACATCACCTGAAACAACAAATACTAACAAACCTGAAACACACTTAAACAAATATAAGAAATAACAAAACACAATACTATGCTATTAATAAAACCAAAAGTCATAAGGTTTCACAAACGAAGGCTCAAATCCAATCTAAGCTTTTTATGGCTTTCCTTAGTTGACCAATTTATACGACTCATGGCGGGATCAATTACAGGGATGAAGGATTGTAGTTGGTCAATCAATTGTTCAGTAGTAGCAGCAGAGATTATGATTTGTCGTGCCGAAGATGTAAGAAAATTCTATTCCACAGCATGATCAAGAAAAGACAACAAATTATCATAAAAACCATTACATTTAGCAAACCTATAGGTTTATGGTGAATGTGCAGTTGGGCCCAAGAGGAAATATGAAAGATCTCTTCCAATGTGCCCAGACCACCTGGTAAGGCAATGAAGGCGTCAGCATGGTTAAACATTACATTCATTCGATCAAACATTGTGGAGACCTATAGTTCCTCTACAATTGTTTTCCCAATGATGTCCCCTTTTGCTAAAGCTTTGGGGACAACCCCCAAAACTTGACTACCTCTTAAAAATACGGCTATAACACACCCCCCATTAACCAAGGCTGCCTCCCTCATACACTAAATGAATTTTCTCTCAACTAGTACCTGACCAAGATGATTTGCTGATTCTAAAAATGTTATTTCCTTTCCAGGACTGGATCCATCGAAAACACAAATATTTTTTATGTGATAACTTGAGGGACCTGCCATTTCTACACACTTCTATATCTGTCTAATGTAAGGGTTGAGTAGAAATAAGGGGAAGGAAGAGAAGGTTTTATAGATGAGAAATTGAAAATGCAATCATATCACCTATATGGAGGCCAGTTGGAGTCTCACACACACACACACTCTCTCTCTCTCTCTCTCTCTCTCTTTATTTATGTATTTATTTATTTACTTATTTTGAAAAAGCATGTGTATGTACAAGCAGTTGTGATTGTGGCTCACAGCTTTCCTTGGTTTTATGTCCAAGAACGGCTTAAACGCCCTCTATGAGTCGGGGATAGGCTTTCCATCCAGTTTTCTTAAAAACCGGCAAACAGGGTCTTTTTTAGTCAGATTTCCAAGACTATGTCAAGCATGTTCTTTATGGAATTGTGGCCATAAATCATGAATTGCACGATGCACATCTCTACTAGGATGCGTCTCAAGAGTCAATAAAAGATTATCTAAAGACCCCTTACTCAGGCCATCCTTAATGAATTGTATTTTATCTTCATGGTTTATAGATACCATTCCTAAAGAACAATATGTTGATTTACAAGTCAATCTGGCACATCTGTGACAGACTTTCAGTCGTTTTGCATGACGTTTCATTGCAAAAGTACTTTTACCTGTTCCAGGCATGTGTGAAATGAAAGAGTTGGAGGACTCACCTGATAATCGGACCTTTACTTTAATTAGCCAGCGAATATCTTCAGGAATTCCATGATTCATTAACAATCTCAATCTTGCACATCTAGCATGGTAAATTTTTGTAATTGCATTCTGAGGCAGAGCGGGAAAATACTTTTTCAATTTTTCAAGAGTGGTGTCCATTTTCAAATGAGAATTGGAGAAGAGATTCAAAGAAGTGAGAAAGAGCAAAGAATTGCACAAATATGTACACAGATATCAGTTATTATGGGAAACTGAAAGAACTGACTTAAGTCATGGAGTACCGTTATCCGCCATTTGACCTGGGTAAGAGAGACTAGCAAAACAAAACACAAAACAATGTGAGAAAATGAATCAATCTTTATATACAGGATCACTCAAATCAATAGAGTCATTGTCAACTGAAAAATTGTCAAAGTAAACTTTCAAACGATGTCCATTTACCTTGAAAACATTGTCATTCTTTGGATTCTCGATATCATAGGCCCCATATGGATACACATGTTTCACAATAAAAGGACCGCTCCATCTTGATCTTAGTTTTCCAGGAAATAAATGGAGTCGAGAATTATAAAGCAAGACTTTTTGACCAACATTGAATGTTTTTCTTAGTATTTTCTTGTCATGAAACTCTTTGATTCTTGCTTTATGAATTCTTGAATTTTCATATGAATCATTTCTTATTTCCTTAAGCTCATTTATTTGTAATTTTCGCAGTTGACTAACATCATCACGGTTTGAATTGAAAGCTTTAATAGCCCAATAAGCTTTATGTTCAAGTTCCCCAAGCAAGTGACAAGGTTTTCCATATACTAATCTATAAGGTGACATACCTAATGATGTTTTATAAGCAGTTCGATAAGCCCAAAATGCATCATTAGGTCTTAAAGACCAGTCTTTAATATTAGGGTTCACTGTTTTCTCCAAGATTGTTTGATCTCCCTATTAGCAAGCTCTACTTGTCCACTTGTTTGAGGGTGATAAGGGGCGGGAACTTTGTGTGTGATTCCATATTTCTTCATTAAAAACTTAAATGACTTGTTGTAGAAATGTGTTCCACCATCACTTATCATGGCTCGAGGGATTCCAAATCGACTTAAAATATTTTCTTTCAAAAATTTTATCACTGTTTTGTGATCATTGTTTCGACTTGGAATTGCTTCTATCCATTTTGAAACATAATCTATTATGACTAATATGTACACGAAACCAAATGATGAAGGAAATGGACTCATGAAATCTATACCCCAACAGTCAAAGATCTCAACGACAAGAATAGGATTTAAAGGCATCATGTGACGTTTTGAAATAGATCCCAACTTTTGACAATTTTCACAAGTCTTGCAGAATGCATGTGAGTCTTTGAACATGGTGGGCCCGTAAAATCCACATTGTACGATTTTTACAGTTGTCTTTCTTGATGAGAAATGGCCCCCACATGCCTCAGAATGACAAAATTTAATGACACTACTTACCTCATTGTCAGGAATGCATCTTCGAAATATTTGATCAAGACAATATTTGAATAAATAAGGGTCATCCCAATAAAATTTCTTCACTTCGTTCAAGAACTTTCTTTTGTCTTGGGTACTCCAATGAGCTGGCAATTGTCTTGAAACAAGAAAATTAACAATATTAGCAAACCAAGGCAATGTAGAGACAAAAAGTAAAGATTCATCAGGAAAGTAGTCATCAATTGGTGTATTGTCAGATTTTGAATCTGTTGTCAATCTTGACAAATGATCTGCGACAATATTTTTTGTGCCTTTCTTCTCTTTGATTGTGATATCAAATTCTTGAAGTAACAAAATTCACCGCACCAATCTAGCCTTAGAATCTTTCTTAGAAATAAAGTGACATTTTTCTCAATTCAGTACAAGATTCTTCTGTTCACACCTGCTTAAAACTTTTTCTAGGTTAGTCAAACAATCATCAAATGAATCACCAAAAATAGAAAAATCATCCATAAAAATCTCAAGAAAACGTTCAACCATATCACTAAATATACTAAGCATGCATCTTTGAAACGTGGCTGGTGTATTACATAATCCGAAAGGCATCCTTCGATATGCAAAAGTACCAAATGGACATGTGAAAGTAGTTTTCTCTTGATCTTCCAATGCAATTTCAATTTAGTTATAACCTGAATAGCCATCTAGGAAACAATAAAATTCATGACCTGCAACTCTTTATAGGATTTGATCCATGAAAGGTACAGGAAAATGATTTTTTCTAGTCATTGAATTAAGTTTCCTATAGTCAATGCACATGCCCCAACCAGTAATAGTCCTAGTTGGAATTAACTCATTTTTCTCATTTATTATCACAGTGACTCCAGACTTCTTGGGTACAACTTGGGTAGGACTTACCCATTTGCTGTCAGAAATAGGATAAATGATTCCATTATCTAAAAGCTTAATGACTTTATTTTTCACTACTTCTTTCATATTAGGATTAAGCCTTCGTTGCATTTCTCTAGAGGGTTTAGCATTTTCCTTCAAATAAATCCTATGAGTGCAAATCAAAGGACTAATTCCTTTTATGTTAGCTATGGCCCATCCTAATGCATTTTTGTGCATTTTCAGAGTTTGTAATAACTTACCTTCTTGAAGTGCATTACCGGAAAAGTTTTATTTTCTCCCAAAAATGAGAATTTGAGATAGAATGATAATGACTTCAAATCCATTTTTGGTGGTTGAACACTTGAAGGTATGGACTCAATTGATCGTGGTGGCAATTCCTCAATTTTCGGTCTCCAACTATTTGCCTTTAATTCTTCCTGAAAATAAACCATTTGCAAATCATCAGATTCATCAATCTTTTTTTTTTTTTTTATCAAATGTAAGAATTGTATAGATCAAAAAGAGCAAGACAAGCTTGCGGTATAAGCTGGAAGCCAACAGAACATTACATGCAAATTCAAAAGGCGAGTGCAGGGGAACATTCTCCCCAGCACAAGCCAACCTGAGAAAGGGGATAGGATCCCAAATATAAGAGCATGAACAGCCCCCATGCAGGGCAAAATAGAAATTAAAAAGCCTAGGGGAACATGCTCCCACTAAGTAGAACAAGAAGCTAAATAATAGCAAAACAACATCAAGACATTGACTTTAAGCCAATAGCATTGAGCAACCAAAGCCTCACAACAGGGCACATCAGGATCAGAGAAGCAGCCTCCCATTCTGGAGCAAAAAAAAACCCACCTGCATGAGACTTTTGAACTTATGGCAGTAAGCCAGAAGAACAAGCCAGAGAAGAAATTCCAGCTCTAGCAGACCAAATTGCCATCCAGCTACAAGACTATGAAGCATCCAACCCAGCATATGGGCAGCAAGCCAACTTGATCCGTTTCAACCCACCAGAAACGTATCAACCAGCAACTCAACACCCAAACACCTCCGCACCTCAAAACCTGCAAGCTAAAACTGCAACTGATAGCCAATCAGCAGCCAGCAAAACAAGCCAACTAGCAGGCCACAACAAGAAAACAGCAAGCAAAATATCCGGCAAAAAGATCAGCAATCTAGCAAGGAGAAACCCAAGCAACCAAACTACAAGTAAGCAGAAGAACAACTAGGAAAACCCCAACAGTAGACCCAAAAGCCATCAGACCAACTAACTGGAAGAAACAGAATAGCTACAGGCAGGAAAACTACAACACACAAGAGCCAAGATAACAAAGTCAGCAACATAGAGACAAAGCCAGCAAAATTAAAGTAAGCAGAAACCCAAACAGGCACAAGGAACAAGTTCCTTAGTCAAAACCAGGGAAACATCATAAAGATGATGAGGAAGCAGAGGCTATGTTGCCTAGAGTCGCAGCCGAAGAGGAGTTGTTGGAAGAACGACTCTTTCATAAGGCCTTCCCTGATCAGCTTCATCAATCTTAATTTCACTGGAAGTGGTTTGAAATTGGTCATGAACTAATTTTTCAGTAAAGTCCACTTCCTGTAATTCATTATCATCTCCAGGCTGCTTGCAAATGTTGAATATATTCATCTCCAATGTCATGTTTCTAAACGATAGCTTCATCAGTCCATTCCTACAATTAATCAATGCATTAAAAGCAAGAGCATAATCTTGATCTGAACACCAAGATGCCTAAATACATGGAAAATACCTCCTTTTATAGGCCCAAATTCGGAACTATTGATTTGTTGACTAATTGATGAGTGGGTGGCCACATCTTGACTTGGTGACAATTTTTATCTTCTTATCTGCCAAAAACATCATTGATAACATCATAATTTGAATAGACTTAAATCATGAAAGGTCTAGGAAATTGTCTCATCTTTCCAGGGTAAATATTTGAGATCATTTGGACTTCTAGAACTTGAGATATGGGCTGAACACTGAACAGTGTCTGGGCTGCAGGACAGATTCGAACTTCTTCGTTGTTGCTATAATTTGGACTTAAAAACGGTCTTTTTAAATCTTGTACTCCCATGAAAGTTGTGGCCTATGTCTTACTTTTCCATCCATATAAAGTAGACCTAAATCTGAGATCTACAGCTCCAGATATGACCCGATTACCGAACAATGTTTCAGTTTGGACTACACCAACATCTCTTTTCTAAGTTTGGCCATCTCTTTGTCCTTTCAATCTCAGTACTTCAACTCATCAATCAATTCTTTCATTTATGTGATAGGCCTGCATTTAAGATGAACATTTAACATAAATTAAAGGTATCTTATATTATTAGATTATAAAACATGCTTTAGTTAAGGAGTTATTGATACTTCAAGTGCAAAATGATGATATAAAACCTTGATAAAAATGCACTTTTAAGTACTAATCAGTGAGTTAAAACCTACTTCTGTAACTCTTTCACTTGCTGATAGATCTGTAAAAGTGCCTAGAGGAATAGTTGAAGATGTGTTAGTACAAGTTGATAAATTCATATTTCTTGTGGATTTTATTATGTTGGATACACAACCTGTTGAAGCATGCAATTCAATTCCTGTTATTTTAGGACGTCCATTTCTTGCAACTTCTAATGCATTGATTAATTGTAGGAATGGAGTGATGAAGTTATCTTTTGGAAACATGACATTGGAGATGAATGTTTTTAACATTTGCAAGCAACCTGGAGATGATAATGATTTACAGGAAGTAGATTTTATTGAAAAATTAATTTGTAATCAATTTGAAAATACTTCCAGTGAAACTGAGTTTAATGAATCTAAAGATTTGTAAATGATTTATTCCCAGAAAGAAATCACGGATGAAAAAGGCACCGAAAATGTTGATGCGGATCTTTTGTCAAGAGTGACAACAGATTTGACATCCGAATCACACCAATCGATTATTACTTTCCTGACGAATCCTTACTTTCTCGTAGTTCAATGCCTTGGTTTGCTAATCATATGAATTTTCTTGCAATAAGAGATTTGCCAGCTACTGGAGTACCGAAGACAAAGGAAAGTTTTTGAGCGATGTGCAAAACTTTTATTGGGATGACCCTTACTTATTCAAATATTGTCCTGATCAAATATTTTAAAAATATATTCCTGATAATGAGGTAAGTAGTGTCATTAAACTTTTTCATTATGAGGCATGTGGAGATCATTTCTCGTAAAAAACGACGACTGCAAAAATCTTACAAAGTGGATTCTGTTGGCCCACTATGCTCAAGGATATACATGAATTCTACAAAAACTGTGAAAATTGTCAAAAGGTGGGATTTATTTCAAAGCATAGAGAGTCTTTAGATAATCTTCTATTGACTCTTAAGCCTCATCATAATGGAGATGTGCATTGTGCAATTCATGATTTATAGCCTCATTTTCATAAAGAACATGATTGACTTAGTCTTGGGAATCTGACTAAAAAAGACCCTGTTTGTCAGTTTTAAAAAAACTAGATGTGAAGCTTATCCCCGACCCATATAGGGCGTTTAAGCCGTTCTTGGACGTAAAACTAAGGGAAAATATGAGCCACAATCACAACTGCTTGTACATACACATGTTTTTTTTAAAAAAAGAAAGTGAGAGAGAGAGAGAGACTCCAGCTAGCCTACATATAGGTGGTATGATTACATTTTCAATTTCTCATCTATAAAATCTTCTCTTTCTTCCCATCATTTCTACTCAACCCATTCATTTAACATATATAGAAGTGTGTAGAAATGGCAGGTTTCTCTGTTCCTAAAATAAAAAATATTTGTGTTTTTTATGGATCTAGTCCTGGGAAAGAAAAAGAGTTTTTAGAATCAGCAAATCATCTTGGTCGGGTACTAGCTGAGAGAAAGATTCATTTAGTGTATGAGGGAGGCAACCTTGGGTTAATGGGGAGAGTTTCAATAGCAGCATTTTTAGGAGGCAGTCAAGTTTTGGGGGTCATCCCCAAAGTTTTAGCTGAAGGGGACATCATTGGAAAAACAGTTGGAGAGGAACTACAGGTCTCCATAATGTCTGAATGACTGTCTATAATGTTTAACCATGCTGACGTCTTCATTGCTTTACCAAGTGGTTTGGGAACTTTAGAAGAGATATTTCATATTTCATCTTGGGCTCAACTGAACATTCACTAGAAACCTATAGGTTTGCTCAATGTTAATGGTTTTTATAATACTTTACTGTCTTTTCTTGATCATGCTGTGGAACAACAATTTCTAACATTTTCAGCGCGACAAATACTCATCTCTGCTGCTACTGCTGAGCAATTGATTGATGAACTTCAATCTTTCATCCCTGTAGTTGATTCCTCTATGAGTCAACTCAATTGGTCAATCATGGAACGCCGTAAAAAGCTTAGATTGGATTTGAGCCTTAGTCTGTGAAAACTTGTGTCTTTTGGTTTTATTAATAGCATAATATTTGTGTTTTGTTCTTTCTTATATTTGTTTAAGTGTGTTTCAGGTTAGTCAGTAGTCGTTGTTTTAGGTGATGTCTTCTATACTCTATCTTTTTACTTTAGAACATTGAGAACAATGTCTCGTTTTGGTTGGGGGGAGAGGATAGTAGTTGATATTAAAAAAAAATTAACTAACTATGTTTTCTATTATTATAACCATTTGCAAACCTATTATTACTAGGATGATAGAGTAAAGGAGGAACTTTAGTGACTCTTGAGACGCATCTTAGTAAACATTCTTAATAAGGTCTATCATAATACTTCTTGAAATATTCAGGTTTACAAACTCTCATATTGTTATCACTTGATTCTGCTCATAAACTCATTTAACAAGTATTCTTAAACCTTCATTTTCACACACACTTTAACATATGATTGTGGGTTGCATATTAGATTATTGCATTATTCATGTTCTTTTGTTAAAGGTAACAACTAAGGAAAATGGATAGTATATAATATGCAATAATAATAATAATAATAATAATAATAATAATAACAACAACAAATTGAATAAATAAAAAAATAGATAAGTTTGGTTTCTTAGCCTCCTTGACTTAAGCAATTAAGCCCGAAGGAGTGTTTTAACACCTAGTACCCTAAAGTCAACTGACTTGGGAGCTATTGGCCTAGTGCTTGTTACATGAGTTAAGGAGAAAAGCTTAAGGTAATCAAACATTGCACTATCTACGTATCAGTATCTGCAACCCAAGTTACTAAGCTCGTAGGGGTGTCTCAACACTTGATGCCCTAAGACCAACTGGTATGGGAGTCATTAGCTAAAAACTCGTTACATGGGTTCAAGATACATTGTGTTATAAATTCTTGCTTTTAAAAAAAAGAAGATAATAATCCCAACCCAACGAAGTTAACCTTAAACATTGGAACATAATTTTGTTTTTTTCCATGAAAAGCTCCATATCTATGTTTTGATTTATTGAGCATAAGAAGGTTTATTAATATCTTGTTTAAGAAGTATGAAGCAGATATATAAATTTAATGAGAGTTTGTTTATATGGATAGATTAATAGAAGTTAAATGATGAATACCTTGCTTTGTGGAACTTGCAAATTGTTTTTATATTTTAACACTTTGATTACTAGGGACTAGTAATAAGCTGGTTGGGGGGTGTGATTAGTACTTAAAAGTGCATTTTCATTAAGGCTTTATATCATCGTAGTGCACTAAAGTATCGTTAAATTCCCTAACTAAAGCATATTTTATAATAATAACAAGTATGATAATATAATATATCTTTAATTTATGGTAAATGCTTGTTTTGAATGCAAGTATATCTCACAATTTAAAGGATTGATTGATGTGATTAACTATTGAAAGTAAAGAGACAAGAGGAAGACTCGGCTAAGAGAAGAGATGTTGGTTCAATTCCAAACTGGAACACCATTCAGTTATTGGATCATAACTAGAGTTGTAGAACTTGGATTTAGGTCCACGTTATATGGATGGAAAGATAAGACATGGATCTAAAACTTTCATGAAGAGTCCAAGACTCAATTCTGCCATTTTCAAGTTCAAATCGTAGCAACAACAGAGAAGTCAGAACCTATCATGCAGCTCAGATATTGTTCGGTTTTCAGCTCATATCTTGAGTTCTAGAAGTCCAAATGAGCTCTAGTTTTTTTGTTGGAAAGCTAAGACAATTGCCCACAGCTTTCATGGAACAAAGGGCTTAAATTCTGATCTTAGGAATGATGTTTTGGCCAACCAACAATATCAAAAATCAGCCAACAATATCAATAACCAGCAGCCAACAATGTCAAAAACCAGCCACCAACTATTTTCTTAGTCCACCAATCAATAGTTCTGAATCTTAGCCTATAAAAGGAGGCATTTGCCATGTATTTAGTCATATTATTTTTCAGATCAAAATCATCTTCTTGCTTTCTCTCTTTGTAATGTTCAAGTTTTCTTTCATGTTATATTAATCTCTTGTTTATGCTTTTTCATTTCCTTTCATATACTTAGTTAACTTACATCATAATCATGTTCTTATCTTGTTTATTTATGTTTTTCTTCTTCATTATGTTTAGCTAAGTTAATTATGTCAAGGTGAAAAGGTTTTACTAATGGTGTTAGAATAGGTATAATATAAACTTAACATGGATTTTAATGTTTATATCCAAGAAAAATTGTTATTAGCATGTATTATCTTTTTATCTTACTAATTCTTAATACCTTGCTTGTTAAATGGTTAATCTAGATTTGTGTTGTATAACACGTGGTACATCAAATGCTTGATCCTTCATAGTTTTCGGCTGACATCGTTGTTATGATAGGAACTTGATTTTTTGTTAACATAAGCTAGCAACATAAATGCCTGATGATATTTATAAGTATGGTGTTGTTTAGATAAGATGATTAATATGATCATGTTAATAATTTATAACGAGCTAATAACGATAAATCATCCGATTGGAACTTTCTTTGTGTGTGGTTTCCAATTGAGTAATAAAAAGAGTTTATATTATATTAATTTGAAATACCATTAGTGAATCCTCTAACCTTGACATCTTTTTTATCATTGTTTAATCCTTACACCAATATCACATCCCAAAACTCTCTTCAACTCCTTTTCTGTTATTATTCTCTTCAAATCTTTTTCTTTATTTGTAATTTATATAATTCACCTCCCTGTGGTTCGACCCCCGTCTTGCCGGGTTATTTATTACTTCGACACTCCTACACTTGGAATAAGACATCAACTCTTTGATCGTATCAGGTACCACTTGGGTAGGACTTACCCATTTGCTGTCAGAAATAGGATAAATGATTCCATTATCTAGAAGCTTAATGACTTTATTTTTCACTACTTCTTTCATATTAAGATTAAGCCTTCGTTGCATTTCTCAAGAAGGTTTACCATTTTCCTCCAAATAAATCCTGTGTGTGCAAATCAAAGGACTAATTCCTTTTATGTCAGCAATGGTCCATCCTAATGCATTTTTGTGCATTTTCAGAGTTTGTAATAACTTACCTTCTTGATGTCATTAAGTTTGGAAGAGATTATTACCGAAAAAGTTTCAATTTCTCCCAAAAATGAGTATTTGAGATTGAATGATAATGGCTTCAAATCAGGTTTTGGTGGTTGAACACTTGAAGGTATGGACGCAATTGATCGTGGTGGCAATTCCTTAATTTTTGGTCTCCAACTATTTGCCTTTGATTCTTCCTGAAAGTAAACCATTTGCAAATCATCAGATTTATCAATCTTAGTTTCACTAGAAGTGGTTTGAAATTGATCATGAACTAATTTTTCAATAAAGTCCACTTCTTGTAAATCATTATCATCTCCAGGTTGCTTGCAAATGTTGAAAATGTTCATCTCCAATGTCATCTTTCTAAAAGATAGCTTCATGAGTCCATTCCTACAATTAATCAATGCATTAGAAGTTGTAAGAAACGGACGTCCTAAAATAACAGGAAATGAGTTACATGCTTCAACAGGTTGTGTGTCTAAGACAATAAAATCCACAGCATAAATGAATTTATTGACTTGTACTAACACATCTTCAACTATTCCTCTAGGCACTTTTACAGATCTATCGGCAAGTAAAAGAGTTACAGAAGTTGGTTTTAACTCACCTAGATTGAGACTTTGAAAAACTGAATATGGAAGTAAATTCACACTAGCTCCAAGATCAAGTAAAGCTCTTTTAATTTTATGTTCTCCAATAAAGCAAGAAATTGTAGGACAACCAGGGTCTTTATATTTTAAAGTATTATTGTTTTGAAGGCTTTCTTTTTCAATTCAGTTTTCTCTTCACAGTGCACAGATCTTTCAAAAATTTAGCATAAGAAGGAACCTATTTGATAGCATCTAGCAAAGGTATATTGATCCTTACCTGTTTGAAAGTTTTAAAGATTTCAGAGTTGTGATTGACTTTTCTTTGTTTGGTCATGGCATGAGGAAATGGAAGTGCTGACGGGGAATCAGTCTTTTCTTTGCAATGATCAGATTCAACCCCTTCCTTATCCTCGGAGATTGACTCATCATCATTCTCACAAGGTTCAAGAATGAGTTTTTCAATAACCTTATCACTACAAAGAGTAATGACTGATTTGACTTGATCCATATGTTGGCTTTCAGAACTACTTGCATTTGCATGGTATTGCCCTTTGGGATTTTGTTGTGGTTGAGATGGAAACTTACCTTTCTCTTGGAAACTAAGGGTAGATGTGAATTTTGCAAGAGTATCTTTAAAATCTGTCATGTTTTGAGCAAGTTGAGCGTTGATTGCCTCTTGCTTTTCCATAAATGCATGCAATGTTTCCTCAAGATTTCTTCTAGGAGGGGGAGCATAAGGAGGTGCATATCCATGAGAATTTTGAAAATTATGGTGTGCTTGAAACGGTGGCTGTGAAATTTGTGCATTATTATTCTCACTCTTCCAACTGGAATTTGGGTGATTTCTTCAACCAGGGTTATATGTTTGCGAATATAGGTTATGATTGGGCCTTTGGAAATTGTTTAAAGCATGAGCTTATTTATGAAGACATTCCTTAAAAGAAGGCAAAGTTGGATAGTCATTGGTTGAGTGTTCATTGGTTTCATAGATTTGACACACAATGTCTTGAACAGATTTTAATTAAAAACTCCTTTTCAATTCTAGTGCTTCGACTTTTCTAGCTAAAGATGCAAACTTCGCTTGGAGGTCATGATCTTCCCTAAGGTTGTACATACCTCCACTAGATGTATAAGGTTGAGTTTTACTTGGTGCCTCATAAGTGCCTGTAGTGTCCTAATTTTGTGCATTTTCAGCTAGCAAGTCTAGGTACTCCATTGCTTCATTAGGATCTTTATCTTCAAAAGTTTCATTGCACATCAATTCAACCATCTACCTATCTCTAGGTGTTAACCCTTCATAAAAATGTGAAACCAATCTCCATATTTCAAAACAATGATGAGGGCAAGTATTAAGTAAGTCTCGATACATATCTCAACATTGGTAAAATGTTTCTCCTGGTTTTTGAGTGAAAGTAATGATTTGTCTTTTGAAAGAATTTGTTCTGTGAGATGGAAAAAAATTCTTTAAAAATTGTTGTTGCATTTCATCCCAAGCACGAATAGATCCTGGTCTCATATTTTGTAGCCATGTTTTAGCTTTGTCTTTTAATGAAAAAGGAAAAAGCTTTAATCTGATAGTGTTCATTCTACAATTTGAGTCATTATAGGTGTTGCAAACCTCCTCAAATTCCCTTAAATGCAAGTATGGATTTTTGAAATCTAAGTCATGAAAAGAAGGTAAAAGTTGAATAATGTCTGGCTTAAAATTAAAATGAGATGCATCAGGAGGGAAAACTATGCATGAGGGTGCACTTGTTCTTGTAGGATTCATGTGGTCTCTAAGTATTCTAACATGGTTATTCTCATTATTCTCATTATAAAGTGATTGGTTATCTTCTTTGGCCATATTTTCTGAAAATGATGAGGATACCCTACAAAGTCTGCCACTTAATGTACGTGACCACACTCTCATACACGTGTAAGAAGAGAATAAAACGAAGAAAAGAAAAACAATTGAAAAAGAAACAAAACAAAGGGAACAAAGTTAGATACAAGAAAAGTGAAAAGAGAAAATAAAATAAATACTATAATTTGTACAAGAATTTACCTCCCCGGCAACGACGCCAAAAACTTGACACGACCAAAAGATTGATGTCTTCTCCCAAGTGCAGGAGTATCGAAATAATAAATAACCTGACAAGACCGGGGTCGAACCACAGGGAGGTTAATTGTATAAATTATAGATAACAATAATACAATAACAACAACAATAGTAACAATAACAACAACAACAATAGCAACAACAACAACAACAATAGTAATAGTAATAGTAATAGTAATAGTAATAATAGTAATGGTAATAATAATAATAATAGTAGTAGTAGTAGTAGTAGTAGTAGTAGTAGTAAAAGAAGAAGAAGAAGAAGTTGATGAGAACTTTGAGATGGAAGATTAACGTAAGAATTAAACAATGATAATAACAAATGTCAAGGTTAGAGGATCCACTAATGGTATGTCAAACAAGTATAGTATAAACTCTTATTATTCAATTGGAAATCACACACAAAGGAGGTTCCAATCAGATTATAAATTGTTAACATGATTGCATTAGTTATTTTGTTCGAATAATGCTAATACTTGTAAATGTTGTCAGGCATTCATGATTATAACTTATGTTAACAACAAATCAAGTTCCTTCAATAGCACACGTGTTGGTTATACCATACAGTATGAGCTATGAAAGTGCTAAGTATTTGTTGTACCAAGTGTTATACAACATAAATTTAGATTAACCATTTAACAAGTAAAGTATTAAAAGTGAACAAGATAACAAATATAAAACATGTTAGTATTCAACATTAAAGTCCATTTGAGTTTATATTATACTTATCCTTACACCATTAGTGTAACCTTTTCACCTTGACATAATTAACTTAGTGATGCAACCATATTATTCGATAGTTTCACCCACATTTAACTAGTGTTTTGCCTATCGTTTTATGTATAAAGTGCCTTGATATTATTTGTTTTATGTTTTGAAGGCATTTTTGGATGAAAGATGCAAAAAAGAGTAAATTGGAGGTAATTGGCAGATTTGACCCTCAGTCGATGTTTTGTGCAGAGCGTTAACTCTAAAAGTCGAAACAAAGTGATTCCAGTGGCATTAGAAAGATAACATCCATACCTTTCTGGAAATCTAAGTCAAGAAAAATAAAAAGACAAAGAACATGTAAATCACATCCTTCAAAGTCAAATCTCGCATTATGCCAGTGTTGACCTTTGTCCATTCAAAATTTAATATCTGGAGTTACAGATATCCAATTGATGTAAACTCAATTGTTTTGGATTCCTGACTCTAATTCCTACCAACGCTCCAAATTGCAGCAAAAAATGATGTAATATGAGGGAGATATGAATTTTCAAAGATGACAACTGAATTCTGCAAGCAAACAGGTTTCATGAAGAAACGAGTCCAAATTACATCTCGAAGCATCAAAACTGACATCCAAGTTTTAATTTCAGCAATTTAGCTCCTCTAGTAAATCAATCCAGAAGGTCAAGGAAGGCAGCCACCAACCTCAAGCCACCAACCCACAAACCAGCCGCCAGCCGCCAACCACCTTCACACTACCACCATCTCTTGATGTTCACACTTGAACTTTGATTCTTCTTACTTACATTTTGTGTATAAATAGGCAGCTAAGTTTATGCTATGAAGAGAGCAAAGAGGGAAGGAAAGAGAGCCAAGAGAGAGGGAGAGAGAGTGCAGTAGAATCAAAGAAAGAAGGGTGGCAGCCATAAGAGAAGAAACACAAACTCTCCCCTCTACAAACTAGAAATAATGCTTTCTTCTATCTTTAGGAGTAGTTGTTCAATAGATATGCAAGGCTAAGCTTGTTTTCTTGGTTGCAAGGACGCAAACACCTTCAGATTTCAAGAACTGTGAGATTTATTCTTCCATTTATTTTCAGTTTGTATTATGAATGATTATGTTTGTTTTCCTATACATATTTCCTGTGATTGTTTATCTTAATTGCTAGAGCGGACTCTAAGTTATTATTGTGAACAATCTATTGCTAAGTTTGATATCAAAACCGGAGTTGTGGTATATAAACTTGTGAAGCAACTAAGCTTGATAATTGTAGTGGAACTATGTTATTAAACTTAGGGAGAACATTCAATCAAAGCAACACAAGCAGACAACTTGGTTGTTAAGATTAATGAATTTATCTAGATCTTAAGGCTGCCATTGGATTAAATCATTAGTGCGGACACTGTGATTGTTTGTTGGTTAGGGATAGTTATACAGCAGATCCGTTAATTAACCAACGTTAAGAAAAGATAAAAATTCAGAATATAAACTGGAGTTTCCTTTCAAGGATCGGTTCTGATTTCTGTAGGTGGATGTGTGCTTGCGACCAAGGTTTGTTTTCTTGATATATTTCAGTTTCAATTGATTTTGTGTGCTAGTTTAATTTCTTTCATAGTTTAGATCATCACAAATCAAAACTCCCCAATTGCATAACATATAGCATATAAATCTGAACTAAATCTTCCTCGTGGGATCGACCCCTTACTTGCTCTATACTATTTTGTGTGTTTTAAGCTAGGGTAATTAATTTATGCGACCGCGACATCGCAACACTTAACTAAACATAATGAAAGAAAGAAACATAAATAAACAAAATAAGAATATAAATAAGATAAAAGTTAACTAAGTAAAGGAAAGGGAATGAAGAGCATAAACAAAAGATTAATATAAACACAACTTAAGCATTACAAAATACAAAGAGAGGAAGCAAGAGCATGATCTTGATCTGAACACCAAGATGCCTAAATGCATGGCAAATGCCTCCTTTTATAGGCCAAAATTTGGAACTATTGATTTGTTGACTAATTGATGAGTGGGTTGCCACATCTTGACTTGATGACAATTCTTATCTTCTTATCTGCCAAAAACATCATTGATAACGTCATAATTTGAACCAACTTAAATCATGAAAGTTCTAGGAAATCGTCTCATCTTTCCAGAAAAAAAAAAGATGAGGTTATTTAAACTTCTAGAACTTGAGATATAGGCTGAACACTGAACAGTGTCTGGGCTACAGGACAAATTCAGACTTCTCCGTTGTTGCTACAATTTGGATTGAAAACGGCCTTTTTAAATCTTGGACTCCCATGAACATTTTAGGCCTATGTCTTAGCTTTCCATCCATATAGAGCAGACCTAAATCCAAGATATACAGCTCCAACTATGCCCCAATGACCGAACAATGTTCTAGTTTGGACTGAACCAGCATCTCTTTTCTAAGTTTGACCCTTTCTTTGTCCTTTCAATTTTAGTACTTAAACTCATCAATCAATCCTTTCATTTATGTGATAAGATGAACATTTACCATAAAGTAAAGGTATCTTATAGTATCTGACTTGTTATTATAAAACATGCTTTAGTTAAGGAGTTATTGATATTTCAAGTGCAAAATGATGATATAAAACCTTGATAAAAATGCATTTTTAAGTACTAATCACTAAGCACGGCTTCTCATCCATAGCCTGATGGGCAGTCTAAAAGGACAATTTAGATTTTGAAAGATTTTCTACGGTCTTGTATTCTAGAGTTTAGAGGTCAATGGGAGGATCACTTGTCATTAGTAGAATTCATGTATAATAATAGTTATCAATCTACTATTGGCATGACACCAGCATTGTATGGAAGGAGATGTCGTACTACAGTATGTTGGGATGAAGTTAGGGAAAGGAAATTATTGAGACTTGAACTGATGCAGATCATGGTTGATAAGGTAACGGTTATAAAGAAAAGAATGAAAGAAGCTCAAGATCGATAAAAGAGTTATACTGACAATTGATGGAGACCTTTAGAGTTTCAAACTAGAGATACGGTGCCTTTAAAAGTTGCACCATGGAAACATGTGATTAGGTTTGGAATGAAGGGAAAATTAGCACCCAAGTATATCAGGCTATATAAAATTATAGAGAGAATTGGGACAGTTGCCTATCGATTATTGCTGCCATCACATTTAGATATAATACATAATGTGTTCCATGTGTTAATGTTGTGGAAAGCAAGATCTTGCTCGGATATTACCGCAAGTCCCTATTGAAGTACAAGAAGATTTAACTATGGAAGTAAAGCCTGTGCAAATTTTAGATCGTAGTATCAAGGAGTTGCAAAATAAAAAGGTGCCATTAGTAAAAAGATTGTGGAGAAACTCTCAAGTGGAAGAAGAGACCTAGGAAAGGGAGTCTGAAATGAATAAGAAATACTTAGTGTTGTTTTTGCATATAGGTATGAATCTAAATTTTGAGTATGAAATTTTGTTTTAGGAGGGGAGAATATAAGCCCCGAATAAAATAAAATTTGATAGGACACTGAAATAAATGTTAAGATAAGTAGCTATCTTAAATGATTATCATAATGGAAAGAAATGAATGGAAAAAAAATAAAAATAAAAAATAAATTTTCAAAAACAGCTGAAAAATAGAAAATACAGAAACACAAATAAATACTGGATGAAAATGGATTATGATGAAATAAATCTATTGGGATGTAAATTAATAAAAATCAAAATAACTCGGGTAAAAATGTGGTTTAACCTGTATTAGTACTCGAGAATTTTATGCCAAAAACATGAAAATTTACTATTGAGGACATGAATGGAATTAATTAAATTGTTACAATTTATAGGTTAATACAAGGGGAAGTGGCCGACCATAGGAGAGAAAGAAAGGAAGAGTGAAAACCAAGAGAAAAACATTAGAAATCAAGAGAAAAAAAAAGTGAGAGAGAGCTTTGGAGCTTGTAAGATTGAAAGACTTAGAACATTAAATTATGGAAGAATCAAGTGAAAGAAGATAGAAGAAAGGAGTGGAAGGCGACCACACTAGGAGGAGAAGAGAAGTTGGGAGAACTTAGATTGGTAAGCATGAAAAGTTAAGATTCTTACTTGAAAGAAGTGTTTTTGAGTTTATTTGAGTAAGTTATCAAACAATAACAATTAAATTTGATTTAATTTCTTATATTCTTGACTTTTTAAATTAGGGTTCTTATGAGAATTGAGGGATTTTGAGAAAAGTAGTAAGCTTGATGGGATTGAGGTTGAATAGTATAGAAATAGTGAATTTAAGTTGTAATAAAGAAAGAAATTGGATAATTTTGAAGAATGAACTTGTAACTAAGGATGAGGAAATAAAGGGATGAGGTTTTAATTGTTTTATATTTATGAAATGATGTTCCTCATCTTATTTGAAGTTTTCAAAGTATGAACAGGTGAAGAAACATTATAAAATGTAAATAGAAGGAATAAATAAATGGTAGGAATAATTCATGACATAATTCTTTAAATGAGTTAAAAGAAAAAAATTAATTAAACTATATATTGAAAATGATGTGACAAAGGAATGGAAATTTTTGGTGCAAAACTAAATTAAATAGAAGATATTACGTGCTTCAAATTTAAACACGTAGGAGAAACATTAATGAATTAATAATGGTGTAATTTGATTGATTTAGAAGTTATTTTGGGAATAAGGCATCAGGCAGGAAGACCTTGGCCCTCACAAGCAAATGGTAGGTGATTTATCACTTCATTTAAAATTTAAAATTTCATTATTAGTTATGAGTTATTTTATAACATATTGATATGAAAAAAAAAAGAAGAAACTTGTTTGTGTTATAATTAAGATGTTAGGTAATTCGAATAGAATTACCGGATTATTTGGCTATTAAAGAGATTAGCTAGATGTCGAGTAATTTGTATGGAATTACCTGAATTTATTTAGCTATGAAATAGAATAACCAGATATTGAGTAATTCGTATAGAATTACTAGAATTATTGACTAATAAAAGAGATTAGCTGAATGTGAAGTAATTCATATGGAATTACTAGATATTTATTGGCTACCAAGGAAGGATAGCTGGATTTGAGGTAAATTTTATGAATTGCCAAATTTAAAATTGAGCAATGAGTGTTGGTTGTCGTAGTCCTATAAGTATAGGATTGATAAAATTATGAATGGGCTATTGATGTTGGAATGTAGTAAGATAGTGATGAAAGACAATTGGATATATTTTGAAGAATTGTGAACATAAAAATTTTACCATTATTAATGAGTTATTTTACTTATTTCTTATTAATGTTATGTATACATGTATCTCACAAGATAATGCAGAGCATTAGATATAGACTTTTTTTTTTAGATCTTTTTCTTTTGGGATGTAATATCTTTTGTCTTATATGTAGTTTGTATTGTATGTAAATTTTAATAAATATATCCTAAAGATGATTGCTTTGGTACTTGCACGTTTAGAAAGTATAAGTAAGAAACTAACATTAGTAAGCTATTCAAAATGAAGTTTAGTATTCAAAGTTATGCATGTTTAAATAATAGATGCATGTTAAAGTAATAATTTGTTCAATATAAATCCATTGAATTTAAACTTGTTTTAACTTAGTTAATGTTTTATTATAAGAGAATATAATTGCTATGATTTATTTGTTGATGATATAACGTTGAGAAAGCATAATGAAGTATTGCTATATGAGATATTGAATTATGAGATGAGATATGATCCAGGATGGTTGGATTGAAGTGGAATATCAAGTCATGTGATTAAATGAAGTCTAGTCGATAACTTCGTATCATTAAAAACAAAGGAAACTCTGTCAAATTTTCTATAGGAAATTAGATTTATTTTAAAAAAATCCTGAATGTTTTCAGTTCTGAAGGGTGATTTTGATGTAATAGTTATGACCTTGATGATATAATTTTGAGACTACCAAATATCTGCCCATTTATTACCCTTGATTAAGACAACGTGTAGCAGGATTAATAAATAATATTCTCTTTATTAGATAACTCAGTGATCTCAAGTTTAATGATCACTTACACAACCATCACATAAGCCTTTACATAAACACATATGATCTCTTCATATAAAATTCTCATGTGAGTTAATTCAGTGTACAAGTCATCTGACAAGCACCTACATATTAATTCTAGGTATCACTCATATCTCAATTTATGAGAACAATTGTTACCTTTCATGAAGGAAAGAACATAATATGTATGAGTCTCAACAACTCTAATTAATATCTAGTCTTAATATAGCATTGACCAGGAACATTTAGGGACATACTATAATGCAATAGAAATCTCATAATTATAACAACTTTATAATTTAATTTGCAAATTATTTTTGTTCTAAGAACATTATCTTTACACTAGATTCATTAATAAAATATTTGATGAATATTAAAGATAAATAAACCTTTATTAATAAATTAAATATATATACATGAACAAAATCAATATCACGTGTAACCAATTGATTGATTACTTGTCAGATACACTAACAATTCTATACGATGAATTCTTTAAGTTGAACAATGTTGATCGTTTAAAAACTTCTATCTTTTATGTGTTTTCTAAATGCCTATTTGGTTAGTTTTGCCAATCTTTCTTTGATTATTATTGTTGATAACTTGATATCTTTTTTTTGGATGATTACTTTTTTTTTTTATCGTTGTTGTGATGATGTTATACATAACCTCTAGTTGAGTTACAAAATAAACTTTGTAATCCCATTATTGATGGAATATGGTCCCAAGGTTTATACCATATTAGAGTTTTCGAGTAAAAAAAATTTATGTTCACTACAACATTTAAGAGTTTGACCGACAACCATTTTTCGTTGATGTAAGATTACCATTCTATCAGTAAAAAATTTATCGATAGCTTTACCAACAGAATGCATTCGTTTGAATACCGTTCGTTGGTGATTCCATGTGTGATTGCTACTTCTGATGGTAAAAAAAAAAACCCGATGATTTTACAAACAGAAAATGCATGTAAAAAAATTATCAATTTACTGACGGAATTATTCCATCTGTATTGCCAATGGTAAATCACTAATGGCCTGAGCCATTAGTGATTGTGGCATAGTTAGTGAATATTTTATAACTCTTTGTGAGATTTCGACGGATGGATTCCATTTGTAAGGACATCGGTGAGTGTGGCATATTCAATAAATATTTTGCAACTCTTTGTGAAATACCGACAAAAGCATTCCTTATGTAAATCCATTGGTTATAATTTAAAAATATTTTTTAAAATAAAATTGCATAGAATAAATAATATAAAATTATATAGAATAATAGTAAAGAAACCAATTAAGCAAATAAAATTGCATAAAACATTAAAAATATAAAAATAAAGTTAAATAATATTCATCCAAATATTCATTAAAATTTTAAAGTGTTTCCAAAAAAAAATTGAACTAGAACAATAGCGGAGCTGGAGGAGGAGGAGAAGGAGGCTGGTCATTCTCGGGGCCTTACAACCAAAAAAAGGATGCACATATACCACCCATCTATGATTTAATGCCCGTGACTATCTAGCGAAGTTGTTCATAATCTGCCGAGAGTTGTTGATATTGTTTTTTCAAGGCTACAAACTCCTTAAATTAGGTGCTCAATACTGATTGGGAGCTCTCAACGGTTGATACACTAAGGGTCATCCACAAGTTATCGGCCGTAGTGTTGGAGAGTCCGTACACCTGATTTTTATCGGGTCCACCAGACGATCCTGCCTCTATCCACAAATTCAGATCGAAATCCAAGTGGGTCAAAGGATCATCCCTATATCTCTCCCTCAACTGGCTATTATATGTATCCTAAAAATTAAAAAAGAAATCATCATCTTCAATTCAAGAAAATAATTACTTACAAAATAAAATGGTTGAACGAACATACCACGAAGTATTGAGCGTGGTTTTCGACGAACTATTGCACCCCTCTTTGGCGGTCTGTACTCTGCACATGCATCTCCACAAACAGCTTCATTGAGATCGATTCACGTCCAAGAGACATAGCCTGTAAAGAAAACAAATGTTGCAAGATAAATATATTTATATATAACAACAAATTACTTAACGATAAATTTCATGAAAATTAATCTTACCATCCACTTTGTATGTGTAGTGAATGGAACGGAGTTGTCGATGTGCGTGGTCACCGAACCATGAATTTGCTCGTTCCGGTTGTCAGCACCGGACTGTGAGCGTCGTGTGAACAGTTAAGACATCACATGCTGCATATATTGCTGCCATATATCCTCCGGGATGTATGGCAGTCTGAAATTCCTCCAAACTACCACGTCATTCCAGCCTTGGAGATCGTTATCTCTAGTGTATTTTTTTTGCTTTTTCTGCGCTTCATATCAAAAATCACGCAACCTACTTCCATCAACGAATTTTTTATGAGTTAATGACAAATTAGATTTGAAAACATAATTTTTTTAAAAAAAATATCGATGTTACCTAGTTGCCGCGTGATTCTCCCACACCCGTCTCGCAACATTGTCATGTGCGTTATCCTGAATTTGTTCTGTGTATAAATAATTTATTTAAAATAAAAAATTATTTATAAATAAATAAAATTATAAGTTAACACGAAACTCAAATCTTAGAAATCATGCATTGATATAAGGTTTCCAATCAGGATGTCTGGAAATCTGACTCCATTGAAATAATGGAATCTTCATCAATGATTTAAATGTTGATGTTATTACTCGGGTAGCCTCAATGTTTGTGAACCAGAAAATAAATAAAATTAATGAAATATTAATTAGTTGTTCTCAAATTATGTTATAAGTAAAAAAAAAAAAAACTAAAACCACAACTTACATTGATAGGTCATCCTTCCAATGTGCCTCGTACTTGTGGGTGAATTGACCTCGTTGTGAAGGCACACCGCCTCTGTGCTGTGGAATCACGCTGGAAGAGGCAGCATCGCAAGTAGGCATAGGTGCCTCTTCTTGATCGGCACCTAAAGACATGTCATCCTCACTATTAGAAGAACTAGTTGCGACCATATGTGAGCGATGAGCTGTTGATTTCGTTCTACGCATCTATACAAATTGAACAATAATTACATAATCAAATTCGATTATTTAAAACAATTTCGGCAGCACTTCCCATATACTAGAGGCTACCTAAATTTTTATTTTGACAATATATAAGCCACAAACCAATTGATTTTATTTTATTTATACCAGATATTTCATATTTTTCAATTTCATCTCATTTTCAAAATGATAATAAAATGTTTCTAAGAGTAAAATAAAGAGAAAAAAATCTTATATATAACCTAATATCTATACAAATTTAACAATAAAATAAAGAAAAATAATTTAATTCCATATATTCAACTAACATTTATAAAAATTCATCAATAACAATTAAAATTCATAGAAACAATCAAACACTCTATTACGCAAGAATATAGTAAAATTGAAATAAAATAATTAAATTTAATTTTATATATTCAAATAAAATTTACAAGGAAAATTCAACAATAACAATTAAAATTCAAAAAAATATTCAATTATTATGGCAATACAAATAATAAAATAAACAAAAAATTAAAAACAAAAAAACTATTGACTTTTGGAATGAAAAATGCTTACCTTAATAATGTGTTTATTTCTAGACTTTATCCACGTGCAATACAAAAAAAAAAACAAAAAAATATTGTTAATAAAACAAAGAAAAAATGATTAAGTATATTGAATCACAATACATATCTTTTAATTTGTGGATGATGAAGATAAAATTATAGCTTGAGCGTACAAGGAAAAAAAACAAGAAATGTTTTAAAAGAATGAGAGGAAGAAAATGGATAAAACGAACAAGAGCACAAAAAAATGAACCGAAAGGGCTTTCGGTGGGAGTTATATGGTGATTTTGCCGATGGACTACTGAATAATATTATTTCTAATTATTCCATTGGTAATTCTGCCGATGAATTAACTTTAAAATTTTGAATTTTGCACAAAAATTGTAAATAACCCTCCAGAATTTTCACAGTCCGTTGTTGAGTTCTTCACTAAGTACATGCGGTCAGAGATGCATTAATTGCTCGCGCTTTGGAATTCACATTCCGTCGGTTAGTCCGTTGGTAATTATGAACTGCACCGATATAGGAGCTCAGCAGTTCCTAACCTTTGGCAAATACAAACAGAATAATTATGTCTATAGGGATGTCGGTGATTGTAAAAAATTCAGTAAATATTTTGCAACTCTTTGTGAAATACCAACAGACTCATTTTGTCTATAAGGACGTTGGTGATGTGCATAGTGCATGACAAGTTGTGTTTTTATTGCCTATTCATCCTCCCCGTAGACACTTAAATTGGAAACTGCTCGCATAACACAATAACAACAGTGAACAATTATAAAAATAACTATTTCATAGTACAAAATTTCATCCAAAAATATTACATTATAAAAAGTTCTTTACACTTTTATGTTCTGATATTTAGTTAGAACTTTCCTCATGAAAGTTCTAGGAAATTGTCTCGGCTTTCCAACAAAAAAAATGAGGTTATTTGGACTTCTAGAACTCGAGATATGGGTTGAACACTAAACAGTATCTAGTCTGCAGGACAGATTCCGACTTCCCCGTTGTTGCTACAATTTGAACTTGAAAATGGCCTTTTTGAATCTTGCATTTCACATGAAAGTTTTAGGCCTATGTCTTAGCTTTCCATCAATATAGAGCAGATGTAAATCCAAGTTTTACATCTCTAGAAATGACCCAATGACTAAACAGTGTTTTAGTTTGGACTGAACTAGCATCTCTTTTCTAAGCTTAGCCCTCACTTTGTCTTTTCAATTTCAGAAGTTAAACTCATCAATCAATCATTTTATTTATGTGATAGGCCTGCATTTAAGATGAACATTTACCATAAATTAAAGCTATCTTATATTATTAGACAAGTTATTATAAAATGTGCTCTAGTTAAGGAGTTATTGATACTTCAAGTGTAAAATGATGATATAAAATCTTGATAAAAATACATTTTTAAGTACTAATCAGTAACAACAACAACAACAATGAACAATAAACGAGAATTCTATAATGAAATAAAGTAACTTGCAAAATATAATGAGTTTGTGATAGTACTTACATGTGTTTTAAACTATGTGGCAAATTATTCATCTTGTAATCGAAAGATTTGAGATTCGGTCAGCTGTAAGTTATTGGATAGTAAATATTCTCTGTGTTGCTTACAAGTTTTCAATATTATATGAGTTTATTATATTACAAGATATAAATAGTATATTTTTAACAAAGTTTAAGTAGTACATATACTTACTGAATAAAAGGTCTTAGCTCATTATAGTTAAATAAAACATAATTTTATGCTTGTCTGAACTATATCTCAAACAAATATCTTCCCCTTATAGTATTTTTACGTGTAGATCGTCCAGAATTGAAGAATATTGACAAGTTCCCACTTACAGGGACTTCACTACCATCATCATGTCGTGGAATGCTATTGATTCTCGTTCTTATATGAGGTTCAAAATAGTACAAGATAAATGTTGAGATCTTCTCAACAATATAGCCCTCACATATCAAAGCCTCAACATGTGCCTTGTTCTTAACCTTTTTCTGAAGATTGAACAAGTACCTATATGGAATTAAACAAATATTTTTCAATTAAGAAAAATAATGAAAATACTTTATGAATTACATTACATCTGTAATTTCTAACATCTCGAATGGATACATTCATCTATACTGGATTGGTCCTCCAACGTTTGCCTTATACGGTAAATATATGGGTAGATGCTCTATGGAGTCAAAAATGATGGAGGAATATCATCTTAAGTTTGCATATTGTCTCGACGATATTCATTTCAAGTCACTTAATGTGATTTATATGCAACTTGCTGGAGCATATATCTCTAAAGAAATGACTAATCTTCTTGAGTGCATCCCATATACCTTTTGGCAACAAATCACGATAAGCTAATGGAATGAGTGTTTGCATAAACACGTGGCCCAGTCATGACTCTTCATTCCATACAATTTGCATTCCTTTATATTAACCAACCTTGATATGTTCGAGGCATGTCCATTAGGAAAACACAGACTTTTAAGCTATTGGTAGACTAGTTTTTGTGTATTTTTCTCTAACACGAAGCTTGCTCTAGGTTTTGCAATCCGTGACCCATCAAAAACCAACTCTATATTTTTACGATTACAGAACAATGCTATATCCATTCTAGCCTTGATGTTGTCCATTTTCTTCCCCTTTACATCCATGACGGTGTTGAAAATGTTCGTAAGCACGTTCTTTTCTATGTGCATGACGTCAAGGTTATGGCAGAGGAGATTGATCTTCCAATAAGGAAGCTCCCAGAAAATGCTTTACTTTACCTAGTCGTAGGTCAAACCAAAACCAAGAAACTTCTGCTTACCAAATTCGAAACCAAACACAATGTCACCATACTTTGATACAATGTCATGCAATTCTTCACCAGAAAGACGCAGGGGTGTAATATCCTTTTCAACTCTGCTAATAAAGAAATCATTTCTGTTATTTATGTACCTATGATTCGTTGGCAAGTAATGATAGTGGCAGTAAAAAAAAAAGTTTTACCTCCGTTTATTAACGTGAATGCCTTGTTTGTTCTCCATGCAATATGGACATGCTAGTTTTCCATGCGTGCTCCACCTAGAAACCGTTCCATAAGCTGGAAAATCATAGATAGTCCACATCAAAGCCACCCTTATAAGAAAATTATGTTTTCTCGATATATCATAAGTTAAAGCTCCTGAGGACCACAATCAAGGTTTTTAAAATCGCTTTTTTAACACGAAACGAAATATGTAATATAAACTCGGATCGTAAACTTGGATCGTAAAATCGTAAAATTATAAGTAAAATATTTTAACTAATTATATATTGACAATTCCAATCAAGTAGAAAATAATAATATAATATAATTAAAATAAATACAAAATAAACAATATAAATATCCAAACACCTTAAAGTACATAAATCAAATAATTAATTGATTAAAAATATTAAATTATTTTTAATAAATGTTTTAAGGATCATTCATTAGCTTAATCCTAAATGTATTGATTGAAATTTAAAAAACAAATATCTCCACAAGATTAGCTATCATTTCAAGAATAATTTTTTTATTCATTTTGTTTTTTAATAATTCAAGAACATAAATAAAATCCTTCCTTGTTACTAAGATTATAAGAATAATAAACATAAAAGATAATAAATTGTTACCCAATTTGCTGCTTTAGCTTTGCAAGTTATAAAAGCATGTTAATTTATTTTTAAAATATTAAACTACATAAGACTAAATTAAAATCAAAGTAATTTAATTAAACTATGAGTAAAATATTCACGACCACACAAGTAAATTATTCACCTAAACTGTGGACCACATAAAATTCTTCTTACCATTCTTCTTACCACTTTGACTGCACTGGCTTCTAAAAAACCACACCGTCGTTCTCCTCCTCTCTTGCATTTCTAATTTTACTCCTCCCATGGCTTCCATTTCCATCACCCTAAAATTCTCCGTCTCTCAAATCCCCCTCCCCCTCTCCCTCCCCCTCTCTCACCCTGCCCTATCTACATCCCCAACAAAATCCTAGACCCCAATTAGCGTTGCTGGTGCTCCCTTCTTCCTCTCCCTCCCCCTCCCTCACCCGCCTTGTCTACGTCCCCAACAAAATCCTAGACCCAAATTAGCATTGCTGATGCTAGCAGTGCTAAGGTTGAGACTTGAGAATGTGAGATTTGGGCAAAAGACAAAGACAAAGAGGAAAGGGGAGGCTGGGGAGTGTGTAGCAAAGTCGGGACCGTGACTTTTGTCAAACTCGTAAATTCAGATCGAGTTGATCGAGTTAAACTGAGTTTGACCGAGTTTGCTGGGTTTCGAGTTTTTAACCTGATTTTACACGTTATATATGGGTTGACTTATAAAATCGTATGATTTTATGAGTCAACTAACGATTTTAACAACAATGACCACAACTATATCAACTCATTAATCAACGGTCGAAGACAAACATCTATATTCCGGTCCGGATTGCTAGGACTAGGTATCATCATAGATAAAAACATGAACTACAGCCTCATACACATCCTCAGTGACAAGTTGTAAACCGTGAGTATGACCGGCCAATAAGAATAAGAAGCAGTAAATAACATGAATAAGTTGAATCCATCTGCACACAACCCAAGATGCACATTCCTTGATTCAGTTGAAAAGTGAGGATGCACATTGTTAAAGTGTTTCCATGCTTCGTCGTCAGAAGGATGCACCATCACTCTATCAACCGCATCATGTTATTGGTGTCATGTCATGTGCTCAGCAGACCTTGGTAACATGAATAACCTATACAGTCAAGGTGTGATTGGAAAGTATCTAAGTTTTTTATATGCCACGAGAGTCTTTCATGTGCCAATTATGGGTTTGTAATGGGAATGCCCACATGTTATACACTCTATCAACTCAGCATTTCAAGGTAGCACAACATGCAAAAGTTATGACACATGTCAATTTTTTGGTATCCTAAACCGAGGGGTTTCATCATGGACCTAATAGTATAGAAGTTTTCTTTTGGCTTGTTCTCTTCAAGTAAAATACTGCTTGCCCATTCGATAATTTTATCATAACCGGCCTCACTCAACCCACAATCAAGGTCTCGATCCCTCTTTTTCTTTCTAATGACAGTCAGCCCTCCCTTTTTCTCTTCTTGTTTAATTTTTCTTGTTAATCCCTTGCCCACCAGTGTTTATTTTACCTATAACCCTCAATCTTGGATGGGTTCATGAAATTTAGTGTTTCTCTCTTGATTTGTAAAAATAGATATCAAAACTCCCTCTTTTCTTTCTTTATGATAGTTGCAGATTTGTTTTTGGCAAGAAGAGTAGTATTTATGCTCTATAATTAGTCTTATATGTATTTAAGCCTTATTTTCTTTAAGTGCATTCGTTTTGCCCCCACTTCTTTTTAGTTTAGTTTATTTTTTTAATTTAATCCAGCCTTGATTTTTCTCAGGATTTACAATAAATCATGAATTACACGACGTACATCTCCACTAGGATGCGTCTCAAGAGTTAATAGAAGATTATCTAAAGACTCCTTACCTAGTCCATCCTTAATAAATTGTATTTTATCTTCATGATTTATAGATACCATTCCTAAAGAACCACATGTTGCATTATCTGACAGACTTTTAGTCATTTTGTACGACGTTTCTTTTCAAAAATGCTTTTACCTATTCCAGCCATGTTTGAAATGAAAGAATTAGAGGACTCGCCTGATAATCGGACCTTTGCTTCAATCATCCAGCAAATATCTTTAGGAATTTCATGGTTCATTAACAACCTCAATCTTTCATACCTAGCACAGTAAATTTTTGCAATCACATTTGGAGGCAAAGCGGGAAAATATTTTTTCAATTTTTCAAGAGTGGTGTCCATTTTCCAATGAGAATTAGAGAAGAGATTCAAAGAAGGGAGAAAGAGCAAAGAATTGCACAAATATAGATACAGATATCAGTTATTATGGGAAACTAAAAGAACCGACTTAAGTCACGGAGTATCTTTATCTGCCATTTGACTGAGGTGAGAGAGACTAGCAAAACAAAAGTTACACCAAAATGAAACACAAAACAATGTGAGAAAAAGAATCAATCTTTATATACAGGATCACTCAATTCAATAGAGTCATTTTCAACTAAAAAATTATCAAAGTAAACTTTCAAATGAAGTTCATTAACCTTGAAAACATTTTCTTTGAATTCTCGATATCACAGGCCCCATATAGATATACATGTTTCACAATAAAAAGATCGCTCCATCTAGATCTTAGTTTTCTAGGAAATAAATGGAGTCGAGAATTATAAAGCAAGACTTTTTGACTAACATTGAATGTTTTTCTCAGTATTTTCTTGTCATGAAACTTTTTGATTCTTGCTTTATGAATTCTTGAATTTTCATATGCATCATTTCTTATTTCTTCAAGCTCATTTATTTGAAATTTTTGCAGCTAACTAACATCATCAAGGTTTGAATTAAAAGCTTTAATAGCCCAATAAACTTTATGTTCAAGTTCCACAGGCAAGTGACAAGGTTTTTCATAGACTAGTCTATAAGGTCACATATCTAATGATGTTTTAGAAGCAGTTCAATAAGCCCAAAGTGCATCATTAAGTCTTATAGACCAGTCTTTCCTATTAGGGTTCATTATTTTCTCCAAGATCTGTTTGATCTCCCTATTAGCAAGCTCTACTTGTCCACTTGTCTGAGGGTGATAAGGAGTGAAAGCTTTATGTGTGATTCCATATTTCTTCATTAAAGATTCAAATGACTTGTTACAGAAATGTGTTCCCCTATCACATATGATGGCTCAAGGGATTCCAAATCGACTCAAAATATTTTCTTTCAAAAACTTTATCACTATTTTGTGATCATTGTTTCGACTTGGAATTGCCTCTATCCATTTTAGAATTGCCTCTATCCATTTTGAAACATAATTTACTGCAATTAATATATACAAGAAACCAAATGATGAAGGAAATGGACCTATGAAATCTATACCCCAATAGTCAAAGATCTCAATGACAAGAATAGGATTTAAAGGCATCATGTGATGTTTTGAAATAGATCCCAACTTTTGATAATTTTTACAAGTCTTGCGGAATACATGTGAGTCCTTGAACATGTTGGGCCAGTAAAATCCACTTTTTAAGATTTTTGCAGTTGTCTTTCTTGATGAGAAATGACCCCCACATGCCTTAGAATGACAAAATTTAATGACACTACTTACCTCATTCTCAGGAATGCATCTTTAAAATATTTGATCAGGGCAATATTTGAATAAATAAGGGTCATCCCAGTAAAAGTTCTTCACTTCATTCAAGAACTTTCTTTTGTCTTGGTGATGCGAACCCTAGCAGAATTTAATGGTATTCGCGACCCCAAGATCAATCTAACCCAAGTTTGTTGAGATTTGAATGAGCTTATCACAATTAAAGACTTGCTCCAAGGCAACAAGACTATAAACCAACTCGATCACAACGCCTACACCTAAAGACGAGCAAAAGAAGTATAAATTCACAACAAAGGATGGTCAATTCTTTGAAGAGTTGAAAGTTCAATCAAGAACCAAGATTGAGCAACCAAAAGTCGGCTACAATGCTAAAAATATTATAAAAAGTCTGCCCTAAAAATATTCTTAAAGAGTATTTAAACTCTAAGCCAAAACCCTAGTTTTCCTAATGAATCTCATATAAACCCAATTTAAATAATAATCAACCCAAGCTAAAACTAGCCCAAACTAATTAAAATAAACAAAATAAACAAGTCTAAAACCCAAACAAGTTGTCTCCTCTCAAAATAAATAAAGTTTGATAGCC
>Ga0325410_1000743_pt1 | contig 34557 bp, 30 predicted proteins | sample PopdelMetagenome_16_FD_206182 | JGI IMG/M metagenome (GOLD analysis project Ga0325410, IMG submission 206182) | Populus deltoides microbial communities from Bellville, Georgia, United States - Xylem-PdIQD-R3 | ecosystem: Host-associated > Plants > Phyllosphere > Stem > Wood/Secondary xylem...
GATCCCATTTTATTCCCAAAAAAAAAAAAATATCAGTAGCATTTGACATCAAATCATGTTAGTTAGTAAAAGTCAGCAGTCCCGCACGTTTATGAAATCTAACAAAAAGTCTTCCATCACCACACCTTCTATATATATATATATATATCAATGCAATTTTGATAGCATTCGTCTGCTTTTCAATAAAACGTCGTAGTTTCACTTTTCAATACCTTGTTTTGTTATGGTTTCAATTTCAAATCCCAATAAAATAAAGTTAAGAGAGAAAAACCAAAACGACGGAAGCTACAAGGCGGGAATTCCACTCCAAATTTAGTGGGGCTGGGGTCACCATGGGCCCCACCTTCCAGATTTTTTTTTTTTTAGCTATTTCAAAAAATAAAAAAAACCCAAAATTGAAAAAACGCGTTCCATTTCCCAGCTAAGATAGGCCAACAAAGCTGTTTTCCTTTCTCGATCTTTAGACCCCAATAGAAAAAAAGGAAAAACCGAAATCTGTTCCGATTTCTTTCAGAACGGTGTCGATCTATACATTTCTTCCTCGACGATTTCTCTCTTACGGTTTCTTCTATAGCAATGGCTGTTGATTCTTCGCGATCTCATGTTCGCTTCCGCCTCTAACAATCTCTCTCAAGTTCGAGCTTTCATTACTCACATTTTGACCGTAGCACTCCTTTTGCTTCTAATTAGGGTCTAATGTCGATCTGGTGGCGAATTCGCGTATTTTTGGTCATATATGAAAGTGCATTTGTGATTTCTGTGTTTGAAATGAAGAATTTTTTTTGCTCTTGTTAGGGTTTTTGCAATTTTTTTAAAAAAATTATTGAATTCATAATGTAGCTAACGATGTAGAAGTAAATTGTAGTTAACGAATTTTCGTTGCATCTGTTTTTCTGGCTGAGGTTAATTAGAATAGGCTATTAAACTTGATTAGGCTAAATAATACTGTTTAGTTGATTTTGGAGTGATTTTTTTTATTCCTTTTTTCTTTTCTCTTTGTTTTTGGTAAAGTGTAGGGAAAGAAAAGAATCTAAAGCCAACGTTTTTAGCTTTTTGTGACAAACTCTCTCATTTTTCTTAACCTGAGTTTAAAGTAGATAAAATCTTTACAATTAGAGTTGCTAAGGTGTGGAAATTAATATTTTGAACATTTATTTTGTGCAGTTCCATAATTAATACGTAGAAGCAAATAATTCTAGATCATTGAAACATGGATATTTCGCCAGAACGCAGCTTGAGCGAAAATGGGGGATATGACAGCTCTAATGAAGCTCATGCTGATGATGGTAAGGAACGCGCAAAATCCCGTGCTGCCTTTTTTTATCCTTTCTTGATTATGTGTCTTAGTTGACAATTTTGATTTGGTTGCAGTCAATATTCAATCATTGGTTGAGTGGTTAAACCATGCCCTACCTCATTTAAATATGCCATTGGATGCTTCAGAGGAGGAGCTGAGAGCATACTTGATTGATGGCACTGTCTTGTGTAGTATTTTGAACAAGTTCTGTCCTGGTTTAGTTGAAATGGTTGGATTTCTTTCTTATCAACGTTTCTGCTGTATGGTTTTGTTTATCTCGTACATTTTTCTTTTTCTGGTTTTGAATTTTTCTAACAGGAATTTGGATTTGTTTTTTGGGCTTTTAGAGAGGCAGTTCTGAACCTGGACCAGAAAATATCCGAAAGTTTCTAGCAGCTATGGATGAATTGGCCTTGCCTAGGTTTGTACTTGCAGACATACAGGAGGTAAGCAAATTGTTTTTTTGTAATAAAAGCAATTGTAGTTTGAATTTCAGTCTAATATTGATTCAGCTAGGTATCATTCATTTGATTTTGGGATTCAATCTCAAAGGAAAGTGGAACCGACTTGACATTAGATCTGTTCTCTAAAGACAATATGATTAAAATAGTCATGTGTTGACACACTAGGACTATTAATAAGTCATCTCCTAGTTAGATTTCAGTGAAGTGGGTCTTGGAAGGGAGTGTTAAACCTAGTTGATACATTGCTGTGACAAATTTACCTTTTATATCATTGTGCTTCATCATTGATCTAGTTTGACGTCTATTAGGGCTGGCTCTTGCTGGTAGTTATATGAAATATAAGGTTTAAGGTGATGAGCACATCATTTGGTTCGGGGCTTATTGTGAAATTTCCCAACACCACTTGCCTTTGCATTTGGCATAAAAAAACTGGATATTCTGTTACTAGCTTTCATGTCTGTCTCTTGTAAAAATTTACTGAAACAGATAATATGAGATGCTTTGCAGGGATACATGGAGCCAGTTCTGCAGTGTCTTGTGACCCTTAAAACACACATTGAATTTAATGGTGGGAAAGAGAGCATCCGTGAGCATCTAAGAAGAAGATGGAATCTACCAAAGATGGAGTTTTCAGAGGGAATTGATAACTCACAAGTGGACACAATGACATATGGTGAAAACTCTTCCATATATGGAGAAGAGAGGCAAAGAGATTCTTTTGACAACAAATATGGAAGCGGTATGGATGGTTCTTTCTCATTAAAATTCTATGAAACAGAAGTTGTACTTGTATGCATTAAAATTGCAACTTTCTAATTACATGCGCGATTAGATTTGCTTGGCAAGGTCCAAACAGATCTTTCTGCATTTGATTGGGGTTATTGTGATCCTGTATGGGGCAGCTATGAAGGGAATAATACTAAACCTGTTCTTGGTTAACCAACCCCACCCCCACCACCACCCCACCTATATATATACTGCATATTTATACGAGTTTATATGTAGTATTTTCTTATTCTTGTTCTTCTGGTTGTTTCCTATTCAGCGTCTGCTGCTTTGGTGCATGATGTTGTACACAATTTATCTGAGATGTTCCAACAAAAGCAAGGGTCTTATGCTGATCTTTCAGATTCCAATATTTTGGAATTGATGAAATCAAATGGGTTGGACGTAAGTTTCTGGCATCTTGTGTGTTTATGTGATGATCAATTAAGAAAGCTAACTTCAAGAGCGATGCTGCTCTAATGCATTTTTTTTCATTCCTTTGAGCAGAATACCTCTACTCGAACATTGTTCAGCTTAGTGAACAGAATTCTGGAAGAAAGCATTGAAAGAAAGAATGGGCATGTCCATCATGTATGCCAATCAGATGATGCATAGACATTGCATGTCTAATGCATGTTTCAATTGATATATTGTTTGATCAATAATTTCTTGATTTCTCTCTCTTTTGTCTCTAAGTGATGTCATTGTATGTTTTGAATAGCAGATGGCTCATATAGTGAAGAAAGTTATGCAAGTTATTGAACAACGGGTTTCAACTCAAGCAGTGAACTTGAAAGATGTAATGTTGAGTTGTCTTCTAGATTACATTCATGTGTAATATATTGTATATTGCTCATGCATATTGATGATCATTTTGTTGCCTACTTGTAGCAAAACAATCTTTACAAGGTTCGCTTGGGAAAGTGCCAATCACGAATAAAAGTCTTAGAGACCCTTGCAGCTGGAACCACAGAAGAAATTCGGGTACCTTGAATAAAATTTTTAATTGTCTTGCCTATCTTATTTGAATTTCGTTCAAATAATTGATATTTATCCTTTTTTTATTTATTTAATATTTAAATGCAGGTTTTGTTGTCACAGCTACAACAAATCAAGGTGTGACTTTGTTATTTGATATTTCGGTAGCATGCTATTTCTGTTCATTCCTAGTTTCCAATGTCAGGCTGTTCTTAGCCTTTAGGCAAATGCAACACAATCAGGATGCATCTTTTGTTATTGAAATTATGTATACACCAAAGAAGGGAAAAAGAAAAGAAAAGAAAAGAAAAGAAAATAATTGAACTCACATTGGTGTTGAACATTGCATAGCCTAGTGCATATGACCAAGAACTGCAGATTTGCTGAATTCCTCAACTACTGCATTATATAGTGGTACCGTTGGTGTTGCTGGCAACCTAAGTTGAAATATTTAGCCCCTGATTTTGCAGGTTTGAAGGAACTGTGATTTGATTAAGTTGTATATATATTTTGATTAGCAGCTGATGTGCACAATAGTGTCTTTAATTCGTTGTGTGTAGTCTACTTATTTGTCTTATATTTGTACCTGTTACATGCTGCATAATTGAGGAGGTTATCCATGTGCTTTATTGATGAACGATTCTTTTCGCAAGTGGAAGGTGGCAAGCTTTTAAAATTAATTCGAAAGGCATCTAATATAATCATTTTTCATAGCTGATAAGCAAGAACACCCACAAAGATGTTATAGTGTTTGTCTGTGTTATATTGCTAGTTCTGTAACTCTCTCTTTTTTTTTCCATCATGTTTTTTTGTTGCAGATTGAGAAAACTAAAATAGAGGAAAAGAAAAAACTTGAAGAGCAGGAGCTACTTAGAACAAAGCAAGAGAAAATCCACAGTGATATTGAGAACTCAACGCTGAAACATGAACTAGAGATAGCCAAGACAACACATGAAGAGCATTGCTTGCTATTGCAAGTGCAGGCTGAGGAAACTAAAGTTGAATTGGAGAAGAAATTAAAGGAACTTGAATGCTTCTTAGCAGAATCAATGAAGAGGGTGAAAGAACTCGAGTCATTTTCTGAATCTAAATCACAGAGATGGAAAAGTAAAGAGGGCTCCTATAGAAGCTTTATAGATTATCAATCTAGAGATTTGAAGGTTTGCCTCACTCTCTTGTTCTTAAGTGAGCTTCTGTTGATGTTAAGTCAGTAAATTAATAATGCTTTTACTGTTAGGAATTGAGGGCAGCTGCTGACTCTGTAAAACATGAGATCTTGAAGGCCAAAAGGAGTTACGCTGAGGAATTTAATTTCTTGGGTAGGATTGACTGTCTGCTATAGTTTAGTTTAGTATTGTTTTTCAATTTCGTTTATTATTTTGATGTCAACAAGTGCATTCTGTGATTTGAGGGGCTTTCTCTCATGCTGTGCGTGTTTTTTTTTTTTTTTTAAATCTTGAGCAGGTGTGAAGCTTAAAGGACTAGCAGATGCTGCTGCAAATTATCATTCAGTTCTTGCGGAAAATCGAAGGCTGTACAACGAGGTTCAGGATTTGAAAGGTACACTGCTCCATATGTTTTGATTGGTATGCTCATGTTGCTTGTGCTGATTGCTGCACTTGTTTTAGGAAATGTTATAGTGCATTTTCTTTGTAGCTTATGCTTTTCTATCATCTGATCATAGGCAATATTAGAGTGTATTGTCGGATAAGACCATTCCTTCCTGGACAATCTAAGAAGCGAACAACAGTAGAATATATTGGTGAGAATGGTGAATTGGTTATATCAAATCCTTCAAAACAAGGAAAAGACAGTCATAGGCTTTTCAAATTAAACAAGGTTTTTGGTCCAGCAGCTACTCAAGGTTAGATTTTTCCTTTTCTTTCATTTCTTTTTTCAAAAATTGAAGATTGATTTTACTTCACATTTTTCCTTTGAATTCCTTTTTTTTGTTTTTTTTACAAATAACAAGTTGTTGGAAGGCTTGCATTCAGTTGCACATATTTGTATTTTAGAGATTGTATATGACTCCTAGCTTTATGTTCTTGTTAACATGTGTTGGCAGAGGAGGTATTTTTAGACACCCAACCACTTATTCGGTCTGTCCTTGATGGATACAATGTATGTATATTTGCATACGGTCAAACAGGCTCAGGAAAGACCTATACAATGGTATGATAATCTATTTTTTCTTACCTAAACATTTTCATTATTATAAACCTTTTGTTTACAAATTGTACTTTGTGCTCGTGTCTTTCCTCTAGAGTGGGCCTAATATGACATCACAAGAAGATTGGGGGGTCAATTACCGAGCGCTGCATGATCTTTTTCAGATCTCCCAAAACAGGAAAAGCTCCATTTCATATGAAGTTGGTGTTCAAATGGTAGAAATTTACAATGAGCAAGTTCGTGATTTACTCTCAAGTGATGGTCCTCACAGAAGATATCCTTCATGTTCATTCTCTTCAATTTTGTTATTATTTTTCATGGTTGGCAATTTCAACTCTATAGTTTTAACTGGGTTGATCCTGTTATCCTTTCTGGTTCTTTATTGATTTATGAACGCAAATTCTTGCTTTCTGGTTGATTTCTTGTTGGTTAGTTCAGAGTTTGCTCCAACTAATCTTGATTTTAGTGGTAAAATATTTGTATTTCCCCTAACTTGCACACACTTGGGATTTGGAGTACAACGCAACCAAATGGTTTGGCTGTCCCTGATGCCAGCATGCATGCTGTTACATCAACTGCAGATGTGTTGGAATTAATGCGCATTGGGTTAATGAACCGTGCAGTGGGCGCTACAGCTCTAAATGAAAGAAGTAGTAGATCCCACAGGTTGTCTCTTTTATAGTGATTGTTGGCACAGTAGGTTTTAACAAACTGTTTTTGTTTTAACTGAACTCTTATTTTGCAGTGTTCTCACCATTCATGTCTATGGCATGGACTTGGAAACTGGTGCTGTTTTACGTGGTAACCTACACTTGGTTGACCTTGCTGGTAGTGAAAGAGTGGATCGATCTGAAGCTACTGGAGAAAGGTTGAGGGAAGCACAACATATAAATAAATCATTATCTGCACTCGGGGATGTTATTTTTTCTTTAGCGCAAAAGAGTCAGCATGTGCCATACAGAAATAGCAAACTAACTCAAGTACTTCAAAGTTCATTAGGTGCTATTTTATATCTAAAGTGCTTCTTCATAATTTATGCCTCATAATGTCTGATAAAGTAAATTTGATTCTCTAAGTCTTATTAAAATGCACTAATGGCTTCCCTATATTTTTTTCCACATTCCAGGTGGTCAAGCGAAGACCCTCATGTTTGTGCAGCTTAATCCTGATGTAGATTCCTATTCAGAAACTATAAGTACTTTGAAGTTTGCTGAGAGGGTTTCAGGGGTTGAATTAGGTGCTGCAAAGAGCAACAAAGAGGGTAGAAATATTAGAGAACTCATGGAGCAGGTTGAAAACTTATTCATTCATCAATACTTATAAAAGTTGTGCCTGATTACTTTGAATTGTCTCCTGGAATAGAGATAACCCGTGATTGGTGAATGTTCAGCCATGTAAACAGGCACATGCGAAAGTGAATGGGAAACCCCATTAACCAGTGTCCCCGGACCAGCATATATCTCTTTGACTTTGACCTTTATTAGCATTACATTTGCCTGACCTCATGGAGTGACTGGCTTCTTCACCTTCTTAGGATATAGATATTCGAAGTTGACAGGGGTGAGAATGAGGAGATTATTGTTCTGTTGCCAATGTTATTCGAGTGATAAAGCTCAGTTGCTTAACAGAATTTGAGTTTCCTTGAGCGTTCAATAGACTTTACCTGTTTTCAATTTTTTTATAATCTGCATTGAATAATTTGAGTCCATTTGATTCAATATATTCAAAGTCAACCTTGCAGGTTGGATTGCTCAAAGAGACAATTTCAAGGAAAGATGAAGAGATTGAGCGGCTGCAGCATCTCCAGGTGAGTGGCAATGGTGTGAAGTGTGATATGAATTCACGCAGGTATGATTCCTCTTCTCCAAGAAGACATTCAATTGGGACTGCACTACATAACCATAGGCTATCAGGAGGGAAAGGTTCAGGGCTTTTCGAGAAAGCATCTTCTGATACGGACAACTGTTCTGGGAACAGTGAAAGACACTCTGAAGCTGGTTCTGTAAAGTCAATGGATGACTTTAAGGATCTCAAACCTTTGCTTCCACAGTCAAAGTCAATGAATGAATTATCACTCAAAAAAGAATTTGTCTCTCAGCCTAAGTTGGTTGGACCAGGTGTTGATCAGAATGATAAAGAAGACCTTGATCTCTTGGGCTTTGGAGATGCAGATTCTGATGAGCGATTAAGTGACATATCTGATGGTTGTCTTTCAAGGGCTGAGACTGAAGGCTCTCTGGGTAGTGCAGTAGAGTTCACTCTTTTCCCTGAATCTAAACCTTCTGAAGTTGCAAAACCAGCCGGAAAGGCTGAGAACAAGAGGTGCGTATGCTTGAATTCCTTGATAAATTTGAATGTTCTGCAATCTTTTTTTGCGGGTTTAGCAAGCTACTTTCTGGTGTTTTCTGATACTTTCTTCTCATTTCAATTCATGAGTCTTCTGTAATACTACACTCTGACCGCCACTCACAGTTTTATCACTAAAGTTAATTCCAGTGTAAAAGTTGTGATATTCGCATTATAAATTGTTTTGCTTTTCCCCAACTTTTTCAATCGCACTAAAACTAAGTTTATATTTAAAAGTTATTGCTCAATTTTTACAGGACCTGCTATTGTATCATATGCATACTTTCAGTGCTGTTATACCTGCTCTTTTACTGTAGTTAAGCTAAAACTTTTCCCTGAAGGAATTGGCAGTTTAATTTTCTATACTCCATGTGAAATGGGCATTTCTCTTTGTTCTTCAGTGTGATAGTTTCTGGTCAGTTGTCCCCATCTCTTTCCTCATTTTGTATATGGGAAGCCACCATTGATTTTGTATCTCCAGCATAAAAAAAGAAAAGGAAAAAAAAGAATGCATTTGCTTTATGATGCTATACGGCTTTCCAGTGCATAGTAAAACTGTCACATTTCTTTATTCGTAGATTTTATATCACTTACCATGTTCTGTCGTTTCTTCCTATTTAAAGGTGTTTTTGTGTTGCAGTTCTTGACGACAATGATTTTAATCAGATTTATATACCGCAGTGTTGAAATGAATCCCTAGCCTGACAAATTTTGCTGTTTTCAGCAGACTGACTTTTGCTTCTGGGCTTCCTAAGCCTTCGCAAAGACCGGCGCAAACAAGATTACCACGCTTGTCTCTGGCTAAGAGCTCTGCCTCTAAGGCTTCATCGAGTATGAATATTTCATGCTTTAACCATTTATCCCCTCTTATGATTATCATGCAGGACATGTTCTTATAGCTATTATAGCTTCATGTACATCGATGCCCTATACTTTAAGGATCCCTGACACCTCTATCTTCCTCATGTTTTTTCCTTGTAAGGTATGTCAGAATCTAGGAAACCTCCTGCAAGCGGTTTCTCTGCAACCAAGCCAGGGAAACGATGGCACTGAAAGTGGAGGGAGTTTTAAGATGGTAGAAGAATTGACACTTAACCTTAGCAGCTGGTGTCCCTAACTGAAAATGATTATCGTTACCTCTAGTTGCTTCCATTTGTCTCGTGGAAGTGTTTGTATTTGTATATACTCAAGGATGGGCAAAATGGTAACTCACGTTGGTTTTACCATTTTGTCACTATTTATATCACGTTCTGTTTTTTGTTTTTATTTTTATTTGACACTACTAACTCTTTGTTTTTTTTTTTTTAAAAAAAAATTAGTCCGAAGGCCAAAAGAACAGAGATTAATATTAATTAACAATAACAATACAATTAACATTTAACAAATTAACAATTAACATTGATTAGCATTAACAATTAAGGATTAAGAAAAGAAACTAAATTAGGATGGTGTTTCACTGTACTGTACCGTGGATGTTCACTTGTTTGGCAAAACTAATTTAATAAAGCGTCAAGCTTTATTTAGGCAAAACTATCCTATGCTTTGTTGTTATTTGCGCTTTTACCATAAGTGGTTTTACTTGAAACTCAATGCGGTGTGCAGATGGAATTTGATCAAGATTTTGTGACAGGTGCAATCAATTTTCTTTATGGCATTTCATCTATATATATATATATATATATATTCATGTCTGATGATCGATGGCTTTCCTTAATGTAGAGCAAAGAACATGAAGCCTCTGTTTGTGTGATGAGCAAAGGTGCACGGGCAACTATTTTTGACAAGTGAAAGGGCTTTCCAGAAGGCTTGGATTTTGAATTGAATTCTCTCCGTTACGCTACAACAAAATTGAAAGATGATGCCTTAGTGTAGACTCCAATGAAAAGAGGATTGCCTTGCTTTTAAGGGGTGAGAGTGGACAATGAAAACAAGTCTAAGATCATTTGTATTTATACTCTTAGGAAAGATCATAAAATGAGAAAGTAGGATGCTGCTATTTTGGTTGAAAAAAGGAGAGAGCGTGGATGTGGATCTTGTAGTCATGGATAACTATTAGCTTATTTTTAGTTTATGGTTACAAATGGTTCTCAAGACATTTTACTAATTTTACCTTTTGGTGGGGCTGATAACTATAGATTTATTGACACTAATCTGACACTAAATATGCATTTTTTTTTAAAAAAAATATATCAATAGACCTATTTTATATTCATTATTCATTACATATTTCTAAAAAACATTTGAGAAATATATATTTGTTAAAAAAGCATTTCTATCAAAATCTTTTCATTGGAATGTTGAGAAAAAATATCCTATAAATATTGCTATACAAATCATGCAATGAGAAGTTTTAGCTTTAAAATAAGCTTTTGACAGTTGCATAAATAAGTTCACAGCAATTACATAAATATTAGTCTTAACTTTCATGTATAACTTGAAATCTTTAATTACATATAACAAACTCATGGCTCTTCCAGATATCAAAAAAAAAAAAATAAAAAAAAATTCAAATAAAATTAGGATGATCTACATACTATTCAACCACTGCAAAAAGATTTAATCCCTCCAGTCCTCTATTTTTTTTTAATATAATCATTCTGCCAACATATCATATAATAACATTTTGTGTAAATTAATCTGTAGGTGAACCGAAGCTGAAATATGAAATAAGATTATACCAAGAGATGGCTGTGAACTGGATCAGGCAAATGAGTGAGGACAATCACCAGCTTATCTGGCTGAACAACAGGGTAGCAGAAGAACAAAGGAGCGCAGAACTTCTTCAAGAATCAAATGGCATAATGAGAGATAGGCATGCGGAACTTCTTGAAGAATCACATGACATAAGGAGGGAGGGGCTGGAAAAGGCAAAGAAGGGAAATGACGTCTCGAGAAAGAAAATTAAATTGCAGCTGAATAGAACATGGGAGAGGTAATAGTTTTCAAATGCTTATGAACTTGTGTCTTGGTTAATGAATGAGACGATAAAGTTAATGCAAGCTTTTTTAGCCACCATTAAGAAATCCAAAACCAAACCCACCAAACCTTGACCCATTACATGCTTTTTCTGATAATTCTGCAGTTAGACAATCACTACTATCCATGAAACTATGTTAATTATTCATGATGAGAGTTACTTTTATATTCCTGACATGATACCAAGAGGTAGGAATGTAGCTTCGTCATTCCTTTAATCCTGTGATATGAAATAAAAGGGGGGTATTTTCGAAATATTATTTCAATATTAATTTTAGGAGGAACTACCGTAGCAAATTAGATGATCTCCTATTTTATTTGGTTTTTCGTATTTTTCTTATGAATTTAATTTCATTTGGAATTTAAATCAATTTCCACAAAAGACTTCTATATATCCTGTTAATTGAATTCTATTTACAGGGTTCCAAACAGCCTGGTGATGTTAGAATTTAGAACCTTCCTTTTCTTTGCATTTTCTTGCTTTGTATCGTAACTAAAAGTTTTCTTAGAGGCCTTGGTTGATTGAGTCCCAAGACCACTGCAGAGAGTCCTTTTATATGATAATTATTTTGTAGAGTCTCTATGTCTAAAGGAATCTACACAATCAATACTAAATATACAAGAAAGGAAAGCAGATAATTACAATAAAGTAGAATGCCAAAATGATGGGATTTGTTATATTATTGTCAAGTGATTTGCCGCTATTTGATTTGCTGTTACATGTACTATGAGCTTGTCTTGTAGGGAGCAAAACCGAGAGGAGGAAAGTCTTTTGGTTAAGAGGTCAACTGACTGATCAGTGGTGGGAATGAAATTTGAACCTTCTCATGTATGAAATGATTATAAACTTCAACATGCTCAGTATGAGCATAAAACACTAGATTCAAATCGAGAGAGATAGCCCCAAGATTATCACACAGTATAATAGAAGGAAAAGATAATGAGACTCGTAAATCTTTTAGAACCATTTGAATCTATTAAACTTCAGTTGTGGTCATTGCAAACAGCGTGATATTCAGCCTCTGTACTTGATCTGGAAACAATAAATTACTTCTTTGCACACCACAATACCAAACTAGGGAAAGAAAGGCTTTATAGCTGGTGGTAGATTTGTGATCATCAGGATCACCTACTAAAAGTAGATAAGTTAAGAGAACCATGTGTATGCTACAACCCATGATTTATAATGCCCTTTTAAGTAGTGTAGAACATATTTGGCTAATGACCAATGTGCAATGGTGATAAAATGAAGATACTGACATAACTGATTCACAGAGTAGGCAACTTCAGGGCGAGTGAGGGTGCAATATTGGAGAGCCCCCATAATTTAATGATACTCAATTATGTTTTCAAGAGGATCCCCTAAGGTTGAAGAAAGTTTGCCACTTGCAACACTTAAGCAGTGTAAGGCGTGAATTTAAATATTTTAGCATGAAGTAGTACATCAAAGATGCACTTGCTTTGTCGAAGATGGAGACCATGTGAGTCCCGAAACACTTGGATGCCGAAAATTTTTTTTTAGAAGACTCGAATCCTTTAATGCAAACTTTATGTGAAGTTTATCAATTAAATAGAAAATAAGAAATCACAATTAATATATCATCAACATAAACATAAACTAAGAATAAATGAGAGCACTACTATGTTGATAAGTAAAAAGTGAATGATCCACTTGAGATCCAATAAGGCCAAGCTCCATAAAAAACTGAGATATGCGTTTTAACCAAGCTCGAAGAGCTTGTTTGAGTCTATAAAAAGCCTTGTTGAGTTTACACATATAATCAGGAAAATCAGGATCAACATAGCCACCGGTTTGTTAATCTTTTGAATTATTGTTATGTAGTCTCATGTGATCCTTGACTCACAAAGTTAGGTAGTATAAGTATCGCATTTGTCAAGCTCTCCCATTGAAACACACACGCACACCTCCCATCCATATTTGAACTGATGCACCAAAACCTTTTTTGTACTTCTGTTCTAGAATTGCTCTATATGGATGTATCTTGAATCCGTCTGTACAATTTAATTGCAAGGATATGTTAGGAACTTTATCATTCAAGATCTTTATGACAAAGGAAAGACAGATATTATTCATTGTCATGACATCAATAGATTTTCAACTGATGAGAAGTTTCTGTAGTCTGGTTTTTCCTATTCCAAAGCCTGAGTGTGCATTTGGGTGACTTTACGAGAATTAGGTGCAAAGATCCTGTCAGTTAGCTGCGTAATCTGAAACTTATGATATTTCTCCATATGCTGCCTGCTATCATCATAACCTTTTGCACGTTTCTGAAAAAGTGGCATTTTGCAGATTCCTGGATCCATGAGCCCATATGGAAGCGTTTTTCATGCACTTTAAGAAATAGGCAAGAATGAAGGTTTGAAGGGCCTCTATAGGTACAGTTGATTTGGATCTGCACATTTTCATCTAAGCATGATAATTTTTTTCACAATCTGTTTACATGCTTAAAATGGTGGAACATTTCAAGTTCTCAAGTAATCTTTGATGAGTCTTACCTTCTAAGAACAGATAACTCTGCTTTGGTTTTTGAGTTGAAGAATGTCGAGTGTTCAAAATCTGAAGTTTTCTAGAACGAACTGTAGTATGTAAAAGCGTGACATATTTGGCAAATTTGTTAGAAGTTTGAGGCATATGTGTGAGCTTGTAGTGATTAACATGGCCTTTCAAAATCTTTTCAAAGTAATTTTAGCTTTTTGAATTATCGTTTTAGAATTATATTCCCAGCATTGAAATTTGCAGATGCTGGCAGCTATGCTTAACCACTTTTCTTTTTGTTTCCAATTTCAGGTGATTAACTCCAAGATTGGTTATGTACATATCTCAAGTTGCTGGAGAACATTGACCAGCTTATATTCTATCGCATTCATGGTGTTTGTATGGTCAACCAATTAATAAAATGTCCACGTTTTCCTTTTTCCTTTTTCTTCTTACTTTTTTCATTTTTTTTCCTTTAATCTTTATCTTATAGATCACTATAGATATGATAATAATATCCTGCAAAGTCTTCACTAACTAAAAAAAAATACTCGAAATAATAATTAAAATCATCGGTAGGTCATCAGCTTTCCCTGGCTATTCGATGATTAGAGCCATATTGAAACATTTTGAAAATAACAGGTGTCATGTTGAGAAATCTCAATTATAGGGACTAGAGTGAAAGCATTGTTGAATATATAGGAGCTAAAATTTAATCTATATTTTCTTACTGTTTCATTTTTCCCAAGGGAACATACGATGCCCAGGTAGAGTTGATGTATGTACTTGATAGCCTTTTCTTTCCACGCTTCAGCTCGAGGGTACGAGGAGCTGCATTGATGCTTTCTACCAAGATGGGGTAACTTTTATTTTCGATTGCAAAAAAGCCCAGTTAGTAAGAAGGCAGCTACTACTGTTAGTATGAGCTTAGCAATTCAAGAAAGCAAGAGGAAGATGACATGAGGGCCAAAAAAAAATGGGAGAATTTTCAAAATTGTTATAAGAATTTGTTTAGTGCAGGCCAACTGTTGTGGGAGGGGAGCATGCTCAATGGGACAAAACATGTCAAGATTTTCTTATGTAAGCAAGGACATGTCCTTCAAAAGGTAACCACAGCAATACAGCATGGCTCTGTCATGATTGTAATCGAGGACAGAAAAAATCTGAAAAGCAATGTATCATTGTTTTCGGAATCCCAAGTCCCAAGAGTGAAAAATTATTGAGCTATCAGGTTGTGAATAAAAAGAGGTAACTGCATCTGCATGAAGTATTTAACCAGGATAAAGTAATCCATTATTCATTATTTTGAAGTGAAAACAATTTTGAACTTCATAGCTCCAAATATATTAATACAAAAAAAGAAAAAAAAGTATAAGACCCCTTCTTTCTTTCCACTCAGTACTTTCTCCCTCCCTATCAAGTTACAATTATGGACAGCAATGTGTTTCTATTCTATTTCTAGCTAGTTGAAAAATGGAAAAACAAAATAGAATCAAATTATACATTGAAAAAATCCTGACGAGCACAGCTGTTTAAAGGTTGCTAGTTAGATCATGAAAAACTCTTTCTTCGTTGGATTTTTTTGGTTCCAGTTATTTGCAAGCCTGATCAGCGTTTCTCTACAGGAAGCATTCAGCGTTACAAAGCAAATTGTCGACTCTATACCCGAGAAATTGGAGAAAATGGAGGGTTAAGCACGTAAGACTGCCTGATCCCTTCCACTTTCTTGGATGCTTTCCTTTTCTCCTCCTCCGTGACTGTTTCAATTAAGAACTTCACTTCCTCCTCAATAAGCATTTTCAGTGAATTGCAATGTGATAACTGATTGCCTCTTTCCTCTCTAGTCACACCAGTGGCTTCTGTACCATGCAATATAGCAACACATATGGAAAAAGCTTGCAATGTGGATAATTGTGCATGGAAATCAACAGCATATTGACCCTCTTCAAGAACTGTCATGGTCAATGCTGGTATATTCTCTTTCGTTCCCTTCACAAAAATAGATTCTGGTTACAGCTAGGAATTAATTACATGATTCACATCAACAATAAAGCAAAGTTAAACATATTCAGTGCCTGGGAATTTTTATTTTTTATCCAAGTGTAAGAATTCCATTTTAACAGTGTTAGCAATGCAAAATATCCTCGAGTACCAATCAGGAAGCTTACCATAAGAAAAAGTTCCAGAGGCCGCTGATTATCCAAGAGTGGCTCATCTTCAGCACATTGGATGCCAGGATTGCCAAAAACGGTAAGGGGGCAGGCCATATCCCAGCCACCACAGTCACAGCCTCCACCAGATCTCCATCTATCAAGCAATGAAGAAGGACCCCGACTATCACCGCTTGGCAAACTATGATTGCCAGTTGGAATCACCACCTTCACGTTCTCTGGATTTTCTTTATCTGGTATAGTTTTCCTCCTTTGCTCACCAACAGAAAGGTTGAGCAGATTTGAATGCATTTCATCACTACCCTTGTCCCCCCTTTTGTATTTCAGGCTCTCTCTCTTTGCAAATGGGAGTTGAATAACAACGGCTGCTATTTCAAGGTCTGGATGCAAAACTGCAGATGCCCGTGGATAAGGATTGGAAGAATCAAAGTGGCCTCTATCAAAAGCATATTTTGGTTGATGTTTGAGCTTCACTGCATCAGAGTTATCACCCATCTCATGACTTCCACCAACCAAGCCTGGATTGGCACTGCTGTCAGGTCTAACATCAGGGGAGTCTTCAGTAGAAACTCTGTGTCTTGCATGCGCAATATCGTACATCACAAACTCTGTCACCATAGAGTTGTCAAAGTTCCCACCATCTTTTAATTTTGAACATAAATAACACGAAACTTGCATCTGCCCCACTACCAACGATTCCTTATTGCCATCAGTCAACCCCCATCCTGTGGCATTGCTCTTTTTTCTACTGGAAATGGAGTGAAATGTATAGACCCAATTAAATGCGTTATTTGCTTTCCATCTCTTAGCCACCAGAACTTCTTCAGGGAAATCTAATGAGAACTCGAAAAATGGCACCCCGTGTTTATTTTCCAACTTCAGTCGACCATGTAGGTGAACTGGTGAACACGCTACAGCTGAATGATGGTGATCTTTCTTGGCAATCTGAGAATCAAAATCTACTTTTTGATCTGTATGTGAGAAGTCATGGAACAAATATTTCCGAAATGTCTGATTCCTTCTCATGTTTGACATCCCAGTAGTTTTGGCATCACCTGGTTCAGGGACATGACCTAACGGACTCCGGAGAGACTTGGACTTTGTGAATGGATCGAACATCATCCGCATGGGACTAAATCGGGACTTTGAGCTGGCTCCATTAGATAAATAACTTCCTGAAGAAGAAGGAGAACATGGAATTTCTACCTTAGCAGAGAGTGATTTCTGGAATGTCAGGGCTGTATCTCTTTCCAGAAGCTCATTACCATCATTTAGTGGACCAACAACTTGCTCACATTTGAAGTTTGGATTCCCAATCGAGTCACTTCCAACAACTCCAGCAGAATGTTTATCTCTCTTATCCAAATTTGGACAAATTTCAGTGAAGTCATCTGATGAGCATGGCTCTATGCAAGGTCTTCGAACAGACTTTGGATTCAAGTTTGAGCTCACAGAGCTTGCAGGAGATCTCTTCTGCATGGTCTCTTCATCTAAGCAATGCTGAGAGTCAACAATTCTGAAAGAAAACGAAGTGTCACTAGCACGCGACAGTTCAATTTTTCTCCTTCCCTCATTACAGCCCATTTCTTTCATTCTCCTTACTTCTCTGGAGCTTTGATACATGGAGCCTCGCTTTGGCTCTATGTGACCTTCTGAACCAACAGGTCTAGACAGAACATTCTTGCAAGAGGAACTACGGTAACGACGGAAACTAATCTCAGTGAAGCTCTCCTTTACCCTCAAAATATCATCTTTGCGTGTGAGTTTGCCATTCACACTTCTCTTTTCAACTTCTGAACAACGTCGATGAGGAAGAACAGTATTAGGACTCAGATCTGAGATGCTACTCTTCTCAGAATCCAACTCCATCTCCAGTTCCATTTAAAGATCCAAAATTCTACAAAAGAACAAATCCAAAATAAGAAGACAAATATGGTAATATCTGAAGAAGAAGAAGAAGAAGAAGAAAAGCAAAAGACCCAGAAATGGGAAAGTGGCAATATCTATGAAATCTGATATAAAACTCTCAGAATCCCAATTCAGATATGCAAGGATTGATTAGAATTCCTACAATAATAGCAGCTAACTTAACTGGCAACTATACGTCACCAGAGACCAGTAGTCTTGTAATCAATAAAAAAAACCATCTGCATTTAAAAGGATTATTCAATTGCCATCATATGCATTTGTTTTGACATCCAGCTATAAACAACAAATAGATATCTGCTTTTAAGCAAAGTAACTGTACAAATCACACAGGAAACGGAAAAACAAACAATAAAAAACAGCTGCCTACTAATATTCTAATTTTGAAGAGCTAATATAAAGGTTGAAGAAGTAGTGTAATGACCTTCACAAAAAATAATTGTTTCAAAAAGCATGCTCCCCATTTGATGATTCCAAAGTTTGAGATCACAAAAACCTCAAAAGAAACTAACTTTGATGATCCATAAAACTGAAAAACTTGAACTAACAAGGAATCCTATGATCTATGAAAATTTAACTCCCAGAAAAAAGAGTAAAGTGCCAGACATAAAGGCTATATACAATTATTAGCAACAACTTTATATTCACTTGCATTCTAAGCCAAAAAAAGAACAACTTGAGGAAATGGTCATACCCCACTAGATCTCTCAGTAGTGAATTCAAAGAAAACCCCAACAAACTGCAAGTAGCTACAATCATATCCATCCAATCTCTTCCAGCTAAAGTCTTTTATCAATATAAAAAAAAACCAAAAAAAAAACCCATCTTTAAGAACAGTCAGCCATAACCCCAAAGAGTGTTTACACCCTCAAAGAATCAACACAAGTACAAAGTGAAAGCAAGAAAAAAAAACAAGTAGACCAATGACAGTGAAGCATAATAACCAAAAAAGGTGAGTTTTAGAGAGAGAGTGTGTGTGTGCATGCCTTGGATAGTGTATGTGTACTCTTCGTTTCTTCTATAGAATGGTCTCACTCCTTTCTTTCTCTCTCTCTCTCTCGCACTCACTCAAATGAGAAAGAGTTGCAATGAGAGACAGAGAGCTACTAAGTTTCTGTTCATGTCAACTAAAAAAGCCATCTTGTGTTCAAGTCATGATTTGCAGCTAGCTATGTTGTTGATGCTGCTGCTGCTGCTTGTGTTTTCTTTTTGGGTTTTGCTTTATTTATTTGTTTTAATTTTCTTTCCCTATAACTTTTGGCTTTTTAGATGGGGGGCGGTCATGTATGGAAAGACATCTATGCCCTTCTAATAAGGATGAGCTCCATTCTCTGGGTGAGGGTGATTCTGGCTATTTGTATCTTTAAAATTAAGAGGGACAGATTCACTGCTACATCTCATTATCTTATTGTTTTGGGAATAGCAGGAGGTATCAAGACAAGATGATGCCTACATTTAATTTAGCTGTTTCCAATAATTAATCTAGTAATTGATATTGGTGTACTAAAATGCAGATCCCATTTAACTGTAATTACTATAAAGTCCTCAGTGTTTGAAGCTGTGAAATTGTTTGCTGGCAGGAATGACCCTTGAGTAGTAAGCAAAATTCCATTTCCAGCGTACCTGGTAAGAGAAAACATAATTCCAAGGCATTTATCACAAGTAGGATATTCTATATCATCTGTACCTCTGATAGCTGCTTAAAGGGTTTCTGGTACTGGTTCTTCACCTCCCTCTTTTATTTCCATACCTACATCACATGGTTGAACTAAAGTTTAGGCGTTAGTGGTCCTTAAAGTAAATTAAAGTGGTTCGAATTGATTTAAGAACTTGTTGGATTGAATGAAAAACTTTGCTTGTTTGTTTGTAACATACTCCATGAAATTTGTTGATTTGTCCACCAGGTTGTCGAGTCCCCAGCGGCATGTGACTAGTTTTTGTGGCAGGCACATAAAAGTGCTGAAAGGGCAGTTGTGTCATATGGAATCTGTGGGCATCCCTTTCTGCTTCATGGTCAAAGGGGAATATGGTAAAAACAAGTGCACGATGGCTGGTTTAGGCGGGAGGAAGCAAAACTGAGGGGAGGCAGTCTGTCTCAGCAACACGCAATCTGCCACATAAAATTAAGCTTCCTTTTTTTGTTTTTTCAATCAGGGTTAAATATGAATCAAACATGTAGCAGGTGGGGAATCCTCTGTCTATCAAAAGCACTTGAACAACAACAGAGTGCTTAAAAAAGCCTCGAGAGCGGGTCATGAGGATGCTATTTTTCTTTCTTGCGGCCCATGCGTACCAGCAGCGAGCTAGATATTTGCACGCTTCCCAAAAAGTTTTATCCATTTCGGTTGAGATCCAAATAACTACAGCAACTTCAGTTAATTTTGATTTTGATGCATGGACGAGGAGGACATGCCATGATTAGGTTTACAATGAAATTCCATCCAGCAATGATTAGGTAAAAAGAACTCTTTTAAGCTTTTCACAGTTTTGCTAACATAAACCTACTCCTGTACACCAACTCTTTGTTAATTATCTGATAAATAAACCTAACCTTCAGAAACGGGCATAGCCCACTCTGAACAACTGTACAAGCAAAAGCAAATTCCTGGCTGTATTTACTACTCAGCATTCTTTCAAATTTCAAATTTCGGGATTCTCTTCAACCTTGACCTTGTTAAATGATCTCTGGTTTTCCAAGACGGGCATGTATGGTTCGCTAGTTTTCTTAAGGAATTCAGCTGCCTTGTCAGATTCACGGGGACTCACTAGCTTCTTCTCAACCTCGTCAAACTTGGCAGTTGCCCATGGTGCAGTGCCTACACTTCTGGCAGAACTTGGTGTATCTATTGATAGCATAGACACCTCATCCCTGGATGCATACCAGGAATTGCCACAGGCAATACACTCCAACTGTAAACCGGAGAAACTAAAGTTAACTGCAGGGCTTAAATATGGCAGTTATGCACATGGACAATAACCAGTACATATCGGAGCTTGCAATTCAGAGTTGCACTATGTAGTACAATCATTCAAAATAAAGTCACATTTATATTACAGATAAAACATTCAAGACTTCAAATTCAGGAGGGGAAAAAAAAAAAAACTTCCTATCCCATCATCAGTAGAAAAGAAAGGCAAGAATTGCCTTCCATAAACATTTCCTAGATTTCATGCTTCCATGAAAAATGTCTCATGGAGTACAAGTTAACAGGAGAATTTGGCAGAGCCAAGCCCTCCAGAACAGATGCCCACTGCCATTACATGCTGCTAATGCAAAGTACATGACCTCTTTAGGTCAGGACCTAGCATTAAATGCAATAAGTTGAAGAAGAGATAGCTATCAAACAGGAATATCTGGCAATATTAGCAACTGAAAGAATAGCTCTTTATGATGTCAACTTAGTTAAGGTCCAAAGACAAGTCAAACCCAAGGAACTTCCAGATGATACAATCAAAACATGCAAATTGGTTTTGAATTCCGTGTTTGGTCCCAATACTTGTGCAATATAACAAGACGAAGAATCCGGAGAAAGAAAATAGAGGGTTTTAATCTCCAATCAGAATTGCTGTTGCTTCAACATCTAAGAAAACAATTCATGGCTTATATTTTCTTATCTATGAGCAACAGCAGTGGACATTTTGTTCGTTGAACTATCATAGGTTTTTATCTCCAATCACAATGCCTTATGAAGTTGTTCACTATCATGGATGGCCTATGGAATCTGAAAATGCAATCTGAGTTACTGTGGTCAGTAAAATTTTGACTTGTAAGCCAATATTTCATATGGGGATTTAATACATGCACAAGAGGACTGAACCACAACTATCAATTAATTTAGCAGACATGGAAATGCAGACCTGTTGTCTACAGCTTGATTGTATGAACATATCATGCTAGTGTGCACGAAACAATAGCACATCTATCAACTCACTTTATGCATTGTGAGTTTGCACCCTAGCTCATTAAATGTAGTGCAGTCAGTACGGCAACACAACTTGCTAAATATTTGAAATTATTGTTGATGTCAAAAATAATAGAGGTGTAGAGAACAAGGTTCTGGTGTGAAGAAAACCTGGTAGCGGGCTCCATGTCCTGCTTGGATGATGTCCCTTAGTCCCACTTTAAACTCGCTGCATCTTGAGCAACGAGCATCAGTCATCTGATACACATGCAAACAGGTCAGCCAAGCAGTGAGAGCACAAGCACACATCCAAGTGTATAGCCAAAAAAAATTCTAATATCTCAAAGTTAAAACCAAAGTGTGGTCAAATGAAATAACCTGCATACGCTCTGACTCTTCAGGCTCCTTCTTTGCAGTTTCCTCTGCTGTTAAACCCTCCTGAAGATAAGTTTGTTAATTCATACACTTCATGAATGTTGTACATATTCCAGATGCAAATCACAACAGCAAAAATAAACAAAATAATGGCGAGCAGGAAGAGAACTTATACCTTTAACTCATTCGGTGACATGTTCAATATTTTTGAGGGCTCCAGCTCTCTGTTTAGCAGACGGCGGGCTAGGAATGCATTATTCTGAAATTTTTTTAAAGAAGAAAAATTGATGTCAATATCCTCAGCAAAAGAAGGTAAGATGTTCAGTCAAAAGTCGGAAACTCAACACCATTAGTTCGAGATGCACCCTGTTCCACCGCAAAGTATTAAGCATATGAATTTGGACCATACTCCACAAAATAAGATCAATACTGCTTCAGGCAAACCTACTTGAATGCTTAGTTTTTCCTTTAAAAGCATTCCATTCAAAAGCTTTTGATAAAATTTCAATCTTTCATTTCAATATGCAACTAAATACATATGTATTGGCATCATTGATTTTAAGAATATACCTGTTTTCTCTTTTAAAAGAATTTTGTTGAAATGCAGACAGAAAACACTTCACTATTTTATTTTGGTAAACCAGCTAAACACGTACATGTGTGAATCACTAGTATCCAAATGTAAAGAAACAGTAACTGCAGTCCCACTAAATGACTGCACATCATTTATGAAGACTGAACTCAGCTCCGTTGCAGTATTGCACCTTTATCCCTGAGCAGAAAGGAGGAAGAGTATCCATGCAGAGTGAACCCCCAGAGCACAGCAACCTCGAAAGAAAGGGAAAGCAAGACTAACCTTGAGGTTGAACACTAGCTGACGCAACTTTTGATTATACTTCTGAAAATCAGAGGAAAGTGCATCATGCGATGCCTTCTCAAGAGCACTTACTGCAGGAACAGCAGCTTCTGGCCAGGGAAAAGACTTGCCTCCCTGTCACGTACAACAAATTAGAGTGCTGGAGTCGTAAAATCTTCAAAATTGTCAAATTTCCATCCCTAATCTGCTCCTAATCAAGATACCAAAAATGGAATTCACTATATCATATGCCAAAGCTAAGTACGCAACAAATTATACACCTTCACACTATTTTCTTCAGATCCATTTGCAGCTCCCTGGGACTTCTGCTCTTTTTTATGGTCAACGCTATCAGAACCACCTTTTATCTTATCATCATCAAGGGTGCTGTTAGAGGAAATGCACATATACTGAATACACTGAAGAAGCCGCTCCAGCCATTTGTCTCGATGGGTATCACCAGTCAATGCATCAAACTTTACTAAGATGGCATAATACTCCGAGCCATTGCCTGTACAGCTTCCTGGTGTTTCAGCTTTAAAATTATCAGATCTGGTAGTTGCTTCTTCCTCCCTTGTCACATCAAGAGGCGAAACAGTCTTTCTCCTCAGAGTTCTTTTTGCCTTTGTTGGATCTTCCAGTTCAGGAGGAGCCGCGGCAGGAGCATCTTCAACTTCAATGTCAGGAAGGTCTCCCATCCGTGATAGAGTTTTCTGAACAAGAAGATCAATTTCATGCTGCTTGTTATCTTCATAATCCTTATCAGTAAGCTTCCAAAGCTTCCTCTCCACGGTGTCATACACTTTCCGGACAATGAAACCAGGATACTGTTTGCGATTTGGGAGCTGTTTGTGAACTGGGACAAAATGCACCACACACTTGTGCATGACAGACTCTGCTGGAACCTCATCACGATGAAAACTATAAAAAAGCTCCCTAGTATCACGTGACTGCCAGCTTCCACCACCTTTTCTCTCAGCCTCCTCTGGGCGATAAAACCACTGCCCAGTGACCATCATGCTGCCATCCTTAGTCTGAGAAATATCCTATCAACAGAATAACACTTCTATTGGACACGATGGAAAGTGATGACAGAAATCTTACATCATAAATACAAAATGAAAGCAAAAACAATCTAAACAAATTTACTTATTGAGTATTAATTACGATTACTGATAAGGAAGCATAAAATTGGCCCAGCAGTGTGTACTTAGAAACTTTTACTAGAGAGACCTATGACATAATAAAATGTGAGAAAACGGTTACAAAATGAAATTTTCATTCAGTGTGAAGAGAAGTTTAGTTGCATCCCCAGAAGTGAAAAAAAAAATGGAATCTAAATGATTAAATTGCAGAGGTATGCAACCCCCGTCCCTTTTCCTACTAGTGGTTGGGGGTCTTCTCATAATCTTGAATGTAAATTTATTCCCATTTGAAAAATGACTGAAACCAATTCCCAAGTTAATGGAGATTCATAATTTACCACCGTTTCATGTTAGGAAATATTTTCATTTTTCATTCATTTAAACCCATCACCCATTATTTAGTTAAGGGGCTGTCCATCGTTAGAATCAAACATTACTAAAAATGATTAATTTCAAACCAGAACAAAACCTGCACAGAAACTCCAAGAAATTTGCACGGCATTAACCACAAAAGAATCTGATTATCAAGGTGAACAGAAAAATCAATTTTTCGCTTCACCACCAAATCATCCACCGTCAAAGAGACAATATTGAATAAAAAGTGAAGGAGGCAAAACCATATGAAATTCAAATTTGAGTATCTAAGCATGAGATGCATATCCAGCAAATAGGACACAGAACACACAAGGAACTAAAACAATATGAGTTACCTTGATAATTGCCACATAAGGTTTTTGCTCTTTATCTTCGGGAACTAGAAGGACAGGATCCTCCTGCAGAACAATCAGAGAAGAAACAAACAAATATCCACAGTAATGATCATATGAACAATTAGGGAAGAGCAGTAAAAGCAACAATGATTCCATGAAATCCCTCAAAACCACTGCTGTATTTACAGGCTGAGTATGGATAATAAAACAGCTGACAGCTTAAGAATGCGAAGATTCATTCAACGAACAAAATCAATTGACAAAATTAAAGCGCAAAACCTAATATTTCTCCCAAAAAAATGTAGCTAAACAGCAAAAAGAATCCTAATTGTACGAATTAAATTAAATGAAAAAACTCACAAGCTCATATCTATTCCCATCAAACTCAAAAGCATCATAATGAGTTCTCCTCCCTCTCCCTTTCCCCGAAACCCTAGTCGAATCCCCAACGGGCTTGGCATCCTCCTGCGGCACCTCTTCTTCTTCCTCCGGATCCTCCTCGAGCTCTTCCTCTACTTCATCCTCCGATTTCTCTTCTCTTAATTTCTTCCTGGGTCTCCCTCTCCTTCTCCTTGTCGTCACTACTTCTTCTTCTTCCTCTTCTTCTTCTTGAAGCTTCATTTTCTTCCTCTTCCTCTCGCTGATGTCTCCAGGCCTTGTAGTCGTTGATGATGATCGTGCCTTTGGTGGCGCCTCGTCTTCTTCGTCGCTAGTGGAGACCTGGGCGAATCTTCGGTTTCCCATTTTGGTTTTGGTTTCTTCACTGTCAACAGCTGTGGTGAAGATAAGTTACCAAGGAGGAAGCCGTTGGATTCCTTATATAGGACACTGATAGAATACAGAAATGGCCTTATAAATTGAACTAAACTACATCTATGCCATTGAATTGAATTATCTTAAAGATATTTTTTTTCTGAATTTACTTCGAAAAACCGCTTTTCAAACTTGTATTTATTTGTTACTAAAAAGATTAGTCAATAAAAAAAATTCAGTCAAAAAAAATTTAGTTTGATTTTCAAGAAAATATTTTTCTAAAAAATTTAAACGGAAAATACTTTCCGAAAATTATAAAAAATTTAAAAATATCATATTATTTGTTGATTATATCAAATTTGATCCTCAAACTTTTGATTGCTATATATATTTTATTTTGAATATTTATTTTTCAATTTCATCTCTTAAAATTTAATTTTTATATTAACTTTGGTCCTTATTTTTATAATTGTTATTTGCTTTTCCCTTATCATTTTTTTATTGAAATATTTTATCTATCAAATTTGATCCTTATTCTTTTAACTGTTACTTATTTTATTCAAAATAATTTATGAAATGTTAATTATTATTATTTTAATTTCTTCATCTTTTATTTTTTTTATATTTGATCTCTATTATTTTGATTATTATTTGTTTTATTTAAGATAATTTATGAAATTATATTTTTTTTCAATTTCATTATCATTCAACTTTGTAACTTGTAAGATTTGTTCCTCATTATTTTAATAAACTTGAAAAAAATAAAACATTAATAAGTTATTTTCCGGCTCATTTTTCATGACATAGCCAAACATTGGAAAGTGTTTTCCAACTTATTTTTCATTACACTACCAAACATTAGAAAATAATTCACTTTCTCGGAATTTACTTTTTCATAATTCACTTTCTAAAAAAAACTAATTTTCAGCAAACAAACAAGCAGTGTTTTTTTTTTATTATTATTATTACTATTACTACTACTACGAAGAATTATTTTTTATAAGATGCGTTGTGTGAATAAACACATTCAAGAAAGTTTTAGATGATAAATTTGAAAAAATTGAAAATTGTTGTTAGGGTAATGGTGCTTTCTAAAGAATGTTATAATAAAGTATGGTATATTTTTTTTAAGGTGCAATTACCTTACTATATTAAAAAAATTGGGAAAGCTTTTTAAGTTTATATGAATATTGAAGGTTTTTGTTTTTTCAATTTATCCCTTTTGTTTTATTATTTTTTATTTTTTTAATTGCATTTTTTTTCATCATAATATTTTTGTAAAAGCTGTTTGGGTTGTTTATGGATTAGTCAAATCGATCGGATTATAACATGACAACTCTTATATTATTTAATTTTAAATTCATACTAGATAAAATGTTGGATCAAGAGGTTTTTTCTTGTTAATTTTATTATTTTTTTTCATTTTTATTTTTATATCTATTGACCAGTCGAGCAAATTCTCTTTGAATTGACTAGGTCAATTGTATTGTATTGGAACAATTTTTATATAGTTTAATTTTAAACTCAAATTAGATAAGAAGTTGAATTAAAAGATTTCAAGATTGACATGTTGAGCCGAGTTTAATAATAATGACAAATAATTTTTTATGATCTTGATATTTTTTAAAATTAAAAAAAAATGATTTGACGTGAGCCTATAAACTATACTTTAGTTTAAATTATAAAATATTTTTGGGGTTAAAAATTTTGTTTTTTTAATTTAACCATTGTTTTAATGAGAAATTGTTTTTTAACAAAAAGAAAATCCCTTCGTATTCCTCTTGCAACATACAAGAAAAAAGCAAAGAATAGAAAGAAATATTCAATGACAACTTAAATCACAACACTGCAAAGCCTTCACCCTGCTTTTCGCACAGGTCATCAGAACCTTGAACGCGCTCACTTGATGCCAATTAACAATAAAACTAATAAGCCTTGTAAAGCATGAAATGCTTTCTGTCTAATTTATAAAAGAAGACAGTATTTTAATGCAAGACATGTGCTTCTCTTCATTCTCTGTGTACAGACTCTCACTGCCTACTCAAAATTAAAAAAAAATTAAAAAAAAGACAGGAATCAAGAGTGCCAGAGGTTTCATATATAGACTAGAGGATAGCATCACTCGGTCAAGGGTTGAAGTTCTTGTCCATCCATGTCAAGAAAGCCAGTGTCTGTTGTTTATAGAGAAATGTAAATGGAGCATCACCAGTTGTGATCATTATAGAGTGGAGCTTGTTTTTCTAACTATGAACATGACTTGAAGAAGTTAGTCTTGCATATCAGAACTTCACGGTTTCAGCAACACCATTTGCTAATGATGTAGTCATTGATCAGTGTGAACTTTGCGAGACTCGTTCGAGTTCTGTTTCATGTGCAAAACGCAGTGAAAACTCTTTGATTCAGATGCTTCATTAGAAACTTAGGCAGCACGTAAAAGGATTGGTAAAAAAACCTCAGAACCGAATTGAAAATGCTCATTTAAAAAGAATAAGTGGTTATAATTTATACCGTTCATGTTTATAGATAACGATCTACCTAAATGTCCATAGGCCATGACCAAATTCATTTAACTCTACAATGCACCATGACGCAGCCAGGAAAAAGTAGTAAGATCATGTTAGACCTGTGTAGATTTTGGAGCGTAAAATGAAGTCGGGCAGCAAAAGCGGCAGAGACGAAGATAACAAAAAGATGAAAGCAAAACGAAAGGAAGTTTCACAGTCAGATGATTCAGATAACCCCTTGTGATCTTCGCATCTTAAACACGAGAATGTTTATCCTACCTGTACAGACATTGAATTAGTCAAATCAATAATGTTTTGACAACTTCGTGCACATTGATGTCAATCATTTCCTTCATGCTATTCCAAGATTATGTTTCTTTTACTTGCTGTTCCAAGTTTTTGAGCAACTATTGCAGCAAACTCCTTTTAGATCCCTCCGGCTACTTGCATCCTTATCTATTTTTCTTTCACCTCTCGGCATCCAAAGAATTGTTAGAACATTTGGATGATCAGAAATGCTAGTTATGGTCCTTGTCGGTCGAGAGCTTTTTCTGTACGGTATCATAAACTTGCTGGACGGATGTCTTCTGCAATCTGGAAGCTGCTTGTTGACAGGGACAAAATGCACCACACACTTGTTCATTACACACTTGTGCTGGGACCTCAACATGATGGGTACTGTAGAATAGCTCCCTAGTGTCACGTATCTGCCAGCTTCCACCACCACTTTTCTCAGCCTCTTCAGGGCGATATAATCATTGTCCAGTGACCATCACGGCATCACCATACCATCAACGGTCTGAGTAACGTCCTGTCAATAGAATGCCAAGTCCGTTGGTCTCAAAGGAAAGAGATGACCTGGAAGTTTTTAGTTTGCATTTTGGTTAGTGTCCACAAACACAGAAGAGATAGAAACGTATTTAGTTGGATGGATGAAGACATAGAAATAAAATAAGTCTATCTCTAGAAAAATTTTGGAGTGAATTTCTTTACTCCTGTTTAAAGAGGGAATATCCTTTCTATTTTCGTTGTCCTCGTCTTTTCTGTCTTGAAACAGGAGCCAAATGTTAATGCTAAGCATAAAATGAAGGCAATCTCAATTAATTCAATTGAATAGGCTGGGGAAGAATTTAGATCAGTTAACAATCAGTTGCATATCATTAGATAAAGACATCAGTAAAGATGATCGACTTTTGAGCCATCAACACAGGAATTGCGATATTTATGCAGATGGTAACAGCTAAAATAACATCTTTGTCCATAAAAATAGAGAATCATGTTTTTGCTTCACCACTTAGATTATTTAGCATCAAAAGCAAATGTGAGGAATAAAGTGAAAATAGCAAAATGTACAAACATCTGATATAAATACCAATGGCATGAGTGTGTTTCCACCAGATGGGACATAGAACACAAAAGGGATCAATGAAAAAGCCTATAGAACACCATAAAGCAATTCCATGTAGTTACCTTGATAGTTGCAATGCCCGGCTTTGGCTCTTTAGTTTCAGGAGCTAGAAGCACAAGATCCTCCTGCAAGACAAGGAAACCAGAAACAGAAAAATATAACCTGAGTCTGACGGTGACATGAACAATTAGGAAAAAAAGAAAGCAAATGCAACCATGATTCCACACAAAGGTCCTCAAAACAAGTGATGCATCTCCACATCAAATTGAAACACACAAACAGTTGACAGCTTAAATTTCAAAATTGTCCAATTAGCTAACCTAACTTGACCACAACACCCTATAACAAGGAATTACTCAAACATGAAAACCCTAGCTAGAAGCAATCGAAGAATGAAAACAATTGAAAGAAGAAAAACAAGAACTCTGAATTCCATCAATCATTTCAGTTCCTTTCCCTGTAAATGTGCATTTTCCCTGAAGCCGCTTCAAGCTCAGGAGAGTTTGCTCCTCATTTTCACTCCCCAAATCTGTTACCCCACACAAACTCCAAATCCTCAACAAAATAGGTCCAGAATAAAAACCGCGTCTGATCAATAAAACAAACCAGACAATAGCTATTTTTATTATTTTTTTAAGGAGTAATTGCTATGAGTTATTAAATTAATCGTGCAAGGATCACACTAAAAACGTAAAGTTCTGGTAGAAGAGGCTTGAGGTGGTGGGGTATATACATTTGTTATTTTCCAAAACTGGGTCACCATTTTGTGACCTTCTTCTTTCTGGAATAAAGCTTGAAACTCTTCTTTTTTCCCCTTCAGAATTGTTTACACAGCAATGCAAAAAGATTGGCCATGAAAATTTCAGCAGCAGTCTAAAATGCTAAAATGATTTTCCTTTTTTAAATAAACATTGGCTTTGTCAAACTTATAATGTTTCGACTCCTATCGTGTTCTTTTCTCCACAATTTCCTTCAGGGTTGTCCAAGATTTTCTCTTTCTTTTACTTAACGTGCTGCTGACAGTTTTTCCCGCATCCATTGCAGCAGAACTGCTTTCAGACTGCTCTTTTTTGTTTGCTGATCTATTTCTCTTTCTCTTCTTTGCATCCAACAGAGAAAATTTGTTGCTTTGGTTGTGGAGTTGCTGGACTGTTTGTGATGCAAGTGCTTGCCGATATTTACCGGTTAAAGCAGTCTCGTCAGTTTTAATTATCTCGTTTGTCTTAACTCTCGCAAATGGAGTTGCTAGACTGTTCATGATGGAAGTATCCATTAATTGCAGGCAAAGTTGTCTCGTGTATCTTGATTATCTCATCTTTGCTACTTGTGCCTTCCTCCGAGTTGGCAGACTTTTGAAGCATGGACTTGGCAGATTTTGATTTGGCAGCCGGCGTGGGCATATTTCCTTCAGGCCTTTAGGAGTTCCTTTTTTTTGTTTAAAATGTGAACAGTGGTGGCATTTGCACACCACATTATTCTTCATCAAAGTATAAAACTTCTTGTCCCGGTGCCTTGCCTTTGCTCGATTCTTTTAAATTCGTATTGTGCAGATTAAGCCAGGCTGAAGAATTGTCTCGCATGCACCTGCAAAACAAAGGATTCCCAATTAGGCGGAAAATTCCTACTGACCATGACAAGATTGAATTTCAACAGCAAAAACATAAAGAATCAATAAGATAAGAATGGGGTTGCGACTGTGATCTCCCAGTCAGCAAATGACTTCTTGTTCATACAAGCTCATATCTTCACCAGTGACAGCGCATGCAAGATTACGCCTTCAAGTAGAGTGCCATTTCCACACAAGTAGAAATATCAGAGGTTTGAATTACATGAAAGAAGCAATCAGTTATAACTATGTTTGAATTAAATACATCTCTATACAAACAGTTGTACTAGGATTATATACATATATAAAAACAACTTATCTGTACAGTTGTAAAGTGAAGATTAAAACTTTGAAATTTTTTTATTATTATTAACATGGTTGTTTGTTCGGATTAGCTCGCGTGTATCTTGATTAATTTCACAAACTTTAAAATTAACAACTATAAAATCTTTATATGGTATCAACCTATATAAGTAAACCTCCATCCCTTACTCAGCTTCAATCACAATGCCTACCTCCCAATTCCTCCATACATGACTCTTAATTAGAACTTTGATATTATACTATCAATTATTTTTTTAAGTATATATTTTTTATTTAAAAATATATTAAAATAATATTATTTTATTTTTTAAAATTCATTCTTAATATTAACACATTAAAAAAAAACTTAAAAATACACAAAAAAAAAAAAAATGACAAACATGCAGCTAGCGTTGTTGCCCAACATTGCCGAAAAAGGAATCTAGAGCTTAATTTTGATTTGAGGTGCGGGAATGAATTCTAAATTATCTACGTGTCGTCATCATGACAGCCAAAAAAAGGGATTGTTCTAGTTGGTCGAGGTTGCGACTTCAAAACAGACTTAGATAGATGTTGTTGTTGTTTTTTTGTCATGGTGTGAGGTTTAGAGTTCAAAACTAATTTGAGTTGGGGTGATTTGTACAGTTGGAGAATTTGACCGACGTTGCAGGTTCAATGTTTTCTCAGATGCCCTTTGAAAGTAGGGGAGGAGGCCTAGAAGACGTGTCCAGGGAAACCAATCAAGTAGTCAGTCATCCTTGTCCAAACTATAATTCCACCTTTCAATCCTCGTGGTATGGAAAATGACTTCAATTCACGAGTTTCGTCGTTTTTACTTGTAAGACTTTATAGAATAATTCTTCCATTCTCCGGAGAATAAATTCACTAAACTAGAAAAAAACAAATTATATTTCAGTGTTTATTCTTTGTACCTGAAGTCCTTAATTTCCATTCATTAAATGAAATGGTATTTACTCACTAGTATCAAATTACATGGTTGGCTTGCACTCTATGTTATGTTGTGGGTAAGATAAAAATAAATAAATGTAAGAAAAAAAATATATATATACAAGTGTTGTTAACATTTTCTAGCATGGGATTGACCCAATATGATTTATTTGACTTGACGAGTTTAAAAATAACTCGAACTACCTGTAAAAAGTAATTTGACTCACAAAAATTCATGAAAACATTCTTTTTAAAAAAAATATTAAGACAATAACATATTAGATCGACCTTAACGAACTTAGGTTAACTTATCAAATCCGTGACCTAAATTATGAGACCATGATAACACCATATAAAGCAAATAGAAACAAACTATAAAACTCAATTATCAATCAACCCAATAATGATCAATAAATTTAATAAAAAAATAAAAATAAAATGACTCAGGTCATGAGACCATGATAATCTCATAGAAAGTAAATCAAAACAAATTATAAAGCATAATTTTTAATCAACTCAAAGTTAAATGATGAAATTAAAAAAAATATCCAATTAAAAAGAGACACAAAAAATGACTTTAGTAAACTTTGGTTAACCCGCCAACTCATGACTTAAGATCATAAGATTGGGATAGCCTCGTAAAAAGTAAACTAAAAAAATAACATGAGTCAGCCTTGGTTAACTTGTCAAACTCACGATCTAGATCATGAGATTATGATAGCCTTATAGAAAGAAAATTCAAACAAATTATAAAGTTTAATTCCAAATCAATCCATTATTGAATGATAAAATTAAAAATAAATTAATCTAAAAATATGATACAATAAAACGACTCAAGTCTATCCAGGTAAACTCATAAAACTCGTGACTCGGGTCATGAGATCGATATAATCTCATAGAAAGCGAACAAAAACAAATCATGAAACATAATTCCTGATAAACTCAATGTTGAATGATAGAATTGAAAAAATGCTAATTAAAAAAAAACTCGAGCCAACCGGGTTTACCTTTCAAACCCGTGACATATGTCATGAGACTGAATTAACCACGTAGAAAACAAATTGCAATAAATCATAAAGTTTAATCTTCAATAAACCAAATTGTAAATGATAAAATTAGATAAAGAAAAACATAAATTTTTTTTATTAAAAAACAAAAAAAAACCAAAAACAAAATTATTGTAATGAATATTATTTCATGAGATGATACACGGTAAAAACATCACATCTCTTTTATAGTTTTTTTTTTTTTTGTTAATAATAATGTGTGAACATATATTTGTGTGTTATAATCTCGGTAAATTAATAATTTTAATTAAATAATGTTTTTTATTCATTCCCGACTTATTAAATGATATGTTGATTAATTAATAAATTTCTATAGTTACAAAGATATTATTTTATAGAAGTTTGTGTGTGTGTATTAACGATTAAGATGTTTTCAAACTACTATATGTCACAAATTTAGTCATTAATTACTTTAATCAGATCTCAGGATAAAATATTGATTTTTTTTCTAAGATAAAATATTGTTTTTTAATTATAACTCAAAACAATAACATGAGAAATAAATATACTTATCACCATAATCAAACATCAAGACCACGCTGACAAAAATCAACATCCAGATGGAAATGTGGGCAGGGAAGCCAGGATTTTTGTGAACTGTGGTTATTATGATATATCAATAAATTATTTAAGATAAAAATGGTTACACAATAAGTGCTAATTTTGGGGTGCAAAATGTATATTTTTGTAATTTAAGAATCCTAGATTTAAGAGTACGTTTACAAAAATCAAAATTTTTAAATTTTAAAGGTGTCATCCCCCATCTTTTTAAATTCCACTCGCATGAGAACTCGTTTACTTTTATATCTTAAAAATGTTTTTTAAAAAAATTAAATTTTTATTTTTTTTCTTACTTTAATTTTATTTTGTGTTTTTAAATTGTTTTAATGTACTGACATCAAAAATAATTTTTAAAAATTACAGCAATATTTTTTTTTGTGTATTTCAACCATGTATTCACATAAACAAAGTTTTTTTCTTTTCGAACAATTTAAAAAATGCATCCTCTAGATGAATATGATACAACGGTTAAAAAAAATTGAAATTTGAGGATATATTAATTTCTTTTATAATTTTATTTGGTATATTTTCTGAAGATATATTTTTATTATTATGGTATAATTAATTAAAAAATAAATTCACATTTTTGGCAAAAAGCCACTACGATCAACAAACAATTGTAGCCCTTTTTTGGTATGGATTTCACATTTTTTAGTTTTTGTTGAACTAATTATTATTTTTTTTTTTATGGTTTGCAGTTGGGAAAAGGATTGTAGACTTGTGTCTTGATAGGATTAGGAAGCCATCGGACTTCGAGTGTTCTTGGGGTCTCGGTATTGGTTTTGGATTAGAATCTTTGTGTTTTAGAAATGCTTTCCGTTGATAATGAA
>Ga0325410_1000745_pt1 | contig 34537 bp, 20 predicted proteins | sample PopdelMetagenome_16_FD_206182 | JGI IMG/M metagenome (GOLD analysis project Ga0325410, IMG submission 206182) | Populus deltoides microbial communities from Bellville, Georgia, United States - Xylem-PdIQD-R3 | ecosystem: Host-associated > Plants > Phyllosphere > Stem > Wood/Secondary xylem...
ATTTAGTTTTTAACGTTAAATTTTTTCTATTTAGTTATCAAACTTTCATGACACGGGTTCCGGGTTTGACGGGTTAACCCATATTTTTTTCTGGTTTTTCTTTTTAATTAATTTTTTTGTTTAATTTCGTTTTTAACGTTAAATTTTTTCTATTTAGTTATCAAACTTTCATGACACGGGTTCCGGGTTTGACGGGTTAACCCATATTTTTTTCTGGTTTTTCTTTTTAATTAATTTTTTTGTTTAATTTAGTTTTTAACGTTAAATTTTTTCTATTTAGTTATCAAACTTTCATGACATAGATTCCGGGTTTGACAGGTTAACCCAGCTAATTCAAATTTTTTTTCTTTTTCTTCATTAGTTTTTTTCTTCATGTAGGTTTTTTTTCTTTGTTTTTTTTAATTAATATTTTTTTGTTTAGTATTTTTGTTTAGTATTTTTGTTTTTTTTTGCTTTTTAATTATTATTTTTTAAAAATTTATAATATTAAATTATTTTTTATTTAGTTATCAAACTTTCATGACACGGATCCCAGGTTTGATGGATTAACCTGGTTTGACGAGTTAACCCAGTTAATTCAGATTTTTTTCTTTTTCTTCATTAGCTTTTTTCTTGCTGTAGATTTTTTTCCCTTTTTTTCTTTTTAATTAATCTTTTTTTTATTCACTAAAGTTTATTAATGTTAATTTTTTCCTGTTTAGTTATCACACTCTCATAATACGAATCTCAGGTTTGACTGATTAACCTGATTTAGTTGGTTAACCCAGTTGATTCAGATTTTTTTTTCTTTTTTTTTATTAATTTTTTTCTTTCATTTTCTTCTTTAAATATTGTAATTAACTATAACTAAAAGACATCAATCTTTTTTCTTCTAATTTCATGACACGAATCCCAAGTTTGACGGGTTAAATCAGTTAATTCAAAAAAATTTTCTTTTTCCTAAGTAGTTTTTTTCTTTCAATTTCATCTTTTAATATCGATTTGATTAAGAATTAAATTTTATTATTTGTTTTGTTTACTGTTTATTAAATTATTGTGATCTCATAAGGGGATTTTATTGTACCCCTCCTTGCAAAGCACTATTCATCGGAAAAATGCTTTGCTTTATTGTTTTTTTCTTTTCAATTAATCTTTTTTTTAATTTCATTCTGTAATATTAATTTTTTTCTTTTTAATTATCACACTTTTATAATAAGACCTTCAACCAGACTCATATCCAAGGCTCCCGAGTTTGATGTTGCAACCAAACTCGCTTACATTTGGGTCAAACAAGTTTAATATTATTATTAATATTATAAATATAACTTTTGGGTTAGGACTAGCAAACAAACTCAATGCTCTTAAGTATAACTTTGTAGAAAGATCTAACATTCTTAGATTTTAATCTTTTTTGATATTTTTTATATAAAAAAATTGATCCACAGTGTGGCGTGGGACACGTTTCCAGTGATGATTACTAAATGTGTAACACCTGGCTAACATTAAAATATAGTAATTTAAGAACCATATATGCAATTACTTCGATACGTTCATATTATTTTCTAAGGCCCCCCTATGCCCACAACAAAATTTAAAAGCATTGTATCTTATTGAATTTTTAATTTTCATAAAATAAAATAAAAACTTGTAGGCTTCAAAAAACTTCAAAATTATTTTTGGAAGGATATTAAATTCTCATTGGTTCTATAAAAAATATCATCTCAAGTTAAAAAAAAGAATGAGGTTTTGCATGAAATTGTTAACTTGTACCTGTTATTAATTTCACTCAATAAAATCTCAATCACATTAATTAATTTTTTTTATGAGAAATCTTGACTAATCAAACAGTGAAATACATGTTAATCTAATGATGAAACCGCATAGTGAAATAAAAAGTAAGTTAGAGGAATAGGCAACCACAAGGCCTGAAATTAAAAACATAAAATAACACGTGGATCGTTCAAACAAAACTTTAAAGAGTACGAGGAAGATCGGATGAAAATAAGCATTAATTATCCTTACACTTTTAGCCCTATTTAGCATTACAGTTTAATCATGTTTTTTAAATTATTATTTTTTTAATTGTTTTAATATATAAATATTAAAAGTAAATTTTAAAATTTTAAAAAATTATTTTAATTAACTATAACAAAAAGGCATCAACTTTACTATACTTGAAATACTGTACACTCTCTCACAATACATCGTGTATTGGAGCAATGCATTTTTTGGTTATTTTTACTTTGATCTTTAAACTTTTTATTTTACGCGATTTGGCCCTTTTGAGCCTAAAAGAGCCCCCAATTACATATTTTTTTAGAGGGAGGGTTGAATTGAAAGCTAAGGGATTGAAGTGAAAATCTCGCGTAACATGGGAAGCGGGTTGAAAGTTTTGTTGAAACATTCATTTTAATCCCCCATATTTTTTAAATATTAGGTGATTAGACCCTTGAATTTGAAGACAATATATTTTAGTACCAAATTTTATTTTACTTTTTTTTCAATCATTTTCTATTAGGAGGAAAGAGAGGGAGTTGCCAAATTCCGGTTTAAAGAGAGAAAGTGGTTGTTGGGGAAGATTTTAGCCATTAAAACGATTGATTTTTTTTGTCAAAATATTCTATATGATAATGGGGGTTACATTTAGGTGTTTTTTTTTACCTTGAAAACGCCAAAACAACAGATTTGAGGTCAGGGAAAATTTTTGTTTCAGGTGGATTTCGGGTTTTGGAGCGGTTTGTTGATTTTTTGGTGGCTATAAATTAGTTTAATAATGTCTCTAAGATGTTTTTTTAGATATTTTGAGTAACAAAGGGTTTGAAAATGAGATTTTGAGTGAATAAAACAAAGGACCCTATTTTTCCGACCACCATAATGGTCGCATTATGGGTTGAGAAGATGATGCGTTGTCTGCTGACGCAGGCAATATGTCATTTTCTTTTATATACTTGGGGTGGACGATGTGTCGTCCTCTTCATTAATCTTTTTTTTTAATAAAAGCCCGCGTGCGGGCCATTGCTTTATTGGGTCAAATTTGCCAAGTTCAACAATACCTGACGTGATTTTTTAAATTTTTTTTAAAAAATAATGCATATTTATGTATATTTTTTAAAATAAATTTTGGATTTATATTTTAATTAGATTGTGATTATTTTTAAATGATATTAAGTGTGTTTAATTTTTAGAAATGTAGATATGATTTATTTGTGATTTTTTCATAATTTTATATAGATTAAATTTGTTTGTTTTTAATATTGATTTTTTAGAAGATTTTTCATATGTGCAATCTTACATTATTTTTTTTATAATTATTGTTCAATAAATTTTATGTGTGTCTCAGTTTCTATTATAATTTTTTATGTTCTTCTATTACAAATTTATTTTGATAAATGAATTCATTAAATATAACCAGGTAAATTATTTGTATTGCAATGTTAGATATCTTAATCTTTATTTTTCTCCTGGTTTTCACATTTCATTTTTGTTTATTGTTGGTGATTCTTTTTCATTGCTTTACACAATGGTTATTGGGTTATTTAATTAGATGCGTGTACAAGTTTTTTGATTTATATCTAAGAGGTTTTTTTAGTGTAAAAAAATATTGAGGAATTTCTGTATATTAATTTTTTTTATTATGTTTTGTTATTTAGGATTTGATGCTTATTTTTATGATTTTTTTTAATTTTTTTCCTTGAACTTTTTATGAAAGTTTAATTATTTTTAGTTTCATCCTTCAATCCAAGTTTATAGTATATTGTTTTTTTTTTTTATGTCTTTGTTCTTTTGATTTATGTCATTTTTTTGTGTTTTTATTCTTTTCAATTTAACTCTAAAATTTTAAATTTGATGTTGCCTTTTGATTTATTTTTATTACAATTGTAATATTCATTATTTTTATTGTATTTGTTTTTATTTTGGATTTTTTATGTTGTATTTTTTGTGCTTTTAACCCTCAAGATTTTTTCATACATTATAACCCAGATCATGGTTTAAAATGTTAACAATAATTAAATTTTTTATCTTATTTTTTATATTTATATTTTTTTATTAAATTATCTTATTCCCATTTAATTTTTATTTTATTAATAAATAAAATCATTGAGATGTTTTTGAAATATTATGAAGATATATTTCTATAATATTATTAAATATTTAATTTTTTTGCATTCAATCGTTGTGTTTTTTACTTTGTTGGTTGTTGATATTTTATTTTTTAATAATATTATTAAATTATCAAAGTTTATTAAATTTATTCGAATTAATTATATAAATATTATATTTTTTAAATATTTTTTATATCAAAACAAAGGTTAACCCGCGCGCGACTACTAAACATTATATTTTTCTGAATAAAAAAACAACACCTCCTCCTCTTCTCTTCTTTACGAGGCCGCGTCAGTTAAAAAAAACAGAGGGTTTATGGAAGAAGTTTGCCGCTTTTAGGGCTTTTGCAGGACAGTCTTCAATTTCTAAACTCCCCTCCCCTCCCCTCCCCTCCCTTCCCCCCTCTCTCTCTATCGATTTTATCTTCCTTAAATCATCAAACTCTAAAAATGATTAGAGGCGGTAGAAGCTACGTGTTGTCACCACCAGCCTTCTCCAACGACGCCAAACGACTCCTCGTTTGCACTGCCAACTCCGTCACCATCTTCAGCACCGCCACCGGCTTACCGGTTACCTACTTCCTCTGTTTTTTTTTTTAATTTTTTCAATTAGTCACTTTTTTCGATTAATTGACTGTCATAGTTTCCCCCTTTTGTTTTGTAGGTATTGTCGCTTGACGGCCATACGGCGCTTGTTACGGCGGTGATAGTAGTGCCGGCGTCAACTCCAGCAAGTAAGATACTATGCTATTGTTGGACGGCGTCACTTGACGGAACTATTCGTTATTGGGATTTTTCAGTGCCAGAGTTAATTAAGATAATTAATGTTAATTTGCCGATTATCTCCATGGTAACTATAGCCAATTTTATGATGATTTTGTTAATAAAAATAAATTTATTTTTAAACGTGCAATGATTATTGTTTATATTTTTAACAATCTTCAGGTCATTCCATCTTTATTAAGTCAGACAGCTGAGACCAATGACAAATCTCCTAAAACTTTTGCTTATTTGTCTGTCGAAAACACCAAAGAACCAGAAAAGGAGTCTGGCAAGGCCTTGCGTGGTCAAATTAAAAAGTGTAACTTAACAAATTCTCGTATGGCTGGTGGAATGACATTGTCAGAGGTAAAAGAATTTCAATTTGTATTTGTTATTAATACTTTTTGTGTAGTCACTTCTTCGTGATTTGAAATAAGTAGTTAGCTTTAGCCCTTATGGTTAATTTTAGTGACAATCAATTGAAATCTTAAAGAATGGAGAGTTGTATTATATTGTGGTTATCTTTAATACAGACGAAGCAACCAGAGATTATAACTGTTAGCTCCTCGGGAAAATATTTTGGTATCCAATTTAAGCGCAAGCTTCGAATATGGAAAGTTCCGACTGCAGAGTCTGAACGTGCTGTGGTTAAGAAGATCACGCTGCATCATACAAAGAATATGAATGTTCTTGCATTCCACCCGACTCAGAGAATTGTTGCTGCCGGGGATGTGACGGGAAGAATTTTGATTTGGAGGGGATTTGGGGATAGAACATTTGCTGATGGTGATGGATTAGTGAGTAGAAGGTTGACAAATAACGAGGAAGAAAGACCTGGAGTGAGGGGCGATGATGACGCTGATTCATGCACCACATGGCATTGGCATTCTGCTGAAGTAAATGTTCTGTTTTTCTCTTCTGATGGAGCTTATTTGTATTCAGGTAAAGAAGCTGTAATATGAATGGATGCTTTGATTTGTTAGTTTATGCTTCCATGTGGCCTGACACTAGATTAGACTTAAATGAGAAAAATGGGAAGACCACCTATCACATGCTTTTGGAGTTGGTTAAAGTAACTTCAGATAAATGAGTAAACCAGGGTGATTGGATATGTTTTTGAGATAATTATATGGTCCTTGAATTAGTGGCATGTCTTATTTTATTAAATGCTTTTGCAGATTGGAAACTTATCTCCCAGTATATGTATTCCGATCATGCAATTCATTTATCAAATAAAATGTCCTGGCTTTTAGCAATTACTTCAAAGGTGTTTAAGATCCAAACTTACCACTCACATCAGTTGACAATTGGCTCAGAATATCTTTTTATTGTCATGGTGTTTTCCTGAAGACTGCTGCTCTATTCACGTGCAGAGTTGTTCTGTTCATAACACATGCTTTTGTTTACATTTAGGTGGAAAGGAAGGAGTTCTTGTGGTTTGGCAACTAGACACAGGAAGGAAGAAATTTTTACCCCGAATTGGATCTCCACTCTTATGGTTTACAGATTCTCCAGATCCTTCACTTTCCTCTGTAAGTGGAATATATTTCCCGGAAAATTTAATTCTAATTTAGAAAATGAATCTGTCTTTACCAATTTTACTAAAGCAAGTATCTTTAGATATCTTGTGCAGATAATCAAATTCATCTACTCAAAATGCCTTCGATGGAAATTCTGAAGTCCATCTCAGGGATCAAGGTTAGTTTTCATCAATATATTTGCATTTTGTGAACCTTGTAAGATTATCTATTTCTGCTTGGCCATTTAATTGTTTGATTGATAAATTCAGCTGATTGAAATGATAATTCAATGAGTAGGAAATTTTATATTCTTCTACAAGCCAGATAATCTTTCCATGATATTTTAACTGATTCAAAATGATAATCCAATTAGTTACAAACTAGTTGGAATTGACCCTGTTGATCCTTTTCTTTGTAATGTTCTATTTAGGCCAAATTTTCACCTCCATAATGTTCTGTCTTGACCAAAATGTCTATGACATGTTATATTATATCATGTACCACTTCATTTCACATCATCTCATCATTTCCATCCACTTCTTCTGTTTATTGCTCATACTACTTTAATTCTGTTCCCTTCACCAGTGCATCTATGTCTATATTGACTTTTGAACAGGTGTCACCTTTATTTCGTTTTGGATTCACTCTTTCAAAAACTTGTTGTATATTGTGTTTGTATGAGTCCATCTTAATTGTTATGCCAGCCATGCTTGGCATTTGGGACTTCTTCACTGTTCTGCTCTTCCCATCACCAAGGAATGGCCAGTGTATTCATGAATTTATGGAAGTGAGAAGAGCATAGCGAGATATAGAGAGAGTCCAGTGGGGATTTTCAATTTCTTAAGCATATTGTGAAGGTTGAATTCCTCGAAGCAGAGAGCCATGCGTAGCACTAAAAAATTCTAAACACCAGGAAAATTACACAATACTAACCTTAAACTATATGGTGAGTGTTAGCAAGTCAGGTACCATTTTTTTATTAGGAAATCAAACTTAAATGCTGTGAAAGCCACCTTCTTTGAGTCTTGTACTCAATCATGGCAGCTGGTGCATCACTTGAGGGGTGTTCATAATGAAATCCTTGGTTAACATGTTTAGCCTTCAAGTTTTAGAACTGCCTTGCTTAGTTGTGAGTCTTAAAAAAAATGTTACTGTCAGGTGTAAATCACTACATCTCATGTCCTGAGCTGGAAAGATTTGCGTGCAGCACCGTGACAATTCATTGGCATGTTTGCTTGTGGGGAAAATTCCCATCTAATTTTTATTGGCCTGGTATCTATGACTTGGGTTTGCATTGAGTCAGACTTTAACAGCTTCATCAAATTTTTGTTTCAACCTTCCTGGTTTAGCTTTTTGCAGGTTTGTCTGGATAGTATGGCCTACTGTTCATATACCTTCATATTTTCCAGGACTGATTCTTAAGTGAACAAAGTACTCTTGAATACTACTTTAATGCTGTTTTATATGGAAAACAGTTCTCATCTGTTGAAACAATGGTATCATATTTTTCAGCTTCCTTGCTCATTTCCAGAGATGTGCAATGGCTTACAAAGTGGGATTGCCTTTGACTGTAATGCGGGATTAGTTGCTTTGCGTACAGAAAACTATTGCATCCAATTATACAGCCTATTTGATGACCGAGGAATTTCTGAGGTAATTTCTTTTAGATGAAAAGAATGTATTACTTGGAGTAAGTGAATGTCCAAGATGAATTTGAGCTTTGAAGAATAAGAGTGATTTTCTTTCGATGTTGATTTATTCTTTACTAGTTTAGTAAGCCTATTTGAGTTTCATTTAGCTTATGGTCTTGTTTTCTCAGTCATTTCACCTGATAGGTTGTTTTCACTACCAGTGGTTGCAGCTTTGTATTCTATGCTTAAGTAAATGAGGGACCATTGTGTTTCCCTAGGAAATGTTTTTCAATTTACTGTGTAAGAATGTTGATTGCATTCATTGTTACACTTACAGAGTAGTTCTTTTTTCTTTTTTGGTTTCTTCCTGTGGGTGGGGTTTTGGTGGAGGCGGTTTGTTCAGTGCTGGATTTTTCTTGTAACTGGTTTTGTATTCAAGCAATGTAACCACTTCACCTTTGCCTTTTATTTTGTAAATCAATCCATTTTTACAACATTTGTCTGCTTGATAAGATTTGTAATTTTCAATTTGGCAATATCGGGCCTTCTGGGTATGTTATTTCACATAGTGCGCTAGACCATTTTGATGTGCACCTTCTGTGCTTTAGGTACTGGGGTATAAATATTTCATTAGAAACTTATTGACTATAAAATGCATCGAAGTGAAATTTGAATTTCTATTCCCCTCAGGTTGTAGTTTGTGAGAGAAACCATCAACCAGGCGATGAAATCACGGTAATCAAGTTGCTTTTTTGTAATTTTTCCTTTTCAACTACATTGCTGATTATCTGTATTTTTACCTTCTTTTTTTCACTAATTTGGTTCTGTTACATTTACTAGTAATTGCTGAATCTTTGAATATGTTGGTTACAGGTAGTAGTGACATTAGCTGTTCTCTCCTTAGATGGCTCAATGATGAGCACTGCTGAAGTGAAGCTTCCTGAGGAGGGTTTGGGAGGATTAGTTTGTCTTAAGTTTTGGGCACTGGGATCACAAAACAAGGAGTTCAGTTTGTCTACCATTGTTTATGAGCCCCACAGGTTTGACCCTTGACTTAATTTGTTCAGACTAATGAAAATGAGATATAAGCAATTTTTGGGTAGTGCCACTCATTCTTACCCTTGTGTCACTGATTTGTTTTCAATTTTTATGAATTGGGATCAAAGAGAGACGGAAGTCCATTGTAAGCATCACATGTAAAGTTCATACTGTCTAGTGAGCTATGTTCCTGGGCTCATTATTTGTTTATTTAGCATCTCTCAATGTGCATGCTTTTGCATGTTTTCATTGAATTGGAATGTGCGGATATAAATATGCTTCCTTTTAGAGCAGGATTGGGGATCATGGTATTCCTTGTTTTATAGGGATGCAGGCATTTCAGCTATTGCTTTTCATCCTACCCGCCCTATGGCTGTCAGTTCTTCTTATGGTGGGGACTTCAAGGTAAAAGTGGAACAGAAAAACATTTAATTTTTAGTACTCTGTCTCTCTTGACTTCACATAACCTTTTGGATGCTTCAGGTTTGGGTTTGCAACAATGGGATTCAGGAGATGGATAAACCACTCCCAAATTCTGGATGGACTTGCCATGCTGTTGGCTCATATAAGTATGATCCTGGTTTAGTGATACTATAATTCTTGCTGGATTCAATTTGTGGGATTTTAAAGAAATATTTTGCTGGTGAAAATGGAAGAAATGTAAAAAACTTCATAACATTTAGTCCTAAATATTTCAATTGTCTTTTCTATGTCTCATCTTTGTTCACTTTAATCTAAATTTTCAACACCAAAAGTGATACCTAAATTTCCCTCTTTTTTCTTCCCTTCTAAATAATAGAACTTTGTTCATTGGATACGTGTACTTGTGTTGAAACTTAAAGCTTATGGAATCTGGTGCTTGGTAATATGCTGGTAATTTAAACTCTCAAATTTATGGTCATTTAGATAATTTATAATTCTACTTGCAGAAAAAAACCAATGACAGCTGCCACATTTTCTACCGATGGTTCTGTTCTTGCTGTTGCAGCTGAAACTGTTATCACACTGTGGGATGCAGACAAGAATATTCTAGTGGCTGTGATTGGGGAGACTCTGATGGTGATTTTTTGAGATCCTGACTTACATTCTCTCTAGTACACATCCCACACACACACACACACACACACACACACACACACACACACCAAGACTATGGAAATAACAGATATTGCTGGCCACCAAACCTTTGTTCTTGATCCAGAACGCAACCCTCGTTTCCTCTTAAGTTTATGTTGTGGTGCTTATCTATGCGAAGGATAAAACTGTGGGGCTGTGCAGGATTAGGTCCTTTGTTTTAATGGTTCTGTTCCCTTTTGGTGTTTTTGATGCTTTAGGGTCCAGTTATGACTTTGTCATTGATTTGCTTAAAGTAACAAATAATGAACATGCCGATGCTGTTCAAGGTTGCTCTATGGAAATAAATTTGGAGCAAGAGAGCTTTGTTGCTTGTGTTCAACTGCTTCGCAATGTTTAATAGCTGAAATATTAATTAGTAGCCCAGTGGAAGCAAACAAAGCAAAAAGAGGCTGTAAGAACAAATGCTTTGGTCAGGGAATCTTTAGGTTACATGGTGTATCTTTTTAGCATGGCTTTAGCATGGCTTCTGCATTCATGAATCTCTCATCTCTTGTTGTGGTGCTATTTTTAATTATTTTTCCTGGAACTTCTTACAGCCTGTTGTGAACCTCACATTTGCTGGAAAGTCAGAGTATCTTGTTTCTGCGTCTTGGGGTTCAAAACCACAGCTATCCATTTGGAGTATGTCAAAGCTGTCTGTATCTTGGTCATACATGCTTCATGTAGAAGGTGAAAAGTCATCTCTTCTCTTGAACAGATTTTTGGGCTTTGCTTGTTTGTGAATTTCCTGGAATCTTGCTCATCTTGTGATTGACATGCAGAAATTCTGCCTTTTTTAGGGAAAAATAAATAAAATTGGAGTTTAGTTTTGTCCTGATATGATTTCTCTCATTTCCTTTTCTTTATGATGTTTTTAAATGTCAATGGGATCCTTCAAGTTATTTTATTATATGGTTCCATGGAAAGATGAAATGGCTGACCTTTAATGTTGAGAAAGCTCAGTTGGCTTTTGAAGTTTGAGGATTGATATATGCAGAAAACTGAGTGTAGAGTTCTGATATTTACTGGAAATAACTTAGGAATGTATTTATGGCTTGCAACTTTGAGTATGAACAAAATTAACATAATCAACTGGATACGAGTATGACTCTCTGCTCTGACCACTGGATGAAAAGTATCATAATCCATCTTTTGTATTTTAGTCAGGGGTATTGTTAACCATGCTTGACTTTAAATAAAACATAAACAGGCTGACCTGTCTATTTTAAGAGGGAAGTTCTGTATGATTGAACTTAGCTCAATAGTTATGATCCTCAGCTGCACCATCAATAATGTAAAATGAAATTTAAGATTTTACCTTAAAAGCTACCCTTTCATTTCAGAACATGGAATATTCTGATGTGTAGCATGGTTCATTTCTTAAAAAAATTATTGTAAAAATCATGCATGTAGCGCATCCTGATGAGGAAATGTTTTATGCATTTGTTTCTCCCGTGTTGGAGGTCCACAAAATTTGTTGCATGCTGATTTGTTTCTTGGTTTTTATGTCCGAATAAGTATATTCAAACCTTTTTTTTTATTTGAAGAACCATGATATGAAAATTCAAGGCTAAAATAACTGATCTAGTGGTGTTTCTTGCTTTGACTTTTGGTTATGATACAGTCTCCACAACTTCAAACAGGCCATAACCGTTTTTCTTTAAATGATGCCTGAATTGCTCAAATATGATGTCTGCTTCTTCTTAACATTCATGCTTCAAACTGCTAAATTGTTGCCAACGAGTATTTTGAAACCATTTCTTTTTGAGGAACCATGATGTGAAAACTAAAGGCTACAATAATTGATTCTTGCTGTGTTTCTCTTTGGCTAGTGCTAGGATATACAGTTACCACAGCTTCAAACAAGCCCACAAGTGTTGTTTTCAATGTTGCTGCAATGCTAAGAAGCAATGCCTGCTTCCTGGAACTCTTTCTTCTGTGCTTTTCATTGCATAAATCTTTAAAATTGCAATGCCCCAGCCTGCCAAATTTTATTTTTGCCTGAGCTATCAGCTACTGTCATTATAATTATTATTTCTTGTAGTGTCTGTTATTGTTTTCTTGAGTAATTCAAATGATTTTTTTCCCTTGTTTGCAACTGTTAATAAAGCGATGAAACATTTTGTCATAATCATGTGTTTGTTAACATGTTGTATGTCTTGTGCAGCTATTGCTAGCGCAGCAGACATGTCATTTTTTGCTGCTCTTGCACTTCTTCCTGAATCATCTAAATGCAATGAAACATCATTAAAAGGAAGAGATGGTGTAATCTTATTATTCAATGCATCTGATCCTGTTCCTATTTTTACCTGGTCAGTGAAAAAGGTAAAGATAAGATCTGTCCCAGTCTTAGCCATGTGTGTGGCTCAATATAATTGACCTATCATCTCAACAGGGTATCGATCTCTGTCCCTACTATATATGTGTGGCTGACTCCAACTAACTAGTGCCTTCATAGTACCTTTACATTAAGGCAGTATATTTGAAACCAATACTCATGACCTTATTAGACTTGTGTTTATTTTTAATGTTTCTTGTGAAAAAAATTTCTTGGTAGCATAATCTATTGATTTGTTTAATTAAAATCCTTTCAGTAAATTTGCTTAATCTGTTTCAAAATGTGAGGTTTTCTTATCAAGTCTTCCACAAAATCATTTGTATAGCCACAATTTCTGTCTATAAAATTATTACAAGATATTCTTATAGCAATGAAGTTAGGACTTTTAGTATCTTGTGTTTTTTATTAGTTATATAGTAAAATCTAGTTACATGTGTATTGTGGTGTCCCTGAAAAATGTGATGGTATGCATTTTCCAAGAGTATTAAAACAGTTCTTCTGATGGAAAATGATATTGGTGCTGTAATTATCCTCAAATGCTTGTGGGATGATCATAAAATTTAAATGGAAAAGCCATGTATGGAACCAGGTGATGTAGCTTTTGCTCACCACATATCTAGAGTCCTGTTATTTAACTGAAGCTTTGATGATAGCTAGAGAAATAAATATTGTAGCGATTCCCTTATGAATCTAGCAGAAAATGCTTAGTGTGGTTTAATACTCAACAATGTCAAAATTCTGAAGTTGCAACAGCAGTTCTTCCCATCTTGTGCCCTTGAAGTTTCAAGTACTTTGGATTAGTAAATAAAGAACAAAGAAAAGAAAGAAGTTGCTATGTATTTATTTTTTGGACTCAATAAAATGAAATAATACCTTAAGTTTTTGTATCTTCTGGGTGCACTTGACCAGAATGGTTTGGTATTCTGATTCTTCTTTTTGGTACAGGCCAAGGGAGGGGCTCTTGCCTTTATTCAAGCAAATCAGTTTGCTATAGATGAAAATGAACTAGATGGGAAACCACATCAGTCATTGCTTGCATATGTAAATGGTGATCATGAGTATTTACTATTTGACCCGCAAGGTAAAGAAGCAAAGGAACATAGCACAATTCGGCAAGAGGGTCTCGGCGACCTTGAAGAAGCAGGTGGGTTCCCTTAATACGATCATCCATTATTTTTCCTTTAATTAATTAAAGTGGCACATGCCAGTACATTAAAATTACATTTTTATCACTAAAAAGTCTCATTTTAAAAAAATAAAGTTAAATCACTTTGCCATAGAACTTTACATTTAATTTTCTTTTTGGTTAATTCAATTATTTTTGAGTGATAATTTTTATATCCCATAACCAACCCAACTTTATTTGTTTGGGATTGAGGCTTAGTTGTTGTAGAGTCGCTGACAATATTGAAAAGTTCAAACATATTAGGAAAACTAAAAGGTTCTAAGGTGAATCAAAAGTTTAAAAAATTCATGCTTTTGCTTATTGTCAAGGCATATATATGTTTATCCATATTCATCTAGTTTCTGGTAGATAAGTTTCTGGTTATAATTTGTAAGGAAACTATGGCAATTCTTCTTCTCATTATTATTTTGCCCTTTCTTTGTAACAACAGCCAACTTTTTAATCTATAGCTCCTGTTCTTCTCGTTATTATTTAGCCCTTCTTGACAGCTTTCAATCTTTTTGATCTATTTATCGTAACATTCATGTGTGCGTTTTGCTCCTCCTAAACTTTACCGAGCAATACAAATTAAACTGCATCCATATTTTTTTATGCAGGGAAATTTGGGTATGCGTCTATCTATGGGGAGCTCCCACAGTTTGACCCAAAGAGGAAACAGGCTTCATGGGTCCCATCCGCACCTTTGGAGAGGCCTTGGGAGACCGTATTTAGTGGATCATCACATAATCTTCCACCCCTAACTAAATTATGTTCAGTATTTTTGGAGTCTTTGTTGGAAAAGAGGACTGTCAATGTTGATTGACATCCAGTGAAGATGGTGGGTCCGCATGCTGTTCATTCATAAATCTGATTGATGATTGTAGACGGTTGAAGAGGATCAGACCTGTTTCTTGTCCATGCAAAAAGACAGGGAAGCTTTGAAGTTGTGCTGACATTATGTGGAGGATCCCTGCGAAAAATGGTAGAATTGAATGCTTCATACCACTTCAGCATTGATGAAATGTTACTGCTTCAGATGGAGAGGCTGGTATTTGTCTTCGGAAATTTTGGTAGGAATCATGTGTGAACGTTTTCATATTATTAAGGTAATATTTTGTGGTCTCAATAGGGAAAAGGTTAATTAGCAGACAGTTATTTCTCTCAATCTCCCGTTTTTATGGTTGCTCTCGTAGAAGAGGTGTTCTTACATGCAGATAGCTAGGCTTAGATGACGTTGTAACATTTCTTTGGTAGAAAAAAAATGGCCATATTGATGATGATTGTATGAACTGCAATTTTACGAAACAAGATCATTAGGATTTTGTGTTTTGAACTTTGCATGATTGACCTTAACATCTAACAATATTCACAAAAAGCTTTTATGTTAAGAAGCATCAGAAATAGAAAATAGCCGACCTACCTCTTAAAGAATTGTCAACTTAAAACGAGCAAAGAGTTTTGGTTAATTGGTCCTCTATAAACTTTTGGTGCAAGTACATGGCAACAGTAACAACACTATTATTATTAGGGCTATTGAAGTATTATGATTAATTATTGTATTATTATAATAGGATTCATTACATAAAGCCTACAAGGGTTAGTTGTTTACAACATTTATTTGCAAAAAATAATATGCTGAAATGACATGCTGAGGATTTAGTAGCTAATGACAATCTTTTTTTTTTTTTTTTTTTCTCAAACCTAATTTCGTTATTGTTCTCTTATGGTGTAAGAGTCTATTATGGTTATTTTATAAAACATGTATTCTTAAAAACCTTTACATCACCATCACACCTTTTAACATGCTCATCATTGTCTCTCTCTAAAACTAACTAACTAACTATATATATATATATATATATATATATATATATATGAATGAAAAACATAGGTTTAGCCTTTTCTGACATGTTTTATGTTTTAAATTTGTGGATAGTGGTCATCTAGGATAGTGATCATCTATACTGTACTAAAGCTATAATTACTACTAATAATATAGAAGTCAATCCATCTTATACCATATAGGTTTAACAAAACAATCTACTAATGAGCACTTTGATAGCCTCCTTCTCCACTCCATTCAGGTATCATCTTTGATTATTAGTTGTACTATATCTCATGTTGATTGAACTGCTTTAGTATCAATGCTTGCATTTCTCTTTGTAACATGCATTATATATATGCACTCAATGTTGATTGAACTGTGTATAAAATATGATGACATCATTGTAATATCCAAAGTGGAAAAGCTTATAGTGATGAACTATAAGCTTTTCCAATCTTTATCTATTCAAAGGATTTCATAGAGAACTTAAAGACCTTGTAACTACTCTCACAACTCTAGCAGAATCAATATTCTTTACTAAAATGCATCTGAACAATATAGCCACTCGTTATGTCACTTGAGATATTATTAGCCTCTCACATATGAAGTCATATAGTGGTAGATCATCTTATAGAGGGGGATAATAAGGATATCATAATATTTGTTATTAGTAATTCTCACATTCATATACCTACTTGCACCTTAATTTTGTCTTCTATTCTACATGTTTCTAATATAACCAAATCATCTCTCTCTATATAGAGTTTTTTTTTTTAATATCTATAATAATGTGTTTTTTAAATTCCTTGGTCATTTTTGTCTTGTCAAGGATTACTTCCAAGACTATCTTTCTTTATGGCAACATTACAAATGGTCTTTACATCATTCATATTCAGCCTAAAGCTATCCTTCTCTCTGTATGTTAATTTGTTATTGATAATAATGTGTTTTAAGAATTTCGTAGTCATTTTTGTCTTGTCAAGGATTGTATTTCCAAGGCTATCATTGTTTCTAATAATATTAAAGATGATCTTTTGCTCCTTCATGTTTCATCTTCTCTTCCTGGTCCTCATGCACTTCTTGTTGTTTATGTGTTACTTGAACTTTAACATCATTGTCTTAGTCATCCTTATTCATGTAACAACCCCAACTTTTACCTACACAATTTAATCTATACAATAATGGATGAACACAACCTGAAATTCTTGTTTTATAAGTGATTGGAATCTTCTAGTATAGACAAGACTATTAAATTTTTTATAGAAATTTGGATAAGATTATATAAAGCTTATGACATATATATATATATATATATATATATATATATATATATATATATATATATATATATATATAGATTCCAATCACTTATTTCACTTCTATTTTCAATCTTCATTATCGATCCAATCATCTTGGATCAATTTCACAATTTAACACCATCAAGAATAGACGACATCAATTCTTTCAACCTATCATTTCATACTTCAATAAATAATCATAACATATTCATCACACAATAACTAAGCAATAATTAAGTAAAATAATTATAATTTAAATCTCATGCATTTGTGATTGTAAAGAAAAAAGAAAGAATGATTCAAGAATCTCCATAGTCATATTTTAATAAATTTAGTTGATACATGCATCTAATATTGAAATTTACTTATATCAATAAAACATACTCAAAATTACAAAAGGAGTTTATGTTTTCCTTAATTACAACTTTAATAACTATTTAACAAAATTACAAAAATGATCTACTGCACATCACGAGCTTGTGAAAATCCTGTAAAAAATTTAGTTTATAACAATCAACAATAACTAAAATATGTCATAACAAGATAAAGAAATCTTCTATTTAATTTATACATAGACAATCAATTGTTAAACCAATCTTTTTTGTGTGGAATCAATTCATATTCCGGTCATCAACTAAATTGATGCCTCTAGTACCATATCGAAAACTAATCAATTTTATATTTCTGGTCATCAAATAAAATTGATGCCTCTAGTACTACACTGAGTGCTAGTCAATGTCATATTCCCGGTCATCAAATCAAGTTGATGTCTCTAATACTATATTAAATACTAGTTAGATTCATATTCCCTTTCAATATTTGTCTCACATCTCATACAATCAAATACATCTAATTTTATGAAAACTAAAAAGAACTATCTTTAATATCTCTCACATGGTTATAATAGAAGAGTCACTCTTCTACATTCTGCTCCTGAAGGTCCTGCCTCTCCGACCTGGAATCCTTCTCTAGTAACCTCTCCAATATCAATAAGTATACACATCATTCCTCATTTCGTAATTCAATGTAAGTTCACCCGCAACTTAATAATCAATAACAATTTAACTCATAATGAAAATTCCACTTTCAAAACCTCTTATCATTTAAGTCTTTTATATAGGCAAGTTTTTAGAGTTGGCTACTCTAGTTGTTTTTACTCTGTCCTTCAAAATGTTGGATACTGTTTTGATTATATCTGAAGCTATAAAATTCAGTTTTGGGCGTGGCTTTTTTTTACGAAAGCTAAGATACTCAACTACAACTTTGTTGAAGGAAATAAAACCCATTTCTGCCATTAACACACACAACACTACCCGTTGTCGCAACATGGTAAGACTGTCTAGAAAGGTTCTAGTCCAACCTTCCCTCAGATCTTAGCCTATATCTGGAGTTTTATAACTTCCAATTAAGCAATGTCAGTTTCATTTGAAAGCTAAAATCTCTAACTACAACTTTAAAGAAACGTAAAAACAAATGGTATGATGTTGTAACATTTCTTTGATAGAAAAAAATGGCCATATTGATGATAATTGTATGAACTGCAATTTTACAAAACAAGATTATTAGGATTATATGTGTTTTGAACTTTGCATGATTGACCTTAAAATCTAACAATATTCACAAAAAGCTTTTATGTTAAAAAGCATCAGAAACAGGAAATAGCCAACCTACCTCTCAAAGAATTGTGAACTTAAAACGAGAAAAGAGTTTTGGTTAAATGGTCCTCTATAGACTTTTGATGCAAGAACATGGCAACAATGACAACACTATTGTTAGGGCTATTGAAGCATTATGATTAATTATTTTATTATTGTAATATGATCCATTATATAAAGCCTATTAGGGTTAGTTGTTTACATTCCTGTGTGAGTGAGTGTGTAACATGTAAGTACATATTCATACAACATTTATGTGCATAAAAATAATATGCTGAGGATTTAATCGCTCATGACTACCTTTTCTTTTCTCATACCTATTTTCTCTATTGTTCTATTATGGTATAAGAGTCTAGTGTATAACTACGTGTATGGTTACTTTATAAAACATGTCTTCTTGAAAACCTCTACATTACTATCATAACCCACATATCTTCTTAATACCTTTTAGCTACCATCTTTATCCAACTCTAAAGATTTAAATTTGATATGTTAAGGCTTATTTAAATTTATGGATGATGGTCACCTGTACTGTACTAAAACTATAATTACTAATAACAACATAGAAGTAAATCCATCGTACACCATATGGGTTCAACAAAACAATATATTAATGAGCACTTTGATGGCCTCCTTCTCCATTTAGGTATCATCTTTGATTAATGGTTGTACTATATCCCATCTTGTTTGGATTTTTTTAGCATCAATACTTGCATTTATCTCTACAACATGTATTATATATATGCACTCAACCCTGATTGAATTGTGTAAAAAACATGATGACAACGTTGTAACTTACAAAATGGAAAAGCTTATAGTGATGAACTCATAGTGGTTGGTAAAACCTTTACCCTTTCGGATTTCAATCTTTATCTATTTGAAGGACTTCATGGACAATTTAAAGACCCTAGAACTACTCTTACAACTTGAGCATAATTAATATCATTTACTAAAATTCACCCGAGTAATATAGTTACTCATCATGTCACTCGAGATATTACAAATTAAACATTTTAACTCAATCGTAATCTTATGAAGAAAATTAATTTTGCAATTAATTAAATTTTGGATTTTAATTTTAATATAAAATCAACATTTTACATATACAGGAGTAAATTTGTAATTTAGTACAAAAACCCTAAAATAGGCCACATCGGCGGAATCGTTGTTCTACTCTTATCCTTTCTTTTTCTTTTTACTATAGTAGCCTTGCTATTGCACTACTAGTGCCGGTGAGGGCTGTCCTCGCTGACAGAAGCCTTTAGCAGCAATAAAAGTGCTACCATTGCACCTGTTATTAGCGCAAGGTAGCAACCCTTACGCTACATCAGCTAGGGCTGCTCGCAGCGTCCATGATTATGCCTAGCACTATTATGGCTACTGCTAACGACTGGTTATGCACGTAGAATATCAGGGCACACCAGCAACGATGGCGTTGCCACTGGTGGCTGTTGTAGCCACCTAAAACTACTTTTTTTTTTTTCATTTGAATTGTGGATTCTAGCTAGATCTAAAAATCCAGCCATATGTGGTCGGAATAGAGCCAATTTTTTTTTTGAAAAAATTATGAGAAATTACTATTGGGAAAAATTATTTTTGCACATAAAAGTAATTTGAAATTAAGTTAATAAACAATTAAAAAGTGCAATAAAAAACCCTAATTATCTAATGGTGACTTTAATACCACTATTGAGTTTACTGAAACACATACACATATTAAAAACAATAAATTTAAAATTTCATAGAGTTTCAAGAATCTTGTTAGACAGATTTAGAGTTGTTTAAAATTTATAGAAGATTACTTGAAGCTTATATGTTCTTTTCGACTTTGAATACTGGGTTGTTGCAAACCACTAATCGTCAAAGTGATTGACTTCTAACGGTAATTCACATGAATCACCAGTGAGAAATCTCCTAAATCCTTTTAGAAGAGAGAAATTCTTATACCTTTGAGTGCTAACTTTTTTCATTTGTGCTTAGGTGTTTTTGTTTAGTATTGTTCTACTATCATCTAATATTGTGAAAATAAAAGACATTACATTCTATTTATAAAAATACCTAAAAGCCTTATAAATAAAAAAAATATCAATTTTCCTCTTATATAATATCACGTATATTATTTAGGATAATTTTAGAAATTTATTCAATCAAGTCTCTAATTGATTTTTTTCTTGGTCTAGAATTATAATTCCATGTATTAATTACATTATATTCCTCAATTTGTAAAATTTATTTACAATCAAGTCACATTTGATTAATTATTCTATTTTAATTTTTGACTAATGGTTCTTATATATGTGATTCATTAGGTTCTCTAATAAGTTGACCCAAATATAAATCATAATCCAAAATAAAATAGGATTAAATAAATTGAATAATTTAATTTATTATCAATTTAACAATTGATTGATTTATATTTGAAGATTATGTATAATTTATAGCAACCTGTCATGATCCCTCAAATATTAAAAATGTCATAAGTGGTTTAACTTACCTTTCAGTGACTAGTTTCTCAGTGTAATTATTATCTCTTCATAAAGAATGTTCTGATTTAGACATTATAGAATGGAGTATGTTTGCTTTGTGAAATCATTTTAGTTTTTAACACTTTAATCATTGACTCTTTGAATAATACTTGAAATTCTTTTCCAATCTCATTCCATCTAGGCCAATGATTTCACAATCAATATTACTTGAGAATATATAAGATATTTTCTCTAATTCATATAGGATAATGAATCTTTTCTTGATTATTCAAATACTTTCATATAGTTTATGTTATACTTAATATATGCCTGTTTGTTACCTTTGATTAGGACAACATATAGTCAGAATCAAAGCATAACACTCCATTTATAAGATAACTTAATAATTTCAAGTTTAAGAATTACTTACACAACAATCAAGTCAGCCTTTCCATAGATATAAGTTATCTCTCTATATGAAATTCTTATGCGAGTTAGTTTAGTGGGCATGTCATCTGACAAGCACTTGTATATGAGTTCCAGGTATCCCTTCTACATTAGTTTATGAGAGCAGTTGCTTCATTTAAAAAAAAAATTTATATATCGATCTCAACAACTCTAATTAATGTCCAGTCTTAATAGAACATTGATAAAAAAAAAACATTTAGAAACAATGCTTTGATGCAATATGAATCTCATAATTATAACAACTTTATAATTTTTTATGTAAAATATTTTTATTTCACGAACTCTATCTTTACTATTAATTCATTAATTAAAAATAATTAAATATTATAAATAAATAAAATTGTTATTAATAATAAATATATTTTACATGAAGAAAATCAATATAACATCTAATAAACCAATTAGCTAGAAGGCAACATTAACTAACATGATTTTCATTTTCATTTCAAATCTCAGACAGAATCTAGTATTAAATCCACTACAAAGAAGATAGAGAAATTCTACCCAACCAAGTTCTACCAATCCTCGTATAGTTGTCCTACCTCAAACCTCCACTCTCTATTTTCTATATGAAAAATGATGAACTCAAACCTCCAGCCAACTCTCTGGATATACAAAATCATATTGACCTTCTTCAAATGAAGCTTATACTGTACTGGAGTCATATGATGAATTTGTGCAAATGGAAGCCACTCTTCAGCCTCTTCCTAACATCATTTGAAACTTTATGGCCATTGGGCCATTGCTCTGCAGCATTTGGCTCGTATGGAAATGTCTAACCGTAGAGGTTGGATAAAGAAGATTGATATCAAGTTGGGAGAAGTTGGGGATTTTGATTTTTAGGGATGATATCGTCGTTTGGATTCTTTTGACATTCAATTTCAAACTCATCAATTCTCATCTACCATTGACCATATAACTTGAATTGCTGCTTCCAAGACATTTTGCCTTTGCCGCTGCCTCCAGGAGAGTATTTCTTCTTCAAATAATTACTTTTGGCCTTCAACACAGCACTCGATGGATTCTTTGCAGGAGATGCTCTTGGTAGATCCATTATTTTTGTTAGTAGAAAGCTTAATCACACAAATGGGGTTTTCCAATAAAGTCAATAATAATAAATAAATAAATAAATATATAAGTTTCTTAAATATTCACTCCTAACTTGTATATTATGTTATTAGAACTTTATTTTGTCTGTGAAAACTCTAAAAATGCTCAAGAAAAAGCCCGCAAAACCAATAATATTAAAATAAAAAAATAATGAAGCTACATCAAAGTTCATCAACTTATTATTAAAATGGATCCTTGCTTTCTTTACAGGAAATTTCTTTATCATTGTCCTATATTATTATTTTTTAATTATTGTCTTATAAAAAAATATTTTTTTTAAAATAGAGGTCTATAAAATCTTTATTCTTGACTATGTTTTTTGTATATATGTTCGATCTATTCACAACACATATAATTAAAAAATATCTCATTATAATAACAAATTAATTGAAATGCCATATTATCATATTAAAAGTTAATGAAATCCTAAAGAAAACTTTTATTTGCATAATCTACTTCATATATATATATATATATATTTGCTAGTATAATTAAAAATATATTTTTCATAGCATATGTTGTTATAAGAAAATTTCAGTTATTTCTTGTAAAAATAGAAGAAGTAAAAAAGAGTTTTATTGTTTATTACTATCATGTTCTATATTTACCCTGTACGAATACACACACACACACACCAGACCATTCTTAATGTCGGAGAATAAATTATCGATCACAAGCTGTCAGGAACTGCGTATCAAGCCTACACACCAAGCAATTCCCCACATAAGCCATGGCATGTTTCGTAATCAAAAGCTGAATTCAGTATCGACAACCCATTTTCTTACATTTAGCTAAGCAATTAATTTCCCACACAAGTCATGTGAATTTGGTCGCATGTTGTTAATCAATCATCAATCATCAAAGCTTAGAGAGTAGGTTTCTGTTTTCGTTATACATTCTGAAGACGTGCAGTCTTCAGTTTAATTTTTTTTTTTTTTAAGTCATTGACTATTGCATCCATGATTCGCTGAGAAATTTGAAAAGAAAAAAAATAAATTAGTGAGAGAAAAACATGAAGAAAAGGTTGAACGCTTTTCGAGCTTAGCTTCTTTCGTGCTCCAAAGTAATACTAATTAATGCCCACCACTTGATGACGCAAATTGCAAAGGATTGGATGTTTAACAACTTTACTCAATAATCAATAGAAAATAAATAGACAACGATCCGCTCTCCCCAAAGCATGCAAGAAATGTTTTGAAAAATATTTTTCTAAGCAGGGTACAGAGATTTTCAATTGTTGAACAACATTTTTCAGTTTTGTATGAACATCTAGCAACATGTATAAAGAAATTGTAATAATATATGATGCGCAGGAAACAATACCAAGATACAGATTATAAGAAATTTTAATGTAATTCTAGTTGTTTTAGAAAGTAGACATTCATATCTTTTCAGTGATAAATACAATGCCTTCTAATTAATTAAAATAAGAAAGAATCATGTGTTTGAAGTTGATGTTTGATTTTGCCACCAGATAACAAAAATAACTTTAATCTTATTTAAATTACTTGGACTATTGTTTTATTTATTTACTTATCATAGGCTTTTTAGAGATATTAAGACTTTTATTTAAATTTGAATTCATAGGATTATTATTATTATTAGGTTTATCCATATTCATTAGGGATATTCTATTAGATTTAAGATTTTTTTAGTATAAATACTATTTTGTATAGGCTTTTTTTTTTAAAGATTATTTTTGATAAAAAAATCGGTTTTCTTGTTATCTTTTGTGTGATTCAGTGATTCCTATTGTTAATTGAACTTGCAAACTCTTTAAATGATTGATCGACTTCTTTGTAATTTTATACTACTCATTCGCGTCTCTTTATAGGTATAGGGAGGTATAGGGAGGGGGTGATCTTGCGTATAACTTTGGTTCTCCATGCATGTTTTTGTTGGGTCAAATTGCAAATCATTCAAATATGATTTTAGCGTATTATGGAAGGTGTCCGCATTAGTTGTTATCAAAGTTTGTGTTATTATCAAGTTATATCTCTTTAATCTTTAGTTTGTGTCATTTCTTGATTTTTTTTCTTCCTAGTTTTGGCTAGGGTTTTGTTTCTTAAAAAAAGTCTATATATTCTTCTCTTATTATTTCAAAGTTTAAGTTAAACCCTATTTCAAAGTTCAACCAAAAGAGGATTTTTAATGATCACGATGATTTAGATTATAATTTAGGTAGCATAAAACTTAAAATTTCAGCATTTTAGGGAAATAATGATTCAGAGGCTTATTTGAATTGAAAAAAGAAGGTAAAATTTGTATTTGATTGCCATCGTTATTCGAAGAAAAAAAAAAGATAAAACTAGTTGTAGTTAAATTTACTAATTATGTTGTTATTTGGTGAGATCAACTTATTTATGGTAGGAGGTGTATTGGAGAAAGACCCATTAAAACTTGGTAGGAGATGAAAGCAATCATGAGAAAGAGATTTGTCTCTAATCATTACTATAGGGAAGTATATAATAGGAAAATGTAGTAATGTTGAATATGTTATTAATGGTGAATCCTTGGTTATAAAGAGATTTTTTAATGTTTAGGTCAATGAATAAGATATTAAGCAATAAAGAGAGAATATATTTCATACTAGATGCCATATAAAAAATAAGGTATGTAGTATGATTATGGATAATAATAGTTGTATTAATGTTGCCAGCACAAATTTGGTTATAAAGTTGAACTTAACTGCTATTAAACATGTTATATTGTATAAGCTTGAATGATTGAAATGAATGAGAAGAATTTAGGGTGACTAAACATGTTTTAATCTCATTCTCAGTAGGGAGATATAAGGATGAGGTTTTGTGTGATATTGTTTTTATGTATGCTGCTCACCTATTATTGGGAAGACCTTGACACCTTGATATAAAAGCCAAATATGATGGTTTTAAAAATAGACATACATTAGAAAAGGATGAGAAAACATAAATATTTGCATCATTGTCACATTGACAAGTGTATGAAAATTAGTTGAAGTTGAAGAAAATAGAAAAAGCCGAACATGTCTTGTTATAAAATAATGATGAGGATGTGAGGTTGAGTAAAAATAAGGTGAGCTATGATTGTAAAACATAAGAGGATAAAGTTTCGGCCATTCAAGACAAATTTGAAAGCTTTAGCCCAAAACAAAAAAAGGGAAGGCTGAGTGTGGAAAAAAGAAAAAAATGGTGAGAAAAGAATAATGTGTAAGAAAAGTGGAGAAATAGCTTAATTTTTATGCAAAACAAAGTGATCCTACGTATGCTTATTTTTTTTTATGCTTATTATTTTACTCTTGTTTAAGGAGACATATTTTAACACTAACAAACTTGATTTATGTGTTTCTGGTGTTTGTGTTTATCTGTTATAGGAATTTAATGATGTATTTCTCGATGAAATTTCAAGTGGATTGCCACCTCTAAAAGGAACAGAACATCAAATTGACCTTGTACCAGGTTCAACTATTCCTAATAGACAAACTTTTAAAAATAATCATGAGAAAACAAATGAGCTTCAAAGGTAAGTAGATGAGTTAATGAAAAAGGGGTACATTCAACAAAGTATACATCCATATGTTGTTACCATATTTTTAGTACCTAAAAAAGATTGTACTTGAAGAATATATGTTGATTGTAGAGCAATCAATAATATAACAACAAAGTATTACATCCTATCCTTAGATTATATGATATGATTGATAAATTGCATGGCTCTTGTTTATTTTTTAAAATTGATCTTAAAAGTGGATATTATCAGATCAGAATGAAAAAAAAATATAATGAATGAAAAACTGATTTTAAAACTAAATATAGTTTCTATAAGTGGTTTGTCATGTTTTTTGGACTTACTAATGTGCCTAGTATTTTTATGAGATTGATAAATCATATATTGTATACATTCATTGGTAGGTTTGTAGTTGTTTATTTTAATGATATATTGATTTATAATAAATGATTAGATGAACATATAGATTATTTAAGACAAATACTTGATGTGTTTAGAAAGGAAAATTTGTATGATAATTCTAAAGAAGTGTGACTTTTACATAGAAAAGATTGTTTTTCTTGGATATGTTGTTGTTAGTGCAAAAGATATTGAGATAAATGAGGCTAAGGTTAAAGCTATAAAAGAGTGACGTACACCTAAAACGGTAAGTGAGGTAAGAAATTTCATGAATTGACTAATTTCTATAGAAGATTTGTGAAAATTTTTAATACAATAACTGCTTTATTAATTGAACTTGCTAAGAAGATAATAAGATTAAAATGAGAAATTGAACAAGAGAAAGCTTTTACTTTGTTAAAAGAAAAGTATATTTTTACCCCATTATTTGTTTTACTTAACTTTACAAAACCTTTTAAAATTGAATGTGATACTACATGTGTATAGTTATTCAAGCTATTTTACTACTGGATAAAAAGCCCATAACTTATTTAAGTGAAAAGTTCAATAATACAACTCTAATATATGATACGATGGAAAAAATTGTGTTGATATATGCTATTTTACCGCAGGATAAAAAGCCCATAACTTGTGTTGCCTTGGCATTTTTTTTTTACCTACGATGGAAAAAATTCAGGTCGGTCCACTAAGTAATGCAAACCATCTACTATATGCTAGCTATACATTCTGTAAATTTATTTTTCAATATGCTAGCTAGCCGTGAATATATGGTGAACTTATTTTTCATGTTATCATTTAAAGTTTGAATTCAAGAGAAGATTAGATGAAGTTTTATATATATTGACATAAGATACAGAACCCAACTGAGGAGAGCGAGAACGAAGAGATCATGAAATCTCTCATTCAATTTACAGTAAAAGTAAAATCATACTCAACAAAGAATTTCCTTCCAAAGAAACCATCCCTCCCTAATTCGAGAGTTTTGATTACAACAACCAATTCAATCTCATTTAACCCCTTAATTCCCTTTAGATCCGATCAATACCATAATTTAGTTGCGATATGTAAAGGTTAGCTGAGCATGACTAGAACTACTGAGGAAAAAAGAAAAAAAAACCCACCAAAGTCAATATACTGCACAATGAAGCAACTTTAGTATTAAAGTAACTAAAAACCACAGTGCTTTTGGTTGACCTGCTTAAGAATTAATTAAGCAATCAGAATTCGGAAAATAAAAAATTCCAAAATCCCACTTTAAATCAAGCAGAGCCGTAGAGTATCAAAGGAAATCAATCATTATTCGAATTACTTATTAAGATCTTTGTAGATATAGAAAACAATATATAAAAAGCATGAACTCTATCATCACTTGCTCAATGTTGTATCACTTGGGCAATGGTACGAGGTTTCTTTATAGTTTTGCCCAGGCTCATTTCCTTAAACCAGCTTTGCAGCTAGGTTATCTGATTTTCACATGGGAGTCCGGGGACTATTTCCGGCATCGGAAATCCCTTTTTTTGCATTTTTGTTTTCAAAAGTCCTCAACTCTTTTGGAATTTGGTTCGCAGACCTGTTTTTTTTATTTTTATTTCTAATTTATAACAGAACAATGATTTTCTTATTGAATGCTGCACACTTGTCCGACCAAAAAGCACTCTGCATGCATGAAATTTGGTAATTGAAGAAGCACCTACCTCCAGGGACGAAGCTGGAATTATATAATAAAAAGGATCAAAAATCAAGATATAATTTATTATTAGAAATTTTATTTATTTAAAATAAAAATATATTATATTATTCTACATTTAAACACTAAAAATACAAAAAATTAAAGGCCTTGCTCGCCTCCCCTGCTTCCGCCCCTGCCTACCTCCATTACGTTCTTAAACAAGAGACTTTCTCTCTGACACACACTTTAGATTATTATTTGGAGCTTTCATGATTAAATCTACCAAATTCACTTGTCACTAAACATATAGAACTACTTTTTAAGCTTACCATAATCCACTGTGCCTATCACTTAATTTTTTTTTTATTTACAACACCCACTATATATATTATTCATCTTGAAATCTCGACGCCTGATCGATCTCCCAGGTTACCGTCGTTGCACTACCCGTCCCTCAAGGTCTTTTAACAACCACTAATGAAATCTTAGAGCAACATTAAAATAAGAGCTAAGATGCTTCTATCTAATAAACAACACCCAGATAAGAACACAGATTATTTGTGGAGGTGGCAGCTGTTAAACTAACACATTTTCATGTGTCTCTTTGCAGCCCTAGTGTTCGCCGACCCCATTACATCTATCTATCATCAGCTTGGAGCAAGTCTACCTGTTTTGTCAACTGCCTTTTCATGCTGTCTAAAATATGCATGTTAGCAGAGGCTGAGTGATTAAACGAGCGATGCCGCTCTGTGATTAATTAATTAATTATAGTACTGTCTTCTGAAACATTGCTTTGACTGTTATGCATGGTGCAGCATCCCTTCCTTTTTCTTAATTTACATTTAGTATCTATACTAGCTTTAATTTCTAGTTAGTTGAGATGATCTTGTCAACCTGCCAGTTGTGAATTCTCAACTCGCACTCTTCCCTCTCCCTCCCTCTCTCCCTCCCTCCCTGTGAATAAAAATTGCAAGACAAACTTCGAAGATAGTATAGCTAATTGAAATAATAATAAAAAAATATTAATAGAAGCCTTTTTTATGTGGATAGCATGACTATATAGAAGGACAGAGTTATAAAGTGCAACTAGATTTGGAACATTTATCTAAAAAAGAACATATACTATACATAACGAGAGAAAATAACGTGGAGGACCCAACAATGTCCAGAATAATAAAAAGTGATTCATTATGTGAAGTTCACATCTGGCATGGGATCCACCTACATCACAGCTTTGCTACTGGCACAGCATGCCTAGCTGCTGGCATGACAGTGATGAATCGGCAAAATTGTTTTCAGCTCACTCTTAGGATCCACAATACAGATAACTAATACGACATGGCTGCGAAGCCTGATGATATGAAGAAGAGTAATGCCTTTGTTTTTTTTATTTTTTTTATTAAGCAGTCCATGTTTAGGTATTCTAGGACTGCTTCAATAGAGTTATGAGCCAGCTTGATTTGGTCAAGCACTTCATGCTGATGATCCATATATATATAGATTGAAACTTCGTAGGTCTCTCTCTCTCTCTCTCTTCTCTTTTTAACGAGGCTAGATACATTAGGTCATTAAACAGGAAAATGGTTCCAAACTCCTTTGGCATTCACTAATAATTACTCCTTTTCATTTGCCATTTCCTCAGGGGATAAATACTGTATAAATAAATATCAGATTTGTTTTTATTTAATGATGAGAGATCCAACAAGCCATGGATTTTCAAAATCTTATTGCATTCTTCTCATATTTGAACTTGAAATCTCTAGCACGCGCGCATACATGTTGGAAACTACGATTGTTAAGATCAGTAGTAAGTTGTAAATTTAATGAGATGGGAAACAAGGGAAATATTTTGCAATTGTGTGCATGTATAGGAGACCATCTAATGAATCGAAACACTGACACATCTCCCAGCAAGTGACGAAAGAAAGAACCGGATCTATTGGTTAGGGAAGGAAGCCATCTTTTTCCCTTCTTCTATACATTGACATCTCCCAAACAGCAGATACAAGTAGTGCTTGTCGGCCTTTCACAGTTAAAAAGTAGATATTTTTGCAAAAAGTCCTAACAATGGCGTCATGAGTTGTAGAAAGCCAAACCGGGGATGCAATCAGTAATAATCATGGCCGCAAAACTAGTTATGGGTTAGATATTGATTACAACAGGCAGTTAGATTTACGTATTCATCATTAATAGTTGAGTATCGCACGTACATAATGTATTTACATGTCGACAAAAGTGGTGGTTAGGATATTGACTCGAGCACCTAATGTATAATGGTCGTAGTACTTCTTGTAGAGATTGAATCTTGTGGAGAAATTGAGAAGGAACTGTGACATTCATATTCTAGATCTTCAAAACCCCAGAATTCTTCATGCTCTTCTTCCTTGGGCATCTCCCACCTTTCTTCATCCATCTCCTCCTGATCTCCCAGCATTACTTCCAGTACCTGCTAATTAATAAACAACAAATTTTATTGACCTCACAAGATTTCATCATTTGGTATATCAGATTTTTGACTTTATAATTAAAATATTAGCCCTCAAATTCTAAACCAACATCATTTCATTTGACACAAGAAATGATGCTATTAATTTGAAAGACATATTCTATATCCTCCTAACATGTTTCACATACATATTCTTGAATCCTTAAAAGGGTTATCCATTCAATATCTATTTTATATGGTTTCTTGTTTAGAATTGCCCCACAAACACAATAATACGAAGTCTATAACAATATTCTTGAAATTTATGCTCATCACTATCCTGCCACTATAATTGATTTGAAAGGGTGGAACAAACGCACTTGTCAATCAATATGTAAATTCAGGGCACTTTTATCACTACAATATTATAAACAAGACCTGCTCTCTCAATGATTCTCATCTCCTAATCACATGGGAGATCCATAATTTAATGAGTGTTTTAGGTTAAAGATTTAGGTTAGGTAGGATAGAACATCCTCCGACTATTGGAATTGCGTGAAAAAACTCAAATCCCGCTACCTGTACCTAAAGGATCAAATCTAAGTTTACATGTTGCCGTCTTCTTAATTGCTGAAAAGGATGTGCATGGTTTGTCACAGGACAACAATCAAAATTGAAAGGGGGACAGCTTACACTAGGCTACTATATCTAACCCATTTATTACCGATTTAAATAGCAGAAACTTGGATCCATGGACTCTTAAGAAACAGTCAACTAAAGGTATTTTATTGGAATCATGCACAAGCATTATGCAATGATCCACCTTATGAGCGAGTTTGGAAGCCAACAAGTTACAGCTGAACTGATTAATATTTTTTTTTATTTAAAAAAAAGGTCTAAAACTCAAGCCTCTTCTTTTATAACAAAAAAAAAATTAGTGTGATTATTATCTTATTAATCAAGAAATCCACATAGTCAATGCATTGATTTGTTACAAAAACTTCTTTATTTTGACAGGAAAACATTTAAAATGGTAGGTTTACGGAGTTAAAACATTTAAAATGGTGATCGCAACATTTTGTTCAAGGATAATTAACACCAAAACCATCCTTCTGTCGGTCCATTAAGAATCATTAGTATGCTGTTAAATGCAACAACAAAAATAAAGCATAGCAAATAGCGACCTCACTCATGGTAGGGCGCCATGTTGAAGATGCCCTGATGCAAAGGGATGCGGCAAAGCCAAGTCCTTTAAGCTGTGTAACATCATAGATCCCTCCAAGCCTTGGATCCACCAGCTTTTCAATCTCTCCTCTGCTCAATATTGGTTTAGCCTGTTAATTAATCAGCAGAAACCCACAAGTCCATTTAACTTAAATTTATCAAAACATAATTAAAGGATTGCCTAATGAAGACGAAATCATTTTAAAAATAGTAAATAAATGGCAATTTTTTTACCCAGTTATGAATGCTTTGGTGAGAACCATCAACTGGTTTCCTGCCAGAAATGATCTCCAGTAGAAAGACTCCAAATGCAAACACATCTGTTTTTTCATCCACTATTCCATGCATGTAGTACTCAGGTGCCAAGTGCCTATAGAATTCTATGCAACATTTCAGTTTCAATCTAAGTAAAACGAAGCAGGAATCATACCTCCATAGGAGTTAAAATGGTTGCTAGCTAGATACCCTACCCAAAGGTTCCTTCAATCGGAGCGATTGAATGGTGAGTCCATTCAGATGGAAGCCATTTTGCCAATCCAAAATCAGATATCTATAACATTCAAAACAAAACAGCACTAGTATGATACTCGTTTTAGAAAGTAAAATTTCTGAGAGTAAAACCTTGGTTTAATCAGTAAAGTTTGCAAAGAAAGAAAGGGCTAATCCACATGCATCCCTTACCAATGGTTCAAAGTCAGCTGTCAGAAGAATATTTGAAGATTTAATGTCTCGGTGAATTATCCTTCTTTGACACCCCTTGTGCAAGTAATGGAGCCCTCTAGCAGTTCCAATGGCAATCTTGTACCTTATTTTCCAATCTAACACTGGAAAATTCTCATCTACATTAAGAAACACCAAAGCCTTACACATCAAAACATTGCAGGAACTAACAAAACCCAGATAAGATAGGAAACATCATTATCTACTGAGACAGCAAACAAAACAAACTTGTATGTCTGTACCATGAAGAAGGGAAGAAACAGAGCCTCTGGAGGAGAAATGAAAGATGAGATAAAGCCCATTGTCAGTGCAACAACCCAACAAGGACATCACATTAGCATGGCAGACATGACCAATTGTCCCAATCTCTGACAAGAACTCCTTCTCTTTCCTCTCATCCCTACAAGCTTTTGTTAGCCTCTTAATTGCAATCTCCTCTCCATTACCTAACACTCCTTTGTATACCTCTGCATACCCTCCTTTCCCCACCAAATTTTCTAACACACCAAGTAGCAAATTGAACACAAATTAATTGCAAAACACATGGGTAGAATTTAGAAGGTTACAATGAAGGTGAAGCAAACCTGGTCTAAAGCCATTGGTGGCATCGAATATTTCTTCAAAAGAGAAGCATTTCCAAGAGGGCCTTCGAGAATGTTCTTGCTCTTGAACAACCTTGGAGTTTTCATTGTTTTTTTCTTCTTCGTTGGTGAAAACTATATCTTGAAGACTGCTTCTTTTCAATGAGAAAAGCCTTTTCAAGCTGTTGGCTCTTATGTACTTCATTGTAACGGTATAGTGTGAAGCAGAGTACTCTGTTTCATACAGAGAGAGAGAGAGAGACAGGGAGAGAGAGGGGGAGAGAGAGGGGAAGAGAGATGGAAAAGAAAGACAGTAACTGACTCAGTTGTCTCTGCTAGAAATGACTTTATGGCTATGCATACAGTACAAGACAAGAGTGTTAGGGAGAGGTCGGAGTGTTTAAATGGTAGCTAATAATAATTCAATTAGAGATTGTTTGTAGAAAATTAGTTTTTTTTAAATATAAGTTTTTTAAAAATAAATTATTTTTTAATATTTAGTATTGTAATCAAAAATAAGTTGGAAAATACTTTTCAGTATTTAGTTATGTCATGCAAAATGAGTTGGAAAATAACTTATTAATATTTTATTTTTTTCAAGTTTATTAAAATAAAAAGGAACAAATCTTACAAATTAAAAAAAATATATAATTTCATAAATTATCTCAAATAAAATAAATAATAATCAAAATAATAGAGATCAAGTCTAAAAAATAAAAAAAAATTGAAAGATGAAGAAATTAAAATAATAATAATTAACATTTTATAAATTATTTGAAATAAAATAAGTAACAATCAAAAGAATGAGAACCAAATTTGATAGATAAAAATTTTTAATTAAAAAATAATAAGGAAAAAACAAATAACAATTATAAAAATAAGGACCAAAATTAATATAAAAATTAAATTCTAAGGGATGAAATTGAAAAACAAATATTCAAAACAAAATATATATATAGCAATCAAAAGTTTGAGGACTAAATTTGATATAATCAGTAAATAATATAACATTTCTAAATTTTTCACAACTTCTAGAAAGTGTTTTTCATCCAAAATAAAAGGAAAATATTTTCCTGAAAATCAAGCTAAATTATTTTTTGACTGGAAAGTGTTTTCTGTTGATCAACTTTTCTAATGACAAATAAACACAAAAAAATTTAAAAAATAATATTTTAAAAACTAATTTTCAAAAAACAAACGCATTTAAAAATTGACATGTCTACGTGTACTTGTCTCTATAGGACATTTGTGTGAATTTTCCTAAAATGGGTAGGAAAAAAATATGACTCGGTAGTGAAAGTATTGATTTGATTTTGAAATGAAAAGGATTGGCAAGCATTGGATTGGTTTTAATGGCGGCAGCTTTGCTTCAACTCTTGCGGGTCTATGTTTGTTTAAGTTGGCTGCCTTCCATCCACGAAGGAGTGAAGAACTCTACCTTTTTGTTTTTCGAATCAAAACGATATAAAATTATAAATATTATTGTGGTTTTAAATGATTCGTAAAAAGGACAATTGAATTATTATTATTATTATTATTATTATTATTATTATTATTATT
>Ga0325410_1000746_pt1 | contig 34490 bp, 21 predicted proteins | sample PopdelMetagenome_16_FD_206182 | JGI IMG/M metagenome (GOLD analysis project Ga0325410, IMG submission 206182) | Populus deltoides microbial communities from Bellville, Georgia, United States - Xylem-PdIQD-R3 | ecosystem: Host-associated > Plants > Phyllosphere > Stem > Wood/Secondary xylem...
TGAGAGGCCTTCCCCATCGGTCAATTAGTAAATGAAATTTATCTCTTAATTCACCGGAAACAAAAGAAATACAAAACCCTATCTGTTCACTGACTAAAATATTTGGTAAAGTCCTATGGTAGGCTACTTTACGTGGCTCAAAAACTTGTGTTCAAATTGATTGATCCTACTTAGCTTAGAATCACTTGGCATGGTACCATCTATCAGCAAACTTGTGTTCAAATTCTACTCGCAATAGAAAGAAAAATAATTTAGAAATGGATTGCTCCTTATTTTATAACTCAAAAGCATGGAATCGATGATTGTGAAAATTTATCAAGTTCATATTGAGCAAAGAAACCATCCAACAGAGTATAATAAACAAGAAACACATCTTGAAATTACTAACGATACTGTAGGCATTTTTTGAAGTTTATTTTTTATTTAATTATATGAAAATAAAAATAGATATTCCCAGGAAAAACAATGAATAAGAATTTTTTGTGGTTCTTGGATGCTGTTAGATATGGGGTATTTCTTTCAGAATACACACACTCACAGGGAGAGCATATTTAACGAGGAACGCTGTCATCCAACCAAAACTCTGCTCAGTTGTTCACAGGGCAGTTGGTGTGCGAGGTTTATTAGAACAGAACTCGCTAGAAGTTGAGATTTTTATTCAATCAAACCTCATTAATGACAAAAAATTTTGATAATAGATGTTAAGATCCATAAACTTTCTGGCTCATGAATTACACCTATCAGACTATCATAATTCACAATTAAACCAGGAAAAAAGAAGAAGCATATTTCCTCCTTTCAGTTGGGTATCGTGCCATTGCTGACAGGAAACAACGTAAATGATCCAGTAACATTTTCCACCATATTAGGAGAATCTATCCTTGTAGACTCCACATTCTTGTCTATGATTTGGTCTCTACAAATGGGACAATTTGAAGTTCTTGATGATAGCCAGTTATCGATGCAGTCCTTATGGAACATGTGCTTACACCTAGGCAAGACCCTTATGAACTCTCCATGAGCATAATCATCCAAGCAAATGGCACAGCTTTTATCAGAAAACGCGAAAGGAGAAGAAGAAGAAGATGATGATGATGATGATTGTGGCAACGTTGGGGCTGAGGGTGGTGTTTGCTCTGATCCAAAGACAAAAACTGGGAGGGCTACAAGTTCATGGTGGGTTCGTGTATCAGATTCACGGGAACATGAGTTGGATGTTGTTGGATTTTGTTGATTATTAGAAGGAAAGTTGATTAAGCTGATAGAACACTTGCAGATGGAAACAGAAATGAGAACGACAAGAATTAATATCATAACAGATGCAATGCCAATACCTGTAATTGATCCTCCTTGGTCTGCTTGTTCCTCTTGTCTTGGCAAATTACCATTCAACATCTGTCTACTAAAATGATGAACCTGATCCATCACAATGGTGAAAAGCTAATGGGGGTGTTGGTGAAACTAGAATCTTGTTAATTGTTATTATTTATGGAAGAGAATTGAGTGGCAGCCAAGAAATGAGAAAGTCCCTTGGTGAAGTTTCCATGCAGCTTCCTTCAGAGTTCATAACTGACCAGAGTCAAATTTATTCTCATAAGCATCTAACAAATAAATTATGTTGTCAAGTATTCTGGGCTAGGCTGTTTTTTTCCAATTTGATTTGAATCCGTTTGCATAATTACTATACTTGCCGAGCATTTGTAAGGAAAGGATGACATATTTGCTTATAGGACAAACTAGGTGTGGTCACAATCTTTGTTACGGGGCAGATTACTTTCTATGTAAAAACAAATAATGTTTAAGGTGCCGTAAACAAATAAAACTTCATGATTCAGGCTGTATTAAGTTAAATAAATTTATTTTATTTTAATTTAATGATAGAAAAACAATTACAATAAATGAATCAAATAAAAATAAAAGTAATCATGATATTCTGATAATTATATTTTTTCTAGAAAAGCAAAGGATATAGCTTAATACTTAGCCCATTAAATATAAATTAAATAAATTGAAAAAAAGACCTAAAATAATTAACCAAGATTAATTCGAGTTAGTAGGATAAACTTGCAATTTCATCTTAATCATTTGATTTTATTTTATTTTTATATCAAATTTGATTTTCATTATTTTGATTGTTATTTGTTTTATTTGTTTTTTTTTCTAATTGAATGTGTTTTCAATTTAATTCCTTATCATTTGATTTCAAAATATTTTTATATCTTAGTCTTCATCTTTTTTATTGTTATTTCTTTTTTTATTGTATTTTTTTAAAATTCATCTCTCACTATTTTGTTGATTTATAATTTTGTTTTTTTTAGGGCTTACCTTTTATAGAGTTGGTTTCGGGCTCTTGACCAAGGTCACCGGTTTTGAAAGTTAACACGTGTTGAATTTGGTCGATTTTTTAGGTTTTTTTTAAATTAATTTTTTTAATCACTTTCATTTTTAAACATTTGATTTATTGGAAATTGATCCTTTTTTTATTTTTTTTTCGAGTTATCCCAATCCTATACTCTTGGTCGCGAGGTTAATAGATTGACTCGAGTTGACATAAATCTATTTTTTCACTGATTTTTTTTAAATAATTTTTTTTCTATTTCACCTTGAACATTAAGTTGTTTAACAATTAAGATTCATAATTTTATTTGGTTTATTTTTAACAAGATTGTTTCAATATCACAATCAAGTTGAAGATTTTACATATTAACCTATATAACTTCAGGTCTTCTTTTTTTTTTATACATTGTTAGGTTTTTTTTTGTCAAATTATTTATTATAGTTACATTTTTTATTTGTATTATTTGGATTAATACTAAATCGAGTTAAAAACCCGATTCTGAAGTTATTTGTGCTTTTTTACAAGCACTTGTATTTTGCACACGGATCATAGCAGGGCCCTACCTAGTCGTTGTCACCAGACCTACTCGCTGCCTAACTCAAGGGCTACCATGCTTCTCTCTTAATAAATAGAATGGGATAACAATTCGAATTTTTGGATTTGTTTCCACAATCTAAGGTTCTAGAAGCTCCAAGTTTTCACTTGCCTGCTAGCTGCTGCCTGCCTCTTATTATGGGTTCATAAAGAGAATATAAAAGCATATCGGCTGGATTAATGCTCAATTGCCTAAAGACAATTGTATATCACAGCGTGCTGATTGTATCATCGTATTAATTATAAGTAACAGAATAAAGTGCAACAATTTCACATAACACAACCAGCTGATGCAGAACATCTTCAGCTGGTGCAATTGCCGAACAGCCTAAAGCCCTTCGATTGAACAGAGGACTGGGAACAAATTGTTGAATGGGGAAGGGAAGTTTTACAAAAACTGCAGCAATAGTTATTTACAAAATAAGTCACAAGCAGTCATTTGTGCCTGGATTTGGAAGAAGCCCGTTTGAAGTAGCCTCAATTTGCTTCACGATTGGATGCAGGTCCCCACAAGACCAAAAGAACTTGAAATGAAAAGGAGCATCACCAGAGAGGTCAAACACTATCTGCCACACTCTGCACGGTACAGAAGGCCAGAGAAGTTGGTCAAATGACAGGTCATTTACAAGAATTGCTTCATTGTGGACGTGCTAAATGATTTTAACTTGTAATGTTCCAAACGCATTTGATTTGTATACTAGAACATAGTTGGATGTATGCGTATCATTGAATGATTGGATGTGAAGAAGGATTAGGGTGAATAGCGGGCAAAAAACCTGCGGCCTAAAGTAGGACCTGGTTTCTTTACTATCCGAGCAACACAAGGTTCCTTATGAGTTGTGACCATTGCAAACAGGAATACTATTCTGCATGAGTTACTGTATCTTCTGCCACTCCAACATAGCACACTATTTTTCTGTCTCTCAAGCAAACCATCATTTCTTTCATCTTGATCCTGAGAGGCTGTCCTTGAATTCACTTTGAAGTAATTAGGACTGCTGCTTTTATCATCCATTGCATGAGAATCACTCGAGTGATTTCTAGAGTTTGGTTCTGCCTGCCTAGGTGATGTTTTAGTAGAAGAGTTCTCAGCCACAGTGCTAAGGTTGGGACTTTTCTGGAAAAAAGATCTTAGAGAGAGCTGGAAACACCGACTTTTTCTTGCTTTTTTCTGGGTTCCCTCTGCAGGCACCAACTTAGTATGTTGACTTTGCAGTATCACTGTAGTGTTAGGACGGTCCTGATTCTCATCAGTGAATTCGCGTCTGTTTTCGAAAAGGCACCATCTAAATCTTTGGTCAAAGAACATGAGGCACTTGTAGATTAGCAAAATATACTGCAGCCCTTGAATGATCTTTTAATGCTTTAACTGCATACCCGTACAGTAGCATCTCCATCTGAAGATGAACTTGATATCCTGCAGGATTGAAGTCATGTAGCAGCCTGCCTTATCATTAACAAGGTCACTGCACAAGGTTAAGGACTTGAGATTAATACATGGACAAAATTGAAAGAAGAAAAGATGTAGTAATAGAATTCCCAAAGGAAAACAAGAAAAAAAGGGGGAGGATGATATCTAGCACATAAATAGAAACAATAATCTAGAACACAATTGTCATACCAAGAGTTTGCTGGACACCATGAATCATTGGCAGATGATATCTAGCAGATAAAGGCAGAGTGCTATGTGTGGGAATATCATGGATTTCCTCCAAACTTGTATAAACAGGAGCATGATCTGAGCCTTCCAATCTGATGCCCCACCCTCCTTTCCACCTGTGTAGCCAAGTAAAGAAAGCTAGGGTGTTTGCAGTATGCAGACAGACTCATTGGTATACACATGAACAAGCTAACATATATATATATATAAACATGCACACAACATCGAGAGGTTCAGACAACAAAGAAAACTGAGAGGTTCCATGGCATTGCCACATTCAAGATATAGCTGGATCGAATGATACCTAGATGTATCTCCAAGTTTCCAGCGTTTATACTCTGTCAATATGTCACATTCCTTGACATGGCAGGACAAAGAATTATGGCCTTGCAGGTCATGCTCTTGATGCAAGCATGGTCCAGCACAAAGAATATGGTCAATCCTACTCCCAAAATTAAATTGTTCAGCACCTGTACTCGACGACCAGCACGTGCATGCTCCTCTTCTGCAGAACAATTCAGGATGGAAAAACTAGGACTCAGTACGAAGTTTTCCCAAAGAAAAGGAAGCAAACACATAATGACTTCATAATGATGCAAGTAAAAAAGAACTTGTAAATATACTACTCAATGGAAACTTCAATCAATCAGAAAGATACCCTCTGAGGAAACAAAATTTTAGCAACGTGAAAATTTATAATGTGCAAGGATATGAAGGATTATTGGTCAATCACAAAAGGAGATAAGAATTGATGAACTCTTATTATGAAGAGGCTAGTAAACATGGACAGTGAAAAATACAACACTATCTATATAAGAACTGCAAATCTCTGTTTGCTCTCCATGTATAACTCAACCTATAAATCAATAATTAAAACCACGCAAAATGCAAATCAAGTGAATTTTTAAACCTTTCAGGATGTTTTTCCCTGAAAAAATAAAAAAAAGAGGCCACCTGACTGCACTAGCATAGACCTGAACCATCTTCCAAATCTACAAAGAGGAGAATAGAAATATATTCAATGCTTGCATTGACTGTTAAAGTTTTATGAACTTGTACAAAGCTACAACACACTAAGAATGCTCCAGATAGTCATAGCATTGTAGACAAGCTCTGCATAAAAATTAGTTCATAGCTTACTCATTCTTCTCAAAATCGGGGCCAGCATAACATCGACAAAATCAATCAAAGCATATGGAACTCTTCATCACTCATCCGTGATAAACTATGCAATACACTACCTACACTAAGTACTCGAACTCAACCATCAAAAGACTAAAAAGCAAACGTGATATGTGCTATAAACCTCTTCATGTCAACTCATGCATAATCACCAATGACAGGGGGGGTGGGGGGGGGAAACAAAGTTAATTACCTGTAATATCTTAAAAAACTTCATATCTTAAACTCAATTCTCTCCATATCTTCACTCGCCGCTTGAGGCCCATATGCAAACTTCCTACACATTTAAAACGCAGCAAAATGATCATGATCGGCAATAATACAACGTCCTTCACCATCAACCTTAACAAGCCCATCTTTGGCAAACTCTTGAAGCCCTTTTCTTCTTTTAGACCAATCAACAAACCTGGTAAAACCCTCCTCTGCCGCAACCGGCAATGCCACTTCGGAACTCGAAAAAGCAGACTTTACACGACAAAATGTTGCAACCCCTGTAAAGATAGCATAAAATCATCAGTAGAATTGCAGACTTTTAAAATTTATTTTGAATTTCATTGAACCAATTGATCAAACACCTTACCGGAGTACCCAGTAAGGCCTTTAGCATTACCTCGAGTGCAAGAAAAAAAGGGCACGTACCCATCAGCTATTAATAAATCTAATGTTATTTCTTGGCTTCATAATTTCGTTTCCTGTGAGTGAAATTATAAAGAAAGTCAAATGGGGCGAGAATTTCTTTGTTATCGTGGATGGGAATAGTAAATTATATATTAAAATGATTATAAGGGATATATTAGTATTTTTATGTTGTATTTTTTATTTTTTAATTGAAAAGTTGATAGCGTGTATTACACACGTCCCGACGAGTGGGCAGCGCTTATGTCATTAAAGAGACGTGAAATGTTTTCCAACTATCAAATTTGATCATTCGCCGTCTAACTAAATGCACAGCTATGCCTTCTTCTACATGGTGCAATGTATGTAGACATATCATAATTGGATTATCATTGGTGATCGATTTTTTGTGTTTTTTTTATTTTATCTCTCCTGACAACTAAAGTGTATAATTGTCATCTCTTTGTTTGTTGTTTGCTTGGTCATGCCAGACCCAAGTCAATTAGATCGACATGACTGCCAGACCTTACCCTTTTATTCTTTAGTGACTTCAATTTAAGTATTTGTTTTAGGGGTATTTGGGTCTTTTCATCTAGCTCAGTGGTCATTAAAAGATTGTTTGGGAGATGTGGCTTTTCCAATTTTTAATATAGTTAAAGTACTCTTTTACCCCTAGAGTCACTAAAAATTAGAACTGTTGATCAATGACTTTCTTGGCTTTTCATAATATTTGTAACAGTAAAAATATTTCTTTACCCCCACTATAAAAAAAATAGGCTGTCAGAAAAGAGTATTTCAGGTTTTTTTAATTTTCATGTATAGTACAATAACGCTTTTAACCTTAGAAAAAACAAAAGAGTAGCTTGCGTCCAGTGTTTTTACCACATCCAAGTGTCTTAGATCTGGCAACCATGATAAACCCAATCCACTTGACATGGCTACCAAACTCAAGGCTCTTGGGATGGTATTCTTGCTAGACCCAAATCGTTTGGGTTTTGCATGGCTGCCAGACCAAAAATGGTTAAAACATTCTTTAGACTCTAAATATTTTTTACATTTTTAAAAAATATTGATATTGACCCGCAGCGAAGCGCGGGCCAATATACTAGTTTGTAACTGTTAATTAAGATTATGAAGACAAAAAAAAAGAGCAAAAGGAGAGTTGGTGGAATTGTGGTTGGGTGGGGTGATAAGGAGTGTAATAGTAGTTATTTTTTAAAATATTTTCACTTGAATATGTATTAAAATAATATTTTTTATTTTTTAAAAATATTTTTGATATTAGAATAAATATAAAAAAATTTAAAGAACAATTACAACTCGAGAATAAATATATGTAGGTTTCAATACCAATATCACCCCAGCTCGTAAACAGGCCTAAGATGCTCGAGGACAAACCAACATCCTCAACGCTCCCATGATAAACAATCTCATCTTTCACTAATGTTGCTTCAAGACACTCAGCATCCTTAATCTCTTAAAATACACCATGACATTAATTGAGTGTAGTGTTGGCCATAATACATCTCATCTCATCGACACCATCATAGATAGTCATTATTGTTTTTTTAGCCTCTCACACTAAGTAATGGATTTATATACATACATCAAAAAAAAAAAATTAGTACTCATCATATATAATAACATTAACAATATTTAATAAATATTGTATGTAAAACAATATTGCATACCAATTGATTCTGTCTTAAATATCGAGGAGTATAATACATTGAGTTGTGTGGATGTTTAGGGAAACACGATCACGTAGGTGTAATAAAATGATATTTAATGGTTAGGTATCGTCCCATGTAGATATCTGCATCAATCGTCCTATGTTGTGCCTAAAAAACACTATCCATTTTAGCATACCAAATATCTAGGTAAGATTCATGAATCACTAAACAATTCTCATCACGTTTAGCGTAACTAATAATATACAATTTATCATCAGTATCAACATAATCTGGTATGTGTTGAGATACACCAAATTGTTGCATTATCTCGATATGGGCAATGCATGTCAACAATGTTGAAGCAATGTAATGGGACCTATGCTAACCAAAGCTCAAATTCGTCACGACATATAGGCAAAGTTAAAAGCATCAAGTTAACAGAATATGGCATCATATAACCTATCAAAATATATGAAAGATTTATATTAGATAACAAGTCAAAAATTAAAAAATTAAACTTCAAAAAATACAATAAATATGTAACCCGCACCTGATGTGCCTAATGTGTGTCAAACTCATCTTGGTATAACTCGTGGATATAAAAGGGATTTACTGTGAAATGTCTAACATCACATCATCCTAACATGTTAAGCCACAAAGTACATTTTTTCATTCAATTTATATAAATAACATATTGATTAAAATTAATTTTATTTTATTATTACCTAGAGCAAATGGATAGTGGCCTCTTAGTGATAGTGGCCACCATATTGTTACTCCAACTCTCTAGATATCCAATATGAATATACTCCCATGATTAGAGCTATATTAATTAACATTGACAGTTCTAAGTTAGTATTTAAAATATAGTTAATTCTAACAATCAAAGAATTTGAATTAGTATACTAGAACAAATTAATAATAGACACATGGCAATTTATCTTTTATTCTATAAACATACTTTACATTGTTGCTGGTAGAGACATGCAAGCATTACCCCCTGACTATAATTAGGAATGGCCTAGAAGTCCTCAAGTAGCATCAGAAAGAACACGAGTATTGCATTGTCTGCAATATTCGTGAAAATAAGACCTCCAAACATATACAATATATATGTCTGAGCATATAAACCAAATGGTCTTATTTACTGGGGAGTTTTAAAATTTATGTCCAATCATGTCAATTTAATGCAATTGCCCTTGTAAGCACTTACTAGAGGCACCCATCTTAATAAATAATATATAAAGCATCTTTGTCAATCAACCCTCTGTATCTTGTTATAGGGGCTCCATCTATCGGAAGGCCAATCAATATGGTGACATTCTATAGTATGGATGTAGATGGAAAGTTTTTTTTTCGCACCTTCATCACTCAACCAAAGCTACAATTAATGTGTGGTCAACATGTATGCCACGCAGCTGATTGATCTCATAAAAACTTGCCTTGATAACAAATAGGTGGGCATGCTCATGTAACTCCATCAATGTATATTGTTGAGGTGTTACAAGATCACCTCTTTGAAAATCAAGTAATTTAGTTATTTAAACAATTAAAATAGTTATTTAAAAATAGTATTAATCTAGAGATATGACTTATTCACTTCAAATATCATCTAAATGATGTTGATATTACATATTTAGAATTGACTTATCATTTAGACCTGCCTCAATAACTAGGTGGTCCTATCTATTAGCACTTCGAAAAGCAGACAAACCTCTTCTAGTCCAAACCATGCCTCCATCAAGGTTTTGTATAAAAAAAAATTATTAGCATTGCAACACAATTTAATATCCATACTAGGTTAACTCGTCAAGCCCGGGATACGTGTCATGAAAGTCTGATAATTAAATAGAAAGAAATTTAACATTAACAAACTAAACTAAATGAAAAAAATTAATTAAAAAGAAAAAAAGCAAAAAAAATACAGGTTAACTCGTCAAGTCAGGTTAACCTGTCAAACCCGGGATCCTTGTCATGAAATTCTGATAACTAAATAAAAAAATTAACATTAACAAACTAAATTAAACAAAAAAAATTCATTAAAAGGAAAAAAACATAGAAAAAAAAGCAAAAAAACCCATAAAGGCATAAAAAACAAAAAAAACAAAAAAAAATAAAAACAGAAAAAAACAGCTCAGCGTTTCACTGTGGACCGCACAGTGAAACACTGAGCAGTTTTAGTATATTTTACAATAGTTGAATTAATAACAATATTTTAAGTTTACATAATTTGAAACAAAAGCAGCTATTAACATACGTTGTCTAATTTTATAAGTTTTTCTATTACAACCCATTTGACAACATATGCCATATCTATTCAGTGAGTACCCTTCTCTAACATTCATCTCATTATGTAGATGAGTGGATTTTCTTCGAACCTTATTCGTTTGTTATCTAGTTGGACATCGATATACATCTAGATCAATATATGCAGATCATAATGGCATATCAGGCAAGGGTTGAAAAAGAGGACTATATCCATTTTTGTATAACAAGTTGGAGAAGAAATCATCAACAAATTGCACATAGTCTATATTTTGTAAGTGTGACATGTAATTAGGTGTGAACACGATTGTTGATATAGTTTTCATTAACCACATGTATAAGTTGTTTCATTAATGTTAATCGTTTCTTGGACTTTCCTTATAACACTAGTTATTGGGGATGTCTCAGACTAAAATAACCTCATTCCAAGATTAAATAGAGTTGTCATGTGTGATCTAGAAGCTTCCGCATCAGCAAGTAATTTAGCCAAGATCTTTGGAGGCCACAATACATCATGACTTAAAAATTATCCAACTTTTTCTACGTGCTCTACAAATTATTTATTACACTTAAAAAAGTTATTTGCACTATAGCTGATATATGTGAGTCACGTATAGTTCTCAAAACATTATTAAATATCTTTGACAAATTCGTCGTCGTATTATCATAACGACAACCACCAAAATCATATGACAGTGCCCTTTTTTTTAGGTTCAACTTTTAGCCATGCTCTGATTACATTATCATTTTCCATCAAATCCTTATATAAAATGTCAAACTCCTGTTTTGAAGGATTTGTAAATATCCTATGCAGCATATTTTTCTACGCAACATTTTTAAATTTAGTGTTGAAGTTACTCATAAAGTATCGCGAACAATATTGATGATATTTAATAGGCTTTTAAAAAAATTGAGTCATGGAACTCTTAGTCACCTCATGTTTAGCTGATATAATATATAACTTAGTGCAATTGCTAATTACATATCGACAAAGCAAATCTAAAAATCAACTTTGAATTCATCAAATTAATCGAAAAAAACATAAATTCTTCAAATTTCACAATTATAACAAAATTATCAACCCAATTCATGTATTTCATAGCTAATTATCTTATTTTATACCTAATACGTTATAATTCATAATTTAACCTAAATAAACCCTAACTCTAACCTTAATTCACAATCAACAACAACCCAAAATCATTTATTATTTTATAAAATAACATAATTATCAACTCAAATTATATCTAATGAACCTAATTATAAAAAACCCTATTTTTTTATTAAAAAAATCCTTGATTCTAAACCCAAACATTTTTTGAATCAAAATTAACACACATTAGCATAAATTACATCAAATTGATAGAGAAAAAGTGTTGAATATACCTCTAAGTGTAGAATATGGGTGGTGATGGTGATTGATGGTGATGGTTTTAGCTAGAAAAAGCTGGACTCACAGTGGCAAAAAAAGAGGCGATGATCTCGAGAAGGGAAGGGAGGAAGAAAGGGGGCTTTGGTTTTAAATTTCATTTAAATTCACAGATAGTATCTGCGACTCTTGAGTCATATATGATATGCGCGACTCTTTAAATTGTATTATTTTTTTAAATAGTTTTTGAGTTATGTTATTCCATCAAACTTTATTTTTAATAATCTAAAAACCCAAAAAAAACTCATTTGATAAAAGTGACTGACTGCTATCCTGTGCCCTTTTTTTTTAAGTTTTGAATAGTTTTTGTAAATTAGTTTAAACTTTACAATTGCATCCAAGTCTCACGTGGCTGAAGTATAATTCTATATATATATATATATATATATATATATATATATATATATATATATATATATTCTTTTACATAGCTTTTCCTATTACGGCTGCAAATGAACGAAAGGATAATTTTCCTTAATAAGCAAATCATTTTCAGCCTGAGAAAATATCTGAAGAATTAGGTCATCCTCTTAGTGGAGTTTGAGCTTACGACATGTCGTTTAACTTGGCGAGCGTGGACCGCACAAGCCATTGGCAATTATTTTATGTCTTGTCTCTATCCATCTGAAACAAAAGTTACTTTCCGATAATTGACAAAACACAGAGAGAACATTGGGTTGGAATGTGTAAGTGTATGGGTAGCCACATGACGTTATTGTCTCGTGGAAAGCACGGGTTCTTTGTTTATTTTTTGTTTTGTTGTTGGTAATGGTGGTGGCAAACTTTTTCAATTACATCTCTTCTTAATCTTAGATCAATCTTTTAACCAAAAATTTAGCTATAGACAAAGAAGGCCAGGTAGTTCAAGTGAAAAAATGGATCAATGGAACACAAGAAATGACTACGCTCAATCTTTCGTTGCTGCAACAACCAATATGGTTCCTTCAAATTCACTTCATTCATTCCCACCTCGCTCTTCTACTCGTCTTCAGAACTCGGCTCTTGAACCCAGGTTCTTGTTTTTCTTTTTTTTGTAATCAAATCTAGAATTAACACGACTGATACTGATTCTATTGTTGATATTGTGATTCAGTTTTGAGTTTTGGTTTCTGGGTTTTGGTTGAAGTTTGTTTCTTTTTTTAGGTAACTATATATTTTGGTGAAGGTTCATTCTTGTACAGTAATTTAGCATGACTTTTGTTTGTGGTGATTGGAAGTTATTGAGTTTGAATGTGGTTTGCAAGTTTTTCTTATTAAAGTGCAGATTTGATTTAAGTTCTCATCTCTATTTGAGGTTTTGTTGTGTTTTATGGGGTATCACCTTTTTTTTGGCAGGCAGAGGCAAGAAGTGGAAGTGAAAAATCCAATTGCTGTTGCAAAAAAAGTTCAAAAGGCAGACCGTGAAAAATTGAGGAGGGATAATCTTAATGAGCAGTTTCTTGAATTGGGTACCGCACTAGGTAATAATTTGCTGCTATTCTTGGTTATTAGTACCTTCATGCTCGAATGCACTCCTTTTGTTCTGCCAATTTAACATGTTGCCTCTCACTGTCCCAATTGAGTTAAAAATTGGAAAAGGGAAGCCTAGTTATTTCTGTATAATATGATACATTTTGTTAATGGATGTATATGATTGATATTGTCTTTATGATTTAATGGTTCATCTCTTGCATGAACTCAAACTGCGTACTACTCACCATTGAGTTACTGGACTTCTAGTTCTGATAATATTCAATTGATTTACTTTAGAGGGGTGTGTGTGTGTGTGTGTTAGGCTGTGAACTTGCTGATGCATCCACCTCCATAAGCTGGTTTCCTTTTTGAGAAATTATTGGCTTTGCAAACAAATGTGAATAAATAGTATAATTTCACCACTCACAAGTCACAAGCTATAAATATACACTTCGTTTTTTTTTTTTTTTTTTTTGGAGAATGTGAAAGTGCTTGATTTTAACTATTTACTTCTTATTTACATTTGCATGCAGACCCAGATAGGCCAAAGAATGACAAGGCAACCATTTTGACAGACACAATTCAAGTGCTGAAGGATCTAACAGCTGAAGTGAACAGGCTAAAGGCTGAGTGTGCGACACTCTCAGAAGAAACCCATGAGGTGGTTTTTTTTGTGTTTGTCCCTAATGGTTGTTATGCTTTATGCCTGTATGATTCCTCATGTAATTGAATGCTAAGAAGAATTAGTTAATGCAGGCTTGATGAAAATATATTTTATGCAGCTAATGCAGGAAAAAAATGAGCTCAGGGAAGAGAAGGCATCTTTGAAAGCTGATACTGAAAATTTAAATGCCCAGTATCATCAAAGTTCAAGGGCTATGTTCCCATGGGCTGCTGTTGATCCTTCTGTTGTAATTCCTCCTTATTCTTATCCGGTTCCTGTACCTGTCCCTCCAGGCCCAATTTCCATGCACCCGTCATTGCAGCCATTTGTCTTCTTTGGAAACCAGAATCCCGGTGCCATTGCTAGTCCTTGTTCAACATTTATTCCATACCCAACTGCAAATCACCTAAATGATCAGCCACCTGCTCAGTATGCTTCTGGTTCCCAATTTTCAAGCGAACAGGATTCCATAACCAAGTCAACAGATCACGAGGGGGGCAGAAATAAAGAAAGATGCAACGATTCTTCTGATGTTGCAACTGACCTTGAACTTAAAATGCCTGGATCATCAGCACAACAGGTCTACTCTGAAGTTATTAGGCATTAATTCTTGGCACATGAAGACACAAAACTGATTTCAAGCATTTGTGCAGGATATATCATCTGGAGAAAAGAAAGGCAAGCAATGTCAAAGAAAGGAAAGAATTATCACAAATGTTAGCTCCTCGTGCTCGTCATCTTCAGGGATGCTCCTCTAACAGCATGGGAGATGTCCCAAAACCTTATAACTGAGGTTGCCAGTTGTTCGCGCCTTCGGTGCTTTCTAAGTGCTGACTGTTAAGATATTATGTGTTTCTTGTGACTCTTGGATAATAATTTCCTTGATTTGAGCTTTAGCCTGACAACCATGAGATCATTTATAACAGCTTCAACATGGAAGCAGCATGCTTTATGGTTATAGTGGAGTTTTGGGGTAACAACCTGGTTATCTGCGGCAACAGAAGGACCTGGAAGAGGGTGCACCGTACTCCATTTTATTAGTCTACTTCCCTAGAATTCTGATCTGGTTCTTGACTAACTGACATAAAGCTTAAGGTTTGTCCGATATTTTTTTAGGTGCCTGCTGATCAATATAAGAGCAATTTATACAGGTGGAGAAAACTGTAAATTATCACTGCAAAATGCTTGATACTTTCATTGGTTAGCCTGTTTAGTTGTAAACATCCCTTTCTGTTGTAAGTTCCTTTTTATGTAGCATCACAGCCTTTCACAGTTGAAATTAATCTGTTATTTTGTTGCTTTTACAATGGCAATGAAAAATGCCTCAGTGAAGCACAACTGTAATGGATCGTATGCTAGAATTATTTGAGTTGGGCGACATGGTTATAACCATTTCCACTGCAATTTATCATGCAGGCAGCTTGTATCTAGGTTAGTAGGTTGTTGCAATCATTTCAAAAGGAAGGTTTCAAGCGTCTCGATAGAAAGAAAAGTGAAAAAGACTGGATTCTCACATTCGACAATCTATGAAAGGAGTGAAATTCCCAGTTAAGCATTCACCGCCTGCAATGGAACGAATAACATAATGTCGGGGGTGAAGCAACCTGCACTTGGTGAATTTTCTTTCATGACTGATCTAGATGCATCTGGGTTTTACCATTCAAAAGCCAAAGCCAGTGGTTGCTGAAGGGGAGCCAGGCGTGTGAAACGATTACAAAAGAAATCATAAGCAAGTTTCGGCAAATCATAAAATGAGAAAAGAGACATGCAATGGAGAAAGAAAGTACCGTTTTTTTTCTTTTTTATTTAGCCTAGCAATCTCTCTTTATATCATTATAGCCAAGAGCTCAAATTCTGAAAACAATACTTTTCTGGAGGAAGCATGTCGAAACTACTTTCATCAGCTTAAGCATAATATACGTGATGCGTGGATTTGTGCATTCTGTTTAGCACTCTGCAGCCTATGTGACTGTTGATAGAATCATATTTTGATATCCACACTCTAATACCTACCTCCTTTACATGCCTCTATCAGAGGGAATCTTCATTAACCTGACGTTACTAACTCGTCATTACTACATTTTAAGTATAAATTGCTTGATATAGAGAAGTATAACTGCCGTTTCAGTATTCATGAATACCAAAAATTGGGATACTGACTAAGGGTAAAGATGGGCACGCACTGAATTCCCAAACACCAACCTTTCATTGATACTTGCATTGCACGTTACAATTTGAAGAGGGCACCCGCAAGGAGGACCCCCGCACTCACAAAAGAATGTAGACTAGTATAACGTCCATGGAGCCATCCTCCGGGAAAAGTTCCAACTCTATAACCAAAACATCTCTCTCTGTTCAACGCACTACATCTTTTAATATACACAGAGTTATACGAGGAATTCTACCATTGAAGACTTGAGTTTCAGAAAGAGATGAGCCAGGTGGGATGGTTATTGAGAAATTGGCGTGATATAATCTAGAAGGGCAGCTTCCGCGAAAAGGAGATCCACTTTTCTAGCTTGCTCGCTAGTCTCAGTCTTTAAAACTCCAATTCTTATCTATATTTTATGAGATTTACGATGGCCAGATGGGCTTGGCACATTTCGCGAGCTCATGCTAGCAGTTCTTAGAAGTCTACGGAATTCTGAAAGGCTTATTTTACCATCCTTGTCAATGTCAGCCTCCTCAAGAAGTGGGTCAATAGAACCTCTCAAGCCCGTATGCTGCAAGGCAATAAAGCAAAATCACTTGAGCAATTAAAGCTGAAACACGAAAAGTAATGCTAGTCACAACAATCCAACCCTTGTCCTTAAGAAAGCACAAAGTGAACTACGAGCTCCGATACCATCTAGAATTTCTTAGAGGTGAAATGCTAGTAGTACACATGATCAAGGAGACTTTGGCATGGCATAGTAAGCGCATGTCAAAAAGTGTGATGCATCAAAAATAGAAGGATGAATGCATGGACTAACATCAGGCATTATTTAATAGTTCCCACCAAATAAATTCTGTTCCAAAACTCAATGAAACTATTTCTCCAACAGCTAAAAAGTTCTTTTAGGCAATCAAATAAATATTTCGCTTAATTTTGCCAATGGAACTACATTGATGGAACACTTAACGTGTTGGCATTTTAAACAAGATAGTCACTTAAATTAAACATGAAGTATAAGAACCTTCACTCAGCTATTCTGTACATTTTTCTTATTCATTTCTGTTTTCAGTTTTAAGTGAGGAAGGGATATGAAGAATTAGGATATTTAAAGCAGAGTAATAACACTGACCATTCTAAGTTCTTCTGGAGTTATATATCCGTCTCTGTCAATATCAAATTTCTCAAAAGCAGCCTGTGACCGCAGCTGCCACTTCTCAGAGTTGTGTTCCTGCAACTGATGGACATGCAGAGCAGCTGCAACAAACTCGGTGAAATCTACTAGTCCATCTGTGTTACTGTCAATCTGCATCAAACATATAAATAACCCCATCAGGTTCCAAAACAAGCAAAACTGATGAAGAGCAAGAAAAGATTTTGGGCGGGCAAGAAAGGATGAAAGAGCAGATATTAGATGAGAGGAGAAGAAAAATAAGAAAAGGGACATGCAATAGAGAGAGGAAGTACACAGCTTTTTGATATGACACCAAAGACCACTCCAAAACACATGAATAGGTGCTTCATATATAAGCACCAAAGGAATCTTAAGAGTCTCTAAGGAAATGATTTAAATAAAACAAATAGCTAATATCTAATGCATTATCTATAAATATTGGAATATCTGAAAACCTTGGTGGATCCTCCATCTAAAACAGAATTCAGAAGCAAGATGAAAGAAGAAAGAAGGGTGGGGTAATGTCATATTGGTTACCATGAAAAACAAAAATTGGGAATGGAGAAACATTAGAACAAATGACCACTAGAAGAAAATGTTCATCAGAAGTACTTGTAGAAATTATGATAACTAAGCCTGGTTGCATGAGAGACTTAGACAAGCAGGGAACCAGTGGTTGCCAAGTTTTAGGAGCTTCCTACACCTCTTTTTTAAAAGCCAAAAATGTTATATTCCATGGACAGAAAAAATGTTCCTCACTAAAAAGACAAAATGCATCTTACATTACTCACTTCATACAGCAGAAAAATAGAAATGACCAGCACAGGGAAAATAAGAAGGCTTCCACCACAAATTCAAGTCTCAATTCCATCTTTTTACTTTGGGGTCGGAAACTATTCAGAAGAAATGAAATTTACACTTACCGCTTGAACGATTTCCAAGACACGCGATTCTTTCAATTTCCAAGGAAGATCTTTAGCAAGGGCCTGCATTGAAACCATCATCGTTACAACAAAATGCAGAAACCATACACATGGAAATGTATCTCATTGAGCACAGAATGCATAGAATGAAAATTTAGGTTTCAATTGCAAGGAAACATGTAACAGGTTTGGTAAAAAGAAAACTACCTGTCTCATTTCTTCAAGACTAATAGCACCATTTTTATCCACATCAATGGCATCAAATTGATCCTTAAGATCAGCTAGTTCCTCTTCATCAATCGTGCTTGCCAATGCCTGCAAAATATCAATCCATAAAATATAAAAAAAAAAATGAAAGGAATCATCTTTTTCCTTCAAACAATCCTACAAAAACAAAGCTTGTTTTACCCTTAGAGCAAACTGCTTCAAACGACTGTACTTCACAAATTGTCGCATGTTACTCAGGACAGATATGTCAATAGGAATCTCAGATGCAACTCCTCCTTCTCTGACCCATGAGTGTGCTGGAAAAGTTGAAAACCAAGAAATCAACTCTTTAAGCAAGAAAAAAGAGGACAGATTTCTTTTAGAACCAAACAACACATGCATCTAATTATAATAGATCATAACAATCAGGCATTTATTTCTTCCATAAGCTGACACATACATAGAGCTTGAGCAGCAGTAAGTCTTGCCCGAGGATCCTTCACCAGTAACTTATTCACAAAATCTTTTGCACTAGTGCTAATGGTAGGCCATGGTTTACGGCGAAAATCAGGCTTGTTCTTTAAAACCTGCATCCATCAGTTATTAGAATTTTGAAGAACAAACTAACATTAATTATGCAAAAGAAAAAAGTATCCAACATGTGGTGATTGAATTAAGTGGGAATTCAAAGGGAGCCACTATGCAAAAAAGGTCTTGCTAGAACCCATTAGTAGAAGGATATGATTATTTGGAAAACTGTGATGACAACACAATTGAGAATGGGATATTTTGGCTCCTTTGTGTTTGGAAAATGAACTGACTAGGGTTTAAAGTAATTACAGAACTTAATGTAAATAAAAGTACAGTGTTGTGGAAGGTTATTGACATGTAAGCAACAAAAACAACAACCAAGCCTCAGTCCCAAACTAGTTGGGGTTTGGCTATATGGATCCTTTTGTGCCATTCCCACACAATCATATATCAAATATGTCCCAATATCAAGTATTGAGTGTAAGAAACATTTTCAAAAAATGAATATAACAGAAACTAAATGCTCTAGCATATCCATTGTCTGTCTAATTACAATGGCTGGAACAAGAGACAGGTAGGAATCAGGAATGAAAAAAGCCTTGTCAAAAAGTTAAAATGGTACTGCACCTCCTTAAATATACCATCCTCAGTCTTATCCCAAAATGGACGCCTCCCACATAGCAAAATGTATGTGATCACACCAATACTCCAGACATCTGATTCAGGTCCAGACTTGCGTTTTAATACTTCAGGTGCAACGTAGTAGGCACTGCCAACAATATCTTGAAACTTCCTGCCTGCATTCCATCCGATCATATAATATAAATGATCTATGGGTTCCAAAAGAAATGCTAGAAATCAAATGCTAACCACTGGTTGGCAAGAGTACTGCACTCTCATTGGTCAAGTAAAACTAAAAAGTAGAGCTTTTGGAATCAGCCTGATCTGGTCAGCCCACACAACTCACATTATGTAAGTTCTTAGCAAGTATAAGTATTTTTCTTCCTTCCTTCTCTCTTTTTGTAGACAACATGCATATAAGCACAAGTAAGATCTTCGCATGATGAAAATATGACTCACCTGGTTTTATGAAGTCAGACAAACCAAAATCTGTCGCTTTCAGAGGTGAGTCCCCCTTGGTTGACTTGAAAAGAAAATTCTACAGGCAAGGAATAAAAGGTAATCATTCTCAAGAAGCCTGATTCTACAAATAAGTTAATATCCATGCTGATAAACTTGGCGATACCTCAGGCTTCATGTCGCGGTGCACCAAGCCATGTAAATGACATTCAGCTGCAACTTTGAGCATCTGTCGCACAACTACTGCTGCATCTTTCTCAGTGTAACGACTGTCCTTCCTGGTTGAAGAAAATCAAGCAGCTGTAAGCTGAACGTTGCAAAAAATAATTCTACTGAAAATGGTATTTTTTTTAGGTAGTATACTGAGTGCCACTATTTTCAAATAAATTTAAGCAATATTACAGAACATGAACAAAGATTTCTTACTTTGACAATATCCGATCTAGCAATTCTCCACCTTCACATAACCTGGTAAAAGACAACATAAAACATTGACAAGATTAGTGAAAGAAAACTGTGAGCATAGCAAGTGAAGATTAAAAGTAAAAAGCACTCTTCAGGGGGGAAAAAAACATGATGGACAATAAGTAGAAATGCGAGTAGATACAATTACATAAGCAACAAGGTAAAATGTGAATGGTACAGTCCGAAAAGATCCAGTGAATATAAAACTTACTCCATAACAATATATACATAAGAATCATCCTCTAATGCATTATAAAACTGAACTACGTTCTCGTGGCCTGTGAGTTCTCGCAATATCTTGACCTCCCGTTTAACATCCTCTACCGCAATAGGAAGAACCATCTACCAGCAAAGCCAAGTATTAATTTTACGTAGGTAAGAAGTTCTCAACATCTACTGTAAAATAAAAATAAAAATAAAAACATAAACGATTTTTTTTTCTGAGAGATGGAGAATGATAATACTTTATCCATCTTAAAACTTTCAAGCTTTCAGTAGTCAACGTTTATTTAGTCTAATCTGAATTGCTAATGGCTAAAAATTCCATTTTATCTAACTGGAGAAGGGAACGAAACATTACTGATCACCAAGTAATTTGGAAGAGGAAAATTAAGATGATTGAATGGAACAAAGCTACCAAAGAACACAATTGAAGCTTTCCATTTGAAAAGCATAGATAAAATAACTTATGTGAAGGATATGAAACAGTAAGAACATTCTTATCCACCAACGTACTTTTCTGCTTTCTTCGATAGGAACAAAGAGAAAGCAGATTCTGAATGATAAAAAACAAGTGATTCACAATCTAATGCAATATTCTCAAACCTGCACTCTTCAACCAATATTGGAGAAGACCAGAATTTCACCATCTGATAGGCGAATCATCCTTAGCAAAACAATGCTATGTAAGTATGTATTCACCAAAACCAAACTTGCAATAATTGCATACTGTTTGTCCTAGCACCTAACATAATAACATCCCTAGGTTGCAAAACTAGGATCCAACAAGTCAACGAACATTATGCGAAGCGAATTCCCCGATGCAACAGTTTCTGAAGCACTTAAAAGATGAAGAAAAAAAAGGGGGGCGGGGGGATTTTTGAAAAAGAAGGGAAAAGGTTAGGTCTACCATGATTTTAAACGCAAATTAGAGAACTTATCTATAAGAAGCAAAAACCCCTTTATAAGATCTTCTCAGAATCTTCAACTGATCAATAAAACCACCATTAACATTAACAGCAACCGCGACAGAATCTTAATTTTTATCCTCCAAAAAAAACAACCCCAGCTCACGAAATGATGAGGAAAACCAAAAAAAATACCTTGTTTTTCTCAATTCTCTTGACAGCAACTCGATCTCCATTAGCCTTATCAATAGCAACATATGTATAACCAAATTGACCATGACCCAGCAATTTTCCAATTGTATATCTCATGTCAAAATCTTTATCATAACCAAAATCTGTTCTTTTCCCACAAGGGATCGCCTTGCTACTTTGCTTCTCTTTGACCTTTAGCTTCTTTTCTGCCTCATTGTTTACGTTCTTATTATTCTGATGATGATGCACAACTTCTTGCTTTTTCCTTGTTGCTGTTGTTGCTTTTGTTGTCTTTGTTTGTGGCTTGGTGGGTTCTTTTCTGCTGTGATTAACGTTGTTGTTGCTGTTAGAACCACTAACTTTGATGGTAGAAAAACAAGCACCCATGATTTTGTATTGAATTTTACTTTAATTCATCTGCAAAGTTCAAGACTTTATTAAGAGATGATGCGAAGGGCGAAAATAAATAGTGGGCTTGACAGATGATAGATGAAAATGCATGATTTTCCAGGAGAAGGGAAGGAGAAGGTAGGAGGAAGAAGAGAAGAAAGAGAGGGGAGGGTGGAGCCGTGGAGGTGGTCAAAAGAGACTCTTTATTTTTATTTTATTTTTATTTTTATTGTTTTTTGAAATAATAAAAGAGAGAAGGCAAACTGTTTGTTTTGTTTGTTTTCCTTTCTCTTTTCGTCATTTCATCTTTATGGACGGAACTGTATTTTTGAAAATTCTGTTATTTTAGTTGAAGGAGGGATGGCAATATATATATATATATATATCGCCCACCAGTTTGATTTTAATTATTTTTTAAAATTCTGTTTTTTTTAATGTACTCCAAAAATAAAGTCTATATTGGAAAATTATTTTAATTATTTTTTAAATTCTGATTTTAATTATTTCATCATAAATTTTTTTTTTTTGGGTACAAAGGAAAGGAGAAAAAACAAGAAACTACGAGGCCCAGGATGTTTATTGGATCTGCGAGCAGAAGATCGTTCAGACCTAGCGGGGGGTGATCCCAGATATGAAGACCTTCCATCCCTCTAGCTAGCCGCGTACTTCGCCATGAAATCTGCACATGAATTAGCTTTCCTGAGGGTGTGGATCGAGTAGACCTCCTTCACAGGCTCTCGACAAAAGATCCTTAATATCTATAATAATAGCACTAAACTAGTGTAACAACAATGAAACTTCTCCCTGAATGAGGCGAAGGGCATCCTTGGAGTCAGAGTTACATATAATCTTTCTATATCCATGACTCAGGCAACAGTTTGACCGTGTTTAATAGCTAGCAGTTCCGGGAAAAGTTTTGAATTGATACCGGCAAAACCCGTGAATCCCACCAACCAAGATCCGTCCATATTTATGATTAGAACACCAAATCCCACCCTCCCCTGGTTTACCTAGACAGCTGCCTTCAATGTCTAGCTTCACACAGCCATCATATACATCGCCAGGCTATTGTTTTTTCTTTTATTATTAGATTGAGTTTCCGAGCCAGCTTATGTGTATCTCGACTAATCTCACGGATTCTGAAATTAACAATCATGTCAACCTCCAGTAATCCTGAGATTTATAGAACTTGAACTGATGACTTCTACAAAACAAATCTAAAACCTAACCAGTTGAGTCATACCCCTTAAAATTATTAATCTATTATTACTATTATGAGTTATTAATTGTTCTTATTATATTTGTTATATTTTTAAAACAATATATCTTCAGTATACAATAAAGTCCTAAACTTATACACAATAATTTTTATAAATTTATCTTAAACTCTTGAACAACAACCTCTATAAGTTTATTAAAAAAATTTATTTTAAAACTCTTTCATATCAATATGTCTATAAAATTTAAAAATACATATTTTCAATATATATATATATATATATATATATATATATATATATAAACACAACTCTTTACCCTAATATATCTGTTCCTCCATGGCCACCAAAGTCCGGCTAAAAATAAATATGGCCTGTCAGTTGAAGCGAATTTGTTAATCCAATGGACAACGTCGTCCGAACTCCAGAACCAACAACATTGGAAAAATCAAGTGTCTCAGATTGTTCTAGCAAGGAGACACAGTCCCTTAAACAATGCAACATATCTTCCACTGCAAAATTGCACCAACAGCAAGAAGAGTTCGACACCACCCTTCGTTGTAACCTAGGTAAATTCGTAGGAAGATAGTTTTGAAAGATCAGCCAAATTAGCATTTTGATCTTGGCTCTCGGATTCCACAACCAAGTCCATCGTGTATCAACATGAAGAGATTTTAGTTATTATAATAACAATTATTTTTTAAAGTATTTTTTATTTAGAAATATATTGAAATAATATTTTTTATTTTAAAAAAATTATTTTTGATATCAATATATTTTAAAATATAAAAAAATTAATTTACTGTTAATTTATATTCTTTCTGTTAATTTGATATTGTTACTGTTAATTTATATTCAACTCCCTTTTTAACTTTAAAAACTTTTGATCAAGTGATTTGCCATCTAAAAAAATCAAAAAATAAATAATGTTCAGCTTTTAAGCGGGAGGAATTGCTTCCAATCAATCCATATTTAGGGTTTGTTTGGTTATGTTGTGTTTGCCAATGAAACACCCCTTTTATATATTTTAAGTCCAAATATATATATATATATATATATATATATATATATCAGGGACAAATAAAGCCTTAATTAATTGGAGTTATAATTAACTTTTCTGTACAACTATAATTTAGAACAAACAACAACTATAAAGCCATAATTATTCTCCCATTTCTTTATTTTTACTTTTTTAGTAATATTTGCTTCTATGATCTTCTGAAAGGAAGCCAGACTTTTCAACTTAATTACTAGATCTAGTCTTCGACAAGAAAATTTTCAGCTTAATTACTGCTAGTCGCCAACGTCAGAATTTTACTTGTCAACTGCTGGAGTTTTTTGTTATATAAAATAATAATTTTTAAAAACCATTATAAATTTCTTCTTATTATTTAATTTTAAACATGAGTTAGACAAATAATCAAACTAAAAATTGTTTCCAGGAGACTCTTGAAATGTTTAAAACTATGAAAGTGAAGTTGAAAATCAATTTTACAAAAAGATATAGATAATAAAAAACAATAAAGATAAAGAATATAACAATACATCTTTTGGTGAATTTTATTTCTAAAATGGCAACATCCATAAAACTACTACTATTTATTCACTTCAACAAAATAGCATTGTTGGATACAAAAAATAAATTTTAAAAAATAATAATAAGTGTCATGTTAATAAGTTTGGGAGCTCCTTCAAACTTGTGAGAGAAGACAACTTTTATTGTTAATTATATACTTAATAAAATATCTTATAAAAAGCTAAAAAGAGACCATATGAGTTGAGAAAAATAAAAAAAACCTTCATAAAGTAACTCAAAGTGTGAAGATGATTTACAAAAACAGCAATAACTAAACTTAAAAAGGTCAGGACATGATCTAAAGTTATAAATTGTGCATTCATTGGATATGCTTACACTAGTAGTGTGTATTAGTTTCTTCTATAAAAATCAAGTATTGAGGATATTCATTCCAATACAATAATAAAATTAAGAAATGCTATATTCTTTGAAAAAATATTTTCTAATAGGAAGGCAGGAGAAATTTGTTTACTTAAAAAGACAAGTGAGACAAGTTCAAGTGATCATCATCAAATAAAAATATGATGAATTAAGCTAAAATAGAGTAAAAGAAAAAAATATAAAAAATATTCAGTTTTAATTTTTTAATCTACTTGTTAAAAAATGAGTCTCAAAACTATTCTGATGGAATGACTTGCCTTAAAGCTTCATATTGAAAAGGGGCAGGTAGTCAAGATTGATTCCATCATGCAAAAACATACACGAGAACTAGTGCTCAAAAGAAAACATTAGACCATAAATAGATTTTCAAGTGAAAAATGAAAGTTGTAGAAGCATTAAAATAAATATATAGTAAAACTTATAAGAAGAGTAAAACAACAAAAAAGTATAAACTATTTTGATACATATTAACATGTGTCAATAATAACTTTTAAATGGATGTTAATAACCATCATAAATATTAGCAAATTTAAAATATATCAAATAAATATAAATATATTTTTTTTCTAAAAGGTGACCTTGATGAAAAATCTCAAAATGTTTACATTGCAAGATCAATAATGAAATTATAATTTACTGCTCATGATAAAACTAGAGATGAAGCTGAGTGAATTTAAAAATTCTTAGAGGGTATTCCATATTAATTGAAGATAGTGCTAGAAATATATGTCTATTGCGATAGTCAGTTGGTAATTGAAAGAGAACAAAGTAGCATGCATTTAACATGTTGTAAATTAGCTATTAACTTCAATGAAACATTTTAAAAAAGGATTTATTTTAATGTATTTTTAAATAAAAAAATATTTTAAAAAAATATATATATCACAATCTCAAACTCAGAAGTAATGCAATTGTTGAATCTTAGAAGCAATTTGCATCTACTACTTGCATCAATTTTGTGGCAAATTTTATCTTAAGAATAAAGAGTATAACTCTTACAACAATATCTTCTTTTATATAGTATCATTTAATCTATACATCAACAGGTAAATACCATTTAATTTGTTTATATTTTAACTCCTTAATATATTTTTATTGACATGCTGGTTTATTTATTTTTGTTATGTTGCTTTGAATGCATGTCTATTTTATTCTGTCCGGTTTGCAATTTGTTGTTTGATCTATTCCTTAGATTTATTAATTATTATTAATATGTTTTAATTTAAATAAATTCAGTTTAATTTATCTTTGAAAAAATAAATTAATTTTTTTAAAAATTTAAACCTAAACAATTTTAAAACAGATCTTGAAGTTTAGTTGTTCTAAGAATCTGGTTTAATTAATAATTTATGAATGATTTGATTGAGGTGAATTTTTTTTTCTAGCAACTTATTGTTGCTGACGCTGCTTCACATCCACAGGCAATTGCAACGAGCATGCAGGGATTAGAAATAAACGATCAATAAATAAAACTTGTAAATTTGATGAAATGGTCATAATGAAGACATCTTCAAAAGTCAAATCAAAACGGGGTCGGTCAGTCATCGCATATGTCATCTACAAGTACAATTGTTAGTCTTCGTCCAGCTCATTGCCTTTCCAGACCTTGACCCCATGCTGATGACAAGGACAGCTAGACACGAACTGTCCCCTGGAAAGCCGGTTCGCTTTTTTTTTTTTTATTCGGGTTGTTTGGATGGGCAGCGGTTGTAATTTAATATGTTTTTTATTTTTAATATAGTATATTAAAAATAATTTTAAAATATAAAAAAAATTTAATAATTTTTTTTATAAAAAAAACACGGTAAATCTTCGGATATTGCCTGCCTCGTTTCCAGCCACGGCATTTGATCTTTTTTATTTGATCCAACCACTTTTGTTTTTTTCTACGAATTAGTAGTAACAAGAGGTAAATTGACTACATGCCTCGTTTCGAGCCTTTGCATTTTATAGGAAAAAACGCCGTTTATTATTATTATTATTATTATAGAGTAATTATTTTTTTACAATATTTTTTGAAAATATATTAAAATAATAATCTTTTATTTTTTAATATTATTTCGTGATATCATCAATATATCAAAATAGTTTAAAATATATAAAAAAATTAATTTAATTTTTATTTTAGTTTATAAAAACACTCATTATCGAGGAAAAAGGTAATTACTGGCCATGAAATTCAACCAACAACTATTCATTAGATTGTTAATTATTTTTTTTTTATAACTAGTCATTGACAAAAAAGCTAAAGTTGAGATTAAAGATTTTTCATTAATCTGTCATTTATTATAATAATTATTATTTTTTTATTAATATGAATGTTCGGGTAACTTGCGCACACCACGACTAATCCTACGACTCACTAAACATCCTGCAAGCCCAGTGAACAGGTAAGGCATCACGGGGATGACAGGCATGCACACAAAGAATCAAACTCGGAACGGGAGCAAAGCAAGCTTTGCCTGTAATCACTGAGCCCGGCCCTCAAGTGCACCTTTAATTTATTATTGGATTGCTTGGTGGTGACGTATAAAACATGGTCAAATCGTGTTATGGTACAAAATTAAACTCATTTGCAATATATTCAAATATATTATTGTTGGAATATTGACTCATGTCTTCAACATCCTCCCTCCACTTATAAGGAAGAAAAATTACTGTGTGCTTAATTTGAGGTAGTCTAGTCTGGCCTAGCAATTATAAATTAACCGTTTATAAAAAAATATCTATCTACAAGGAATTCTTAGTTAATGACACAAAGATGTTAACAAATTAATAAAATGTGATTCCTAAAAAAAGAAGAAGAAATGTTTGCATTGCACAGAGGCTACTAGGTGGTATAACAGAATATGTACTCCCGGAAACTGGAAAGAAGTAACCTCGGCAGAACTATTATCGTCCGTTTGTTTTTTTTTGTTTTTGCGGTGGTAAGAGTAATTTTTTTTTCTTTTGTAAAAAAAAGTTGATTTTTTTTATTTTAAATTAAATTTTTATATAGTATTTTTAAATTATTTTGATATTTTAAAAAATAATTACTACTATAATATCAGGTTTTTTTAAAAAAAAATAACTTAAAAAAATAGCATCACTTGTCCATACTAGTTAAATCAAAATTTTAAAACCATGATATCAAACACTCATTTTAAAAAGATTTAAGTAATAAATTATTATGTTTTTAATCATGTCGTTGACACTTATATATGAAGTAGCTATGCTATATAAACTTTATCACAAGTATATTAAAAAAAAAGTAATTATAACCATGAAAAGTTTAACTTAATTGGTCAGTTTTTGAGTTTGTTTTTTATTAGTCACTAATTCGAGTCCCATAAACTTCAAGACCGCTGAAGGTTTATATGGTCGTTAACTTCAAAACTTGTAAAATTAGTTGAGGTGCGCGCAAATTCAACTAAATATCTACATCAATAATAATTAAAAAAATTGTGCAATCAGTACTATTCTTGTACATGCGGTGATAAGAGTATTTTGTTTTGTAAAAAAAAATAATTTTTTTAAAATAATTTTTTGTATAGTATTTTTAGATTATTTTGATATTTTAAAAAATAATTACTACTATAATATTGGGTTTTTTTTTAAATAAACATCACTTGTCCATACTAGTTAAATCAAAATTTAAAATTATGACATTAAATACGCAATTTAAAAAGATTTAAGCAATAAACTATTATATTTTTAATTGAGTCGTTGACATTTATGAAGTAGCTATATGAACTTTATCACAAGCATATTAAAAAAAAAAAGTAATTATAATTCTGAGTGGTGTAGTTTAACTAGTCAGGTTTTTAGTTTGTTTTTTATAAATCATCAATTCGAGTCTCATAAATCTCAAGATTACTGAAAATTTATATGATCCTTAACTTTAAAACTCATAAAATTAATTGAGATACGCACAACATCAATTAAATACCTTTGTAAACAAAAATTGTGCAATCAGTACTGTTCCTGTATCTGCAGACACGAGGACGGATATCTTCCAGCACATGAGGAAAAAAAAAGTGCAAAGTTGTGGAAAGAGATGGAACTATATACTTCACCAACAGCTTTTATGTAACAAACATGTGACCTTAAATATAAAATACGAGGGCAACAAGCCCCCGAGTATGAACACTTGTGTAAAACAAGGGAAGGGATGTTGGCATGATATATTCATCGATCATAGTACATGGAAAAAAGAAACACTATTTTTTAAGACTCGGCTTGGTGTCCCAAATTCAAACTCGTCGGCTGTTAAATTCAGTCATCTTTTTCTAAATATATTTTTATATTGTTTTTATATATTGATTTCAAGAAATAAATTTTAAAAAATACCTTTTTAATATAAAAAACAACCGGCACAATCAACAGCACCGAAATTGAAATGAACTTTTAAGAAGTCTACACATTTTTCAATTCTGTTTTCGAAAGCTGACAAGTATGAACGCACATTCTTATCCAACCGCGTGCCGCGGCTATCATATAAACGTGTAAGCAAATTACAGGTTGACCACTGATGACAATCCATGTCTGTTAGCCTGTCGAATCAAATTATTACAGGTGTGACTGCAGGAGCCATTGCAGCTTAAAAAGGAATATAAACTTTTTTCTTAAAAAGCAACCTATGCTATATGAAACAGTCCCGTTGGGAACATGTGGGATTTTTTTTTTTTTCCAGAAAGTAAAAAATTGTGGAGCATACCGTTTTATCAGCTAGCAATTCCGCACCTAATTCGGCATTGGAAGTTGCTATCTCTATAATCCAACATCCTATAGCATCTTCTAGCATTGTCTCAAGCGTCTCGTTGTGTTGAATTATTTTTAATTTAAAAAAAAAACATTAAAAATATAATTATTTTATAATATTATTAAATTTAATTAAATATTTTGATCATAAAATTTATCAACCTAACTTCTTGTCTAACTTGAGTTTCGAATTAAATCACGTGAGAGCTTATCCAAAGTAAATTATTTAATTTAATGGGTCAAAAAATAACTTAAATGACCGGTAAAAACATGACATAGATTGATCATTTTGCGTCCTTATGGACTTCATTAGGTTTAATAACTCTATTATTTTTTAAAATTATTTTTGTTTAATTTTATGATAACATTAGATACTTTCAAAATCGAACATCAAGTACCTTAAAAAAAAGATTTATTTGACATCGTGATAACCTTGTAGAAAGTAGAAAAAATAAACCATGAATTCAATTTCTCAATCAATCCAATATTGAATGAGTGAAATAAAAAAAAAACATTTAGAAAAATTAAAGGACTAGAAACTAAAAAAAGCATATCAGGTTTGATGGGTAAACCCAACTACACCCATTAATTAGGTAACCCGGGTCAACACGTCAAACCTGCAAACCGGGTAATGGACTTCATTGAGATTAATAACTTATTTTTTTCCTAAACTATTGTTTATTTAACTATATGATAACAAAAATAAACTATCGCAAATGTAAGCGTCAAACCAATACTGAAATTGTTTTTTTTAGATGATGATAACATTACAGAAAGTAAAATGAAACAAATTATTAAACTCGATTCTCAATCAATCCAATATTAAATGATAAAATTAAAAAATTATATATATAAAAGAAATCAAACTCACTATACTTGTCAACAAGCCCATGGACTTTCTAAAATTTAATAACATGTTTTTTATGAAAATATTTTTTTAACTATATGATAAAAAAATAGACAATCACATAATTAAAAAAAACCCCGCTAAACCCACAAACCGGGACAACCAGGACAACCAGGGTTACCTCGTCAAACTCGCAAACCGGGTCATTATAAACTATCTAATATAGAAAAAAGATACTGATAAATAATATAGTTGATGAAAATCTTAAAACACCATACACAATACACAATGTAGTTGCTCTGATAACATACAAATTTAAGAGATTATTGATGAAAAACAAGCTTAATAAATAATAGAAACAGTGATGTATCTTGTACTGTTCCATATTAAAAAAAAAAACTTAATATATGAAAAAAAATTGCATCTGGATCGAGTTCTTGAAACAGCTGGTCATTTTGATTGATTTGATCTATTTTACTGAAAAGTTTATTATATAATTCTATATATGAAAAAGGTTTCCTATCCAATGTATTAATTACATTGAAGACTTGCATGAAGTTTCCCCTTAGTGTCAATATATTAATAGGGCAAAATTAACTTTTGTGGAGGGGTTGCACTCCCAATTGACATCACATGAAAGGAAAACGAAATTATGGAAGAAAATCAAACACTGACCGAGTCCATAAAAGACTTAAGGCTAGCCAGTTGCATAAACTAGGACCTTTTCTTTTCCCAAACGAAAGCGATTTCATCCAATAATACTACTTCGCTGGCATTCTCTGAAAATTCAGCACCAGTGACTTCTTTGACGACCTGGTCAGACATTAGCTCAAAATATAAAAGACAGACTCGTAGGTATTTTCATTTACCCAAAACAGCTGCGGTAAAAAAAAAAAAAACATTAAACACTACCAGTAGATTTTTAATTGAGAAAATTAGAGGTTACGGTTCATATTATCAATAACCCATTGAAATGTTTGAAAATAAATACTAATAATTAACAATTTAATTACATGTCAACGATAATTAATGATGATTATAATGCTTGCTTGTTTAACTTGCCTGTAATTTGTAAGGGATTGGATTCCTGTGCACCCTGAAGTATATTCCAGGTGATTGAAAAAATCAATATCTGATATTTTTGTTAATGTATTTTAAAACACTGATGTATAGCCCCCCTCGAGTCAAGCTACACAGGGGAGACAGCACGCAAGAGCCGAGCGAAGCAGGTTGAATCGAACTGGAGATAGTGGCTTTGTCAGGATGTCTGCCCCTTGATCTTTGCTTGAAACAAATGTAACTTGAAGTGTTTTAGCTGCGACCCTTTCTCTTACAAAATAAAAATTAAGTTCAACATGTTTTTATTTTTTAATATAAATATCTGGATAAGTTTACACGTAGCTCAACTGATTTTATTTCCTTAACAAAAAGAAATGTATTTTCATAAAAACTCTTTTAATATTGTAAAAGAGAGATTAAAAAAATATTTCCAAAATTAAATTCGCTGATTGCACAGCAAGGACAGAGAACTCATGTTATCTTAATGTATAACAAGAGTTGTGCTCACTCAATCAGGATGTAATTACAAAATAAAATCTCAAAAATGTTTTATTTCTGGGTAAAAAAGCATCTCCAATATCAGGTTTTTTTTTTTCTTATTTAAAAACACTATTGTTGCTGGAGCATCTCTCATTCACGTTAACTCTTTTTTTTTTAAAAAAAAAAAAAAATCAGCCAGCATTGCAGCGTGAGTTACCGATCTGGTGCTGTCTAGGAGGCGGCTGAAATTTCATTTTACTAGTTTTGTGCGCTCTTTGTGAGGACGTTTTGGGAGACTGCTTCTTGTACTAGGCCTCGGGCCTTCTTAGTGTATATTATTGGACCTAATTTTCTCTATGTTGGGCTGTCTGGCCTTCTTCTTATCCAAGTAAAATTGGATTTTATCCAGGATAATTTAATTAATTATATTTTAAGTTTATTTTTTAGATATCATTAATTCAAATCATTGAAAAATTATATAATCATTAATTTTAAATTCTGTAAAATTTTTCAAAATATATATAAGCTGGCCAAACACCTATATTAATTTTTTTTAAAAAATATGGATTTCATCCTTTGTGTTTTGAGTTCTGTGTCTACTTCTCTTTCAAATAGCCATAGATTTCATGAACGACAATAAAAAAAAAAAAGAAGAAAAACAATAGAATGGTGTGTTAAGATTTAAAGCTGCTTCAAATTGTGCTATGCGCAGCTGGCATCTTTCCAATAGATTCAGGGTTAAAAAGTTGGGAAATACTAAATCCATGTTTGTTTCTTAGAAAATAATTCTTTTTTATGTTTAGTTATGTAATGAAAAATGAATTGAAAAATTATTTATTAATATTTTATTTTTTTAAGTTGATTAAAATAATAAGAAACAAATTTTACAAATTAAATGAGAATGAAATTGAAAAAAAATATAATTTTATAAATAATCTCAAATAAAATAAATAGTAATAAAAATAATAGAGATCAAATCTAACAAATAAAAAAAATAAAAAATAAAAAAATTAAAATAATAACAATTACCATTTCATAAATTATTTCAAATAAAATAAGTAACAATCAAAAGAATGAGAATCAAATTTGATAGATAAAAAATTTCAATTAAAAAATAATAAGAAAAAAGTAAATAATAATTATAAAAAGAGGACCAAAGTTAATATAAAAATTAAATTTTAAGGGATGAAATTGAAAAAAAATATTCAAAACAAAATATATATAGCAATTAAAAGTTTGAGAACTAAATTTGATATAATCAGCAAATAATATGACATTTATAAATTTTTTATAATTTTCAGAAAGTGTTTTCCATTCAAAATAAAAGGAAAAGACTTTCCCAGAAACCAAGCTAAATTTTCCTTAGACTGGAAAGTTTTTTCTGTTAATCAATTTTTCTAACGACAAATAAACACATGAAAATTTAAAAAATAATTTTCAGAAAATCACTTTCCATCAAACAAACACCCCCCAATATTCTCTTTTGGTTCATCCTCAATGGGAATAGACTTCTGAATTTGAAATTTGGAAACTATAGATTTGATCTCTATCGAACATGGTCCGTCTGAGATTTTATTGAATGAAGAAGGTAAGAGGACTATTTTCATAATTCCATGATACAGCTAAAAGCTCTGAAAGATATTTTAGAACAAAAGAACCCTGGCCCTGGGCAACAAATTAAAGACTTCAAAGGTGGTGGAGCAATTATTTTTGAACTATAAGAAGCAAGGTTTACTCTTAGATAACCCGCAGACTCAACACTTTTTCACCATCAAACTAAACAGACACCAATTACAGACAGAGTAAAAGACGGCCAGCACATAAAGACTTGACGACAATGACATTTTCAAGCAAGGATCTCCTCAATGGGCTTAGTTTCTAATTCGGCTTTCTCCAAATCTGTCAGCTGCTGCTCCTTAGCCAACTTCTTTTTCTTGGCTATCTCAATGACCTTGCTCATCTTCCTCCTATACATCTCAGCAAATGTTATTGGCTCGTCTAGCACCGACTTCTCTCCCTCTCTAATCTTGAGAGGGTACACTGTAGCATCTGGTGCTGGGTTCTGGAATGTGGCTAT
>Ga0325410_1000747_pt1 | contig 34454 bp, 24 predicted proteins | sample PopdelMetagenome_16_FD_206182 | JGI IMG/M metagenome (GOLD analysis project Ga0325410, IMG submission 206182) | Populus deltoides microbial communities from Bellville, Georgia, United States - Xylem-PdIQD-R3 | ecosystem: Host-associated > Plants > Phyllosphere > Stem > Wood/Secondary xylem...
ATTTATGAAACTTTTCCTTTTATCTTAGCAACTTGATTTTTTAATTTATATAAAATTTTAAAATTCTAATTTTCTGAGAATAAATTTATATCCTGGGAATTAAAAAAACTAATAGTTGATGATTTGTAGAATTTCAATTTTCATGAAAAAAAAAATATTATCGACCCTAGGAACTAAGTCAATCATAGCTTAGTCCTAAAAGATAGCTTATATGATTTAATTAGTTGATATTTGTAGTATCAAGAGAAATTAATTAGTCCCTTAATCAATATCAATCATCCTTGATTTAGGAGTTTTTTGTTCCAAAAATACATTATTTCCTCATCAAATTTTCTAACGCACCCACTTTTCTCCTTTTCCCCTTATTTTTCAAATAAAAAAAACCTTTTAAAAAAAACATAAAATTAATGAGAGGACTGGGTTATTGATGGATATAAAAATACAAAAAATAAACAACACCTTTTTCTATATTTTCTTTACATTGTTTTCTAGATGAAAATGCCCTGAAAACACAAAACAAAATTGAAATATAAAAAAATGATGAACTTTTTCTCAGACCTAGAAAAACTTGAAAAACCTAAGGTATAGGAAAAAAAGAAATAAAAGTAAGAACTTGGAGCATCTAAAACAATTGAATTAATATCACATTTCTAGCTATAAAAATCATAAAAAATAATCTATGATGTTTTTATTTAAAAAATAATCTTATGCCATCATTTATTAATCATAACATAGAATTAATTGAAAATACTATAAAAATTTAAATCATGAATACTTATTAAAAATATTAAAGTAAAGTTCTATTTTGTTGAAATGTTAAAGGTTATTAACTCATAAAAGCTAAAACTAAAATTAAAACTTTTTTTTCCTGGAAAATTACAAATTTAACTCCGAATGATATATGGTCATATCCTGTAAATTACTTGTTGAAAAATGAAATGTTAGGATATAGAAATTACGCGATTTCTTTAAAAAAACTAAATGAAATGCTTAATAAGTGATTTTTTTCTTGGAAAAAAATACACAAGTATCATAAAAAACCACAAGTAAAAATGAAACAAAAAAAAAACAAATTACATATTTTTCCTAGTAAATATAACTTCTAGATAATTTAATTATGATACATGCAAACTAATATCTAATATACTTAAAATAAAATAATTGAAGTTAGATAATTTTAAATAATTTCAGGCTATTAACTATGTAATTGAATACTAGCGAATTAACATGCATGAAACGAAAAATATTGAAGCTGGTTAATTTAAAAATATTTAAGGTCATTTTTATATTTTAAATGGAATAAGCAGTCTTTCATAAAAAAAAAAAAATCAATTCCTAATTTCTTTAAGTTTAAAATAATACACATTTAAACTATTTTTATAAAAATCAACGTCCATTCTCAAAAGTCAAACATCTACTTTTTTTAATTTTTAATCAAAGACTTTAAACATTTTTTTTTAATGCTTTTCTTTAAAGCATAGCAATATAAGCTGAAAAAAGAGGAGGCTAGACAGGCTACAAAGGTATCTTAGTTTCCAAGAAAGAAAGTGATGCTTCTAAGATAAAAGATTGCTTATTTTATTTGAAAGTTAAGAATAACCTTGTATATTTTTAAATTAATTAATTTTAATATTTCTTATACAAAATTATTAACTAATATTTAATTATACAGTTAACAACCTTGAATATCTTAGAATTAACCTACCTCAATTATTTTATTTTAAACATACTAGATCTAGCTTGTATGGATCTTAATTGAATTAATTAGTAATTCATTTATTAAAACAAATCATGTAATATTTTAATTATTGTTTCATTTCCACCTGTGTTTTTTTTCTTGTGATATTTGTTTTTTTTAAATAAATAATTGCTTGATTTCTTACAATTATTTTATATTATCTCATATTTTCCAATTATCGAGTACTTTCCAAATAAAACTAAAGTTTTTATGGTGATATTAATAATTATTTCATGAATCCTAATATTCAAAGTTTTTTTAAAACATTGCTCATGAAGATTCAAAGAGAATAAAATATCCATTTTATTATTATTAATTTTTATATAATTTTTAAATTAGTTATTCTTTTACTTTTTACTACTGACACAAAAAATTATTTTTATTTTTTTATTACAACTTGCTTTTCAAATGTTTTTATTTAAAAAATCATGTTGCAGTAAAAAAAATATGTTTTTTTCCTGAAAAAAATAAAAAGAGAAAAAAAGTTTTGGTTAAAAATATATATTTTTATTCTCAATATAAACAATTAAAATTAAAATTTTAATTATTATAAAATTAAATAAAAATATGTTTTCGAAATGACGACCCAGTGGCATCGCTTGAGCGTGCTAGCTTGTTGTTTTCTAGATGTTACAAGAGGTCCGAATCATCGAGAGGAGAGGCCGTAGCATGTCCCAGTGGCAACTATTTCGTGAATAAAATTCAACCTAGCTTTATCTATGTTAGAAATTATGATAATAATATCTAAATGTTTTTTTTCTCTGGTTTGATAATAAGAATACCTTCAAGATAATCAGTGCATCAACCGACATTAAATCTAATAGCTGTATTTTAAAGTAAAGGAAAATATGCCATCTCAACAAACTTTTTATTTTCAGGTTAATGGTTATAATCTAAGTTTTGAACCATCCAAATACATTTTCAGTCTTTTAATTCATTTTCTTATTCATTTAAATAAGCCAACTCTTAGTATTTAAATCATTCACGTTGTTATTTTTTATTTTTTTAACTTTCCAGCAATAAAAAAACAAATTAAGATGAAAATTAATTCTAAAAATAATTAAAAAATTATTTTTAGAGTTTAGATTGCTAGTTTTTTATTTTTCAGAAGACAAAAAACTAGAATCAAATTTTCATGCTTTGTTAATAGAATTTAGAAAATTAAAATTAAAAAAATAGAATTAAAAAAAACAAAGTATGCTGGGTGGACGGCCCAGAAAACACAATGACCACAGCCAGTTGAAAGCCGCAGAGAATCCCGCCTCGGAGACAGAAAGCCAGAACCAGCCTCGCTGGACTGCTGTCCATAATTAACGAATTGACCACCATACCCCCCCCCCCCATCTTCCTCCTTTTTAACACAAACAAAAAACACACGCATCTTCAAATCCTGTAAACTTTCTGTCCTTTTTTTTTTAAACTAAGAGAGGAAGAAAACAAATGGCTTGAATCCAGCACAACCAATTCGCTTGCTTAACAGTTTCAGGTTCCTTTTTTTTTTTCTTTCTCAATTCTTATCTATTTATTTCCGATTACAAGAAATGTTAACTTCATTTTTTTCTTTATTTCTCTGTCATTTAATCATATCATTCTTTGCCTTCTTTTTAATTTATGTAAGATCATGATTATAAATTTAAATAATACGAATTTGATTAATCTAATGGAATAGTTGAATGTTTTTTTTTTGATAGCTTCTGTTGCGATTAATGAATCGATTTTTAATATTCCATAAAATTCTTGGATAATTAATAGATTTTTTTACTGTTTTAGAGATGGATTACTGTCTTGGCGGTGAGAGTCCGGCAATTCTGCAGCTCCACAAATGGGGCCCTTCTAAGTTCAACATCGACTTGTCGGAATTTCGCGAGGGCTTTATATCACCGACCAGGGAGCTGTTGTTGTTACTGTCTTATCAATGTGAAGCCTTGCTCCTTCCTTTAGTTGCCGGTAAATATACTTCCCCAAAATCCTTTTGTTTACGTATGCTATGATTGTGGTCTTTTTTATGTATTTGTTTTTTGTTTTTCTGTAATCATTTTAGCAGGGGAATCTGTCAATAATTGCGTCTCAGAACCTGTAGGTGATGAAAGGCTTCAATGTCGATCTTCGGAAGCGCTGAACTCGGAATTGTGTACTGAATCTAGTAGGTCAGATTTGAAGGATGATATTCCATGCTCTTCTGCATCTGTAGGGGATTTTGGCAATGGTTTTTCTCTTGAAAACGGATTTTTGAGATCTAATAATTATGGTTTTGTTCATGATGTGAATTCACTTGCTTGGGGTGTATGTGGTGATACTTATAATCAGCACAAGGAGGCTTCATTTAGAGAGTTTCTATTTGTGTCCAGCAGCGATGGAGTAACAGTGCATGCTTTTCGCAAGCCTGATATTGATGGAGGAACAACTAAATCTGCACTGGAGGGTGAATTTGGGCAAGGGAGGTGGGTTGATTGGGGCCCTTCCTCTATGCCAGCTCAATTTTTGAAGGTTCAGGACTCTTCCAGCTCGTGTTCTGAAAGCACATCTACTGTCATGGCTGATGAAAGGGCTAATGGAAATAGAGGAAGTCTGCTAGACATGGATAAGGAAAGTGGGCCTGATGAGTTGTCGAAAGGTGTTGCTTCAAAGAGGTGGTTGCGTTCATTTTTCATCAAAGTCGAGACTATCAAATCCGAGGGTAACATCTGGACCAGGTTTCCAGAGAAGACATCTTTTCCTTGCTCCGCAGAGGTTGTTTCCTTTAGTGTTTTTGACAGTACCTCACCACTTCTGAACCTACTTAATCAAGACTGTTCCATCGCAAATAGGGAGGAGAGCAAGTGTGAAACCATTTTCAAACCAGAGAACGAGACAGCTGTAACTGAGTCTGATGGTTTGTGTGATGATTTCTGTATTGGTTCATACAAATGCTCCAGAGTTTTCTCCAGCAATTCGTATGACCTAATTGGATTTGTCTTGACACCAGTCAATTCTGCTTCTGTGAGTACTGGGAATGAAAGTGAAAGAAGCAGGAAAAAAAGTCTACTTCTTGTTGGAAAGTTAGATAGTTGGGGAATCCAATGGGTTTCCTTAGTGAAGCTTGTGCAAAGTGTACATGTAGACCATGTATCGGAGTGGGCAGACTTTTGCTTTTCTGATAACCTTCTTGTTTGCCTAAATACTTCCGGGTTAGTCTACTTTTATGCTGCAATGTCTGGTGAATTTGTTGCATATATAGATATTTTACGAGCTTGTGGATTAAACCCTCACTCAGGCCTATGGAAGGGAGAAAAAGTGGCTATGCCTGCTGATTTACATATCAAACAACTTGAAGTTCAACACAATTCAACCCCCCAATGTGTTGATTTCCTTAGAAAAAGAATGTTTAGAAAGTTGCTTATTGGATCCCATACATCCTTGTTAGCTGTAGTTGATAAATACGGAGTAGTATATGTCATCTCTACTGGTAACTATTTCTCAAACAACCATGATGCTTATGATAAATTGCTTCAGCAGTTTCAACATTTATGGCTTGGGATGTTTGTTGGCTGGAAGGTTGGTGGTTCTGACATAGGGCACCAATGGGTATGCTCTAATGATCCATCCACTACGAATGAAAAATTCTCCCTTTTGGATTATGCTGGAAAAAACACGCTTGAGAAAATCCAAAACTTGAACCATCATGGGTGTGAAGACTTGTTATTGAGTGGTTTTTCGGAGATAGCTGTTCACACGTTTCATGATTGTGAAGCAAGTTCACACCTGGTGCGGAAAGTCTTTCTTCCCACAGAGAGATTTAATGAAGACGATCACATCTGTTTTTCACCCATGGGAATCACTCGACTCATGAAGAAGCATGATGCAAAAAATCACAGAACCACTCAAGTTGTTCATTTTAATCTGCACACAAGCTCAGCAGTTCATGATGATAGATGCTTGAATAATAGGGTTAACAAGTGTTATAGCCAAGGGAAAGAAGCTTCTGTTGGAGAAGTAGTTGTTTGTACCTTCCAGGGATTTTTTTATTTGGTGACTGAAGTTGGTCTTTCAGTTGTTCTTCCCTCTGTTTCTGCTGCATCTGATTTCCTTCCTGTTGAAACCATTGGATATCAGCAGCGCACTATCAAAACGGACGTTGGACAGCAATTAAAAAAAATGCTGGAAATAGGAGAGTCAATTGAACCCTTCTTACCTTGGAAAGTTGAAGTTTTGGATAGAGTTCTTCTCTATGAAGGCCCGGCAGAGGCAGATCAGTTATGTTTGACTAATGGTGAGATGAAAGTTCAAGTTTTGCAATTCCTAGCCTGCCTTTATATAGCATATTTATATGTCTGTAATGATATGGCGTCTACAGATACATGCTGGATCATTTTTTCAATACATGTGTTCTTGTAAAATTTTATTTGTGCATTTCTTATTTGGTGACTAGTTGTTTTCCTATACAGTTTGTTGTATAGAATGCATCATGCGTGTGCACATTTCATTACACTACATGGGTTTTTGATAAGTTCTAGATGCATGCTACATCTCTTTCAGCTGTTGTAGTTTTGCTTTAAATTAAGATCCTGGCTCGCTAAAATAATGATTGTGGTATATGCCTATGTCTCAGTTATTTCTTACTTTAAAGAATCATATTCAAAACATTGAATATCATGCACTGGTAGTTTTTATGCCATGAGAATTTTACAAAGTCTTTAGCTGATACTATGTTGAGTTCACTAAGGGGGAGTCAGTTGCTTGCCTTGTTGTAGTTGTGAGGCAGTCTTAAGGTTCCCAGGCAAGGAAATGAATTTAACAGATCCCAGACATGCAAACTGAGCATTCCCTTGAATTTAACAGATTCTAGACATTCAAACTTACTTAAATGGTCCTGAATCTTTGGCTTTGTGTTTGGAAATCCCAATATACAACAACTAGTCATGATTTTGTATGTGTCTTTCCTTCCCAGTTCTTTAATAGACAACTGGTCCTCTTTTTTAACATGCCTTGTTCATTTAAAGATCACTTGTGGCTTCCAATGTGAAACATTAATAAATTGGCCTCTTATTTTAGCATGTTATATCCTTTGAAGATTATGCTTGGTTTCCTTTCCAATACAAAGAAAAATATTATTTTTTTTATTAACGTTTATTGTCTACCTTTTGATTCCTTCCTCTCCCTTTCCATCGCTCGCATGCATGTCTGCGCATATTTTTTTGTTCGATGCTTGCTGTGTGCTATTTCTGCTTCATTTTGTTCCGTGTCCAATAGAATGAAATGAATAGTACTATAGGTACAAATAGATGACTGGTATTTACTAGACAAAGCATGCTTGCCCTTAATTCTGTAATCAACCTTTGTTAGGGTGGATAATAGAATTGAATAATGATGCAGAATTTTCTCTGATTAAATGGAGGTGAGATTCATTGGGATCATTTTGTGAGTTGGTTAATCAGTTCTTAGCTGGACGAATGTGTATCCTTCTATATCATCAATCTTTATATGGGCGCCTAACATAAATAAAATTAAGGTGGGAGTTTCTGCGATCGGGTAGAGGTGACACCAAGCAGGATCACTTGGTAAGCTTAGATTTTTTTTGTAGGCCCAAGTTAGAAGGGGAGCAAAGTTTGTTTGGGCAATTTTTTTTATTAGAATGTTCCTGGGATTTCAGTAGTCTCATTCTATTGTGGCAAAGATAGAGCATGTCCTTCAGCTTCTGAATTGAATGTTTGGAATGCTAAAATTAGTGCCAATTTATCTCAAATGAGCTTTCTTTACTAGTGTCTTTTAGTTTCTTGTAAATAGGGGATGGATCTTGCGTACATTTTGGGAAGATTTGTGGATGGTAGACATTGATGCTATTTGTATCACTTGTCTCCTATCTCTAACTTTTGTACCTAAAAGGAGAAATGTTTTTTTGGGACCTTTTGGTTTTTGAGAAATCTTAATATATGGAGAGGGTGCATTTTGGCTTCCTTGCTACAGATTCATGGTGCAGTTTGTATTTCTTCAAGAAGAGTTTTTTGGACACCTTCTGTCTCTTATCTCAGCAAGCTTTTTCTAGCTCACATACCTTTTGTCTATTTATATTTTAAGGCTAAGGTAGCTTCCAAGTTTAAGATGCTCGTTTGCTCTGTAGTTCTTGACCAGGTTAATACTAATGACTTGTTGCATGTGTGAGGCATCCTAAGGCATTGTTTCTGGATGTTTGTGTTTATGTTTTAGCAGCGAAACTTCAAGTCATCTACTTTTTCATTGCCCAGTTTATTTTGGAACAGGTTTTCTCTAATTTTTCTGGGAGCATGGGTGTGTGGAATTAGCCTGGAGGAGTTTATTTTGATATGAGTTTTGGATCCTGGGAGGATAAAGAGAGACTAATCTCTTAGGAGATGTGCTTCATAAATAATATGGTGCAAGTGGATTTAGATGGAACATTTCCTAAAAATAGTTGATTTCTATGTACCTGGGATAATAATTTTATTAGCTTCTTTACAGTGCTTATATTAGGAGTTTTTGGAAGTTTTGTTGAGTGAATTTCTGGAGAATGGGGAGTGATTTATGCTAATTTCTTTGTTTTCTGTTTTTGAGAGGATGTCTTGTCCTCCAATGATGCATTGCAATTTTCTTCTCTTCCTCAATTAAGTCCATTCAAAATTAAAAAAAATTCTGCTAAAAAGATTTGTTATTGTGTTTTTGCATTGTAATTAGTTACGGAAGGGAGAGATGGTATGAAATTATGATAGTGGATAAGTTCCTATTGAATTCACTTGTCAAATATAATTTTTGTTATGCATACATTTGTTAAGGCGCCTTTCTTTACTTGAGCAAGTTGCCTTTTGGACCTCAACTCCTAGGCGATGACTGGGGAGTTGGCAGTTGGGTACCTTGTGCTTCATGTGGATATGTTTTATTTGTGTTGAGTCTTGACATATATGCAGAAGAGGCAAAGGCATCATAAACCAACAAAGATGACAATTAATTAATGTTGTCCTAAAGCATAAATGTTAAGGTAAAAAATTAAGTTTTTGAATTATAGTTTGCTGCTAATCATCCAATTCAAAGCTCTGTCTCCTCATTGTTTTCTCCAATATTATACGTACCTGAGTAAAATTTAGATTTCATGTATAAAATTAGTATAGTCAAGAAGCATATATTCAGATGCTAGTAACTGCCTTTTGCATTGTGAGCCTGTTCAGGGAGTACAAATAGTATCTGTTCATTACACAGGGCCTGAATTTCTGCGTGTGGATCTAATCATTATTTACTTATTTATTTGTGTACTGTTTCTTTCCAAAGTTAGAAAGGATGACTGTTCATGTTATGTGGAGGACACGGCTTTCCAAGATATAAGGTCAACAATAATTGAACTTGCTGTACCTGATGAGTGTCTGCATTGTTGAGCTAATGATCACTTTAGGGTCCCACCAATGCAAGAATTACAATACATATGTGGGTTCAACAGTTGGTTTACTGTCAGGGCATGAACATGTGGAATTTTTTTTTCTTATTTGCTATCTTTTAAGACCTTTCTTGCCTGTATGAATTGTTCTCCAGTTTCTCGAAATTGTTTATGGTGCAGCTTTGCTTCTTGTCTTGTAGTCAGTTTTTGGTTTCTGATTTACAATATAAAGGTGTTTGGGTAGTGTCAGACATGCTTCTTTTTTGAAGTTTGAATGGACTTAAAACATTTTAATCATTTTAATCACTGCCATGTCAGGGTGGGAGTTGAAAATCTCTAGGTTGCGGCGGCTACAGATGGCATTGGAATACCTGAAATATGATGAAATTGAGCAGTAAGGTTCTATATATCCAATTGCTTTTATTTCTTGTCTTGTTTAAAAGTGAAAATTTTATGGTCTGTATTATGTGAAACTGTTGTTTGTAAGGTTATGATCTTATGGTTTATATATTTGTTCACGGTAGAAGTTTGTGTAGGTGTCTTCATGAACTTGCATGCATGAAAACACACGCACAAGGATGATTAACTTTTATGTTTTCGTGGTGCCATTGCGTGTATATGTTGGGATTATTTCTGCAACCAAAAGGGTTTGAGGGGAATATTCTGTTCCTGGCCATCCCTGTCCTTGGATCCGTCACAGTATATACATCAACCATAGATATATCCATATGTTACCTCACAGGCACATGCATGTATGAACTCAGTGTTATTTGGCATTTTGGTGGCGGTATGTAAAATCCTCAAATAGCAGAAACTACAAGCTTTTTATGTAAAACATCCAATACATGTGAAAAAAGCTCAAAAAGACGCTTTGCAGAAAAAAGCTCAAATTGATGTGAAAAAAGCTCATAACAAACAGGGCCACAAGTAAAATCCTAAGAAGGTTTTTATTGTATCTGTGCACATATGCACACTTTTCTATTGGGGCTGGGAGTTGCTTAAAGTTTCTAGATCAAGTGCCATTTTTATTTCACTGGGAACACTATCATGGCCATATTTACCAAAGTGCATCACTGTCGGGTGAATGTAGCTGGACATTGGTTTTCTGGGATCATTTTCATCCTGGAATGACCAAAAGATATGCTCTCAAAGCCACTTCACTTAAACTGGTGATGGGGACATTAGGCCCGAGACATGGTTCACACGTTCGTTTGATCGATGATGAAGGATAGCCCAACCCATGTGTTATTGGATTTTATTTATTGAGCTTAATTTAGTTATTGTTGGATATTTTATTTAGTGGGCTATAAGCCCAATCCTTTGTTCTAGTTAGGGTTTTAGTATTTATATTCTATTTTTCTAAATGTTAGACAATTTTTGATGAATTGAATAAAAATTGCAAAATTGCAGACTTTTCCAACCCCCATTCTTCTCTTCTTCAGCTTTTCTTCTCTTTCTTTGGCCTTTTCTTCTTAGCTTCTTCTTTTCTCTCTTCTTTAGCTTTAAATCTCTTTTGTCCCTTGTCAACTGGCATGATGAAGAAGTTGCTAAATGTTTAATCCAATGGAGAGGGTGCAATTAATTTATCTCATTTTTAAACTCTTCTCTTATTTAGATTAAATTTCTTCTTACTAAAAATAATTATCTTAAGTCTTAACACCTGCATATGTATACAAATGATGGAAAACTAGTTAGTCTAAATTATAAGGCTGTTAGGAAATGACATAGTTAATTTCTGTAAGCAGATTTTTAATTTTTAATTTTTAGTATTCTTCCTTTTTTTTTTTTTTATGGGGGTGAGGGGTGGGGTCCTCTTGACTATGAATTATCCTGTGTTTCATTGATACATTTTTTATTGATTCTGTAGTCTAACTTCTATTGGAAAACATGTCCTTTGTATTCACTCCCCTAGAATCTTTTGATCTTGAAAGAGTAATTCCAAAAACCATTCCCTTATAGAGGACCGGGGGATTTGGGCTGGATTTTGGAGTCAAATGCCTTGCACCTCCAAGTAGGATATACGGTTTCTAAAGAGCACACTACTCCATTGTCCATTCCATATTGGAGGAAAGTTTTTTTTTACACCAATCAACTGATCCTTGATCTCAAATTGTGGGGATCAATTATGTAATCACAAAAAAGGACCAAAATATGGTTGTTCTGTTGGCAGTAGTAATATAGTAGGTTGATTAAGAGTTATTCAATTTTATTTATTATTAATTTTTTATGGTTCAACAGATCTCTGGAAATGCTTGTAGGCATCAACCTAGCAGAAGAAGGCATTTTGAGATTGCTTTTTGCTGCAATTTATCTGATGTCTCATAGAAATAGCAATGATAATGAGGTCTCTGCTGCATCAAGGTAAAAGTTTTTGTTCTGATTGTTATTCATATTCTTAAATGAGGTTACAGTTTTTTCATGATTAATGAAAGAAATCGCTAGAAAGATACTAATGCATGTCAAATTTTAGATTTGTGCAAATTTTGCTCCTTTTTAGAAGTCATCAACTTATCTGGATCTTGATATCTATGAATTTGTTTGACAATGTTAAAGATTGTTGATTGTACAGAATCGACAATCATATCATTATAGATTACAATTCTTCGGCATACATTAAAGTTTTTCTGATTTTGATCTTGTTTCCTGTATACACCCGATATTTTACATATTTGGTTCTTTATCTGTCTATATTTAGTTCCTTTTGTTCTTAGAATTGTTTGCTTAACTCGAACTTGAAAGGGCTAAAGACTGCAACCAAAAAAAAAAAAAAGAGGAAGAGGAAGAAGAAGACAATGATTTTATAGAAGGGGGTTGGAAGATCATAAAATGAAACAATGCTCAATTAATCTTAATTAATTGTAAATATTCTCCCCACAGTATAATGAACATTTGTGCATAGGCTCATAAAAAGCCCTAAAAGAGTTCTAGTTAAAATAAGGAAATAAAATCCCTACTAGAATAAAATACTAAATAATATTAATTGATACAAGTTCTTAACTAATGAAACCTATCCTAGATAATAATTCCTAATATTATAAAATAAATTGAAAATTTTTCTTCTATATTGCACCATCTTCCTTGTTTGGAAAAACTCGACTTTGAGTTTTAAAATGTTTGATTAAAAACCCAAAGTTTGATATGTCAACCTAAGGCTTGAAATCACATTCTTGGACTTGATAGCAATGCCTTTTGTTATGGGAGGAAATAGTGATGGTAGTATGAAGCTTTTCTCCACAATTGATCAACTTGTATAGCTTGCTCTTTCATGATATCTTCAATGATGGGATTGAGTTCCTGGCTTGTTGGTTTGATTAAGTGTATTCTTAAACTTGATTCTTGACAATAGATCATTAACTGGATTATTATGGCATCTAGGAGCCTTTTTGAGTTTCCAGTAGCATTTTTTCCGCAAATAAAAGAATGGATATTGCTTCTTCATCTTCTCATAATAAAAAATAAAAATAAGGAGATTGAGTGCTATTGTTTACTTAACGATCTAAGCCACAGTTTAGATTGCCCATGGGCCAATAATTTACATCATCTGCTAGATAAGCCATGCTCTACTTAACCTGGACCGGATGGAACTCCTAGTGGATTTCTAGGATTTCTGTTATTTATTCCTGGATCCCTCTTTGCTGTACACCATACTGTCTACTGTCTAGCTTTTGAATAGCTTGTTTCCTTTTCTTTTCCTTTTCTTTTCCATTTTTTTTTCTTTTAATTCCTCAAATCTGCATCACAGGCTCCTTGCATTAGCCAGCCACTTTACAACCAAAATGATCCGGAAATGTGGGTCGCTCCAGCATAAGAAAGATGCATACATATTACCGGGTTTTAGGAGGACCCGTTTACTTTCTCTTCCACCAGTTCTACTACATAAAGTACAGAACAAAATGGGGGACTCAAGAAGTCTTCATGATATGGCTCACCTTTTAGAGATTATTCGGAATCTTCAATATCGACTGAGCTCAAAACTCAAGAAGACTGGCCTGAGATTGGTATGCTTCTGTGTGCTTACAACACACTTTTGAATTGTTTGCTTCTTATCTGCTGCTAACCATGTTATATTTTTGAATGCTATAGATGGATGGTAGGGAGGAATTAAGCTTGGTGGAGGCAAATTTATCACAGGACGAATCTCAGCTTTCTATTCTTTCGGCAGATGCTGCATTATCAGAGACACCAAACCAACAAGAACTTTTGGCTTCTGTGTCTTCTGTCAGTTCTAATAATGAGAAGCTTGTTTTGATGTATCAGGATTCCTTAGATTTCAGAACTCACTTGGATGTAGAAGATTCAAATGGAGTATCTGTTCTTGTGCCACAGGGTGGTAATATGGGAAAGAAAGTTTTTCCATTTGAAAATCCTAAAGAGATGATTGCACGATGGAAATTGGATAATTTAGACCTAAATACTGTGGTTAAAGATGCACTACTATCTGGTCGTCTCCCTTTGGCAGTTCTACAATTGCATCTTCATCGTTCTAAAGATTCAGAAACCAGTAAAGAAATGCCTGATACTTTCAGTGAAGTTCGTGACATTGGAAGAGCTATTGCTTATGACCTATTTTTAAAGGTAGCTTAATTATGTTTATTAGACAAAGCCAAAGGTGCAGTGATTTATATTCTGCATTAATCATTCATGATAAACAGGGGGAAACTGAACCTGCTGTTGCAACGTTGCAAAGGCTTGGAGAGGATGTTGCAACCTGCCTCAAGCAGCTATTTTTTGGCACGGTCAGGAGATCTCTTCGACTTCAAGTTGCAGAGGATATGAGAAGATATGGTTACCTGGAAGCATATGAATGGGAAACATTTGAGAAGATATTACTCATTGAGGTACCTGAAATTTATCATAATCCATTACATTTTAGTGTCGTGGTTTAATTTTGGATTTCAAATCTGATGAGAATTTCTTGTTCTTCTTTTTTACTGGAAAGAGGATGTACCCTAGCAGTAGTTTCTGGAGAACTTTTGTTGGTCAGCAGGAGGCACTAAAGAAAGCTACATCAACTTTAAATTCACCAGCACAAATTAAGCTGCAGCTATTGCCATCATATATGTTTAGCAATCTTACAATTGAGTGTGGTGAAATTGATGGAGTAGTTTTAGGCTCATGGACAAGCATCAGTGGGAACTCTCCTGATCCTGTGGTTGACGAAGATACTGCTCATGCTGGATATTGGGCTGCTGCTGCAGTGTGGTCTAGTGCCTGGGACCAGAGAACCATTGATCGTGTAAGTACTTTAGTTCCTTTTCTTTTCTTTGTACTATGGATCTTTGGAGTGCGGCATGCCATCTGAAACCAGAATGAAGGAATATGAAATCCTGTGCTAAGATGGGACCTGGTCCATGCTAAAAGTTTGAGAGTGATGTCTATGATGTGGCAGTTTTTGTTTCTTTACTGAATTTCTACAGCACGTGACCACTATAGTTACTGCTTTATCAACTTACTCCTTTGAATGGTCAAGTAACACATACAAGGATGCAGGTCGCTAATTTGTTTCACTTGATTCTGCTGTAAAGATGCCAAATTTAGCACTTGTCTAATCCAGAAGAAGTGAAGATTGAACTTTTGGAAATAGAAGGATGTCATTTAGAAGCTACATGTTTTATTTATTACTGTTATTTTTTTGCAAGACATGCAATGTGGAATGGGCTAGTGCTGCAGTTCTTTTCTTATACTCTCTTATGATGTTTGCCTCTTTCCCATCACAACAATGCTTCACTTGACAAAAATTGAGAATGTTGAGGCATTGGCACTCGAACAATTAAAGGGAATTCAATGGTGTATCTTTTCAGCTGCTATGGAAAATTCAGCTGATGGTTGTCGTACTGTGTTAGCTCTTTAATAATCTTTCCCCATTTTCACTTTATGCTTTCTAATTATCTGTACCGGATGTTTTATTTGTTACTCAGCTCAAATTGCAGCTATTAGAGGGTTAATTAAAACATCTAAACTCGTAAACTATGAAATAGAATCTATATATATTGAACTTTAAGATTCTCTTTTCTGTTACTTGTGCTCACATCCTTTTTCATTTATAGTTTCTGCAAGGCTTTAATTTGACGATGGGTTTTAATTCTCTCCATAATTTTTTTGCTTTTATACAGATAGTTTTGGACCAACCTTTCATTATGGGTGTTCATGTATTGTGGGAATCTCAACTAGAGTACTATCTATGCCACAATGACTGTGAGGAAGTTTCCAAACTTTTAGATCTCATACCCACATCTGTTTTGTTGGATGGAAGCCTCCAGATCACTTTGGACAATATACAGCGGGCTCCAGAGGTTGGATCCAATTGTGAATTTCCTGAGTACAACAGTTACATATGCTCCATTGAAGAATTGGATTCTGTGTGCATTGATATTCCAGGGGTCAAGATTTTCAAGTTTCCTGCCAATGCATTTTGCTCCATGTGGTTAAGGAATTTCATGGAGCAGGAGCTTGCAAAGAAATTTATATTTTTGAATGAATACTGGGAAGGCACTGGTGAAATTGTAGCTCTGCTAGCTCGTTCAGGCCTCATAACTAGCAGGTCTGATAAAATGACAATGGAGGATTATTCTGCTGAGGTTTCATCTGATCTCAATATCACAGATGATGGAAGGTTTCATCTTGTCCACATGGAAGCTTCGCACAAATTACTCGTACATTACTGTGTGCAATATAGCTTGCCAAACCTTTTGGACCTTTACCTTGACCATCACAAATTGGTTCTAGATAATGATTCGCTTGGTTCATTGCAAGAAGCTGCAGTAAGTTTCCTCATGCCCACTGAGTCTAACTATTCTTTATGTGGTATTTTCTCTGAATCTTTGCTTATGTACAGCTGTGCATTCATATGGGTATTATGCACTTTCTACTCTCTTCTGCTTATAGGTTCATGAACTGCTGTATCTAGCAGCTCTAGTTATGATGTATTATATTTTCACCTATCTGACAGGTTAATGGTTTAATACAGGCAGCATCTAGGTGTTTTCTGTAAAAGCAATTAACTTCTCCCTCTCCCTCTACATATATTTGTTTATGCGTACTCATTTTTAAAATAAAGAAGGCTATTATCCAGTAATATTCCCAAGCAGTAACATCTTATTCATCTTTCATATCCTGCATTTATTGCAAATGACACCCTGGAAGCTAGTACCTTGTTAAATTTTTGCTACGCTAGTTGGACAAGTATGTCAGTTTGAGAGTTGGACAAGTATGTCATTTTGAGTGTTTATGTATGTCCTTTGCGCTTCAATCTCCAATTTAGGAAGGCATCACCATTTCTTTCCTGGGAAATTTAATCATCTGTCATGCTGCAGGTCCAAATATATAACTTGTTCAGTTGTTGTAGCAAACTACTTTGTTTTTGACAAATAGTGCTTAAAAAAAATCATCTTTAGGCCTGATTAAGGAGTACAGAAATGTTAAGGACGGTAAAAGATGGAACTTGGAGTTGATCTTCTTCAGAGGGACCTCTTAATAGACATTGTAATTTATAGAATCCTGAACCAATTTGTGCATCTCTGGCTGTTTCAGATTAACAGCTTTGCCAGAAAAAAAAAAAAAACTCTCTCTCATACAGGCTTTGGGTTCATGAAGCTCAGAGCTAGTGTTCCTCTTTGCTAGCGACAGTACTAGGGCTTCTTATGTTTTAGTGATTTGTGATTCCCTTGACTATCTGCTATATTATGCCAAACTCTTCAGATCCCAGCCCAATCTCTCTCTGCATTATCCAAACATTTTTTTTTGTTCATTGCGGAATCCAAGTCTTTCTATGTACTTAGCTAAATGAAAAGGATAGAATGGAGAAATAAGAAGGAAAAATCTTTTTTGACACAGATCACTGCAAGTGGGTGGGGATGGGTAAGTCGAGATGGAAGAAGAGTGATTAATAGTAACTAGCATATCTGCTCTGAGCTCCTTCTCACATGGCGGCCAAAAAAGCCTTTACTCACTTATAGTCTAACAAGTCATAGAATTGAAGGGAGAGTTTGGAGACAGTCTTATCCTTCTGCATTTTTTGAAGCAGCTGCTTTCAAGTTTTGATATCTTCTAGTGTTTTAATTCCAGCACTTTATTGCATCAAGCCCTTTGTCATATAATTTTATTATGTCAGCATTTTGTATGACTTGGCTACTTTATCTTTTGAATTATAAGTCAGGCACTTCTACTATTGCATCGGGCCCTTCACCATATGTTATTGTGCCAAATCTCTCTCTCTCTCTCTCTCTCACTTTCCCATTGCCATATCTTCTACATGCTTTTGTTGTTTGCCAAATGGATTTCTACGCATCCAATTTTCAGATCTTTGTCCTTGCCTTAAAATTTGAACTTAACGAGTCACACTTGGAATTTATCTGTATCTGACATCCATTTCAAAGTTTATGTTTATATTCAACATCATACGGCATGCTGGTTTACTCCTTTTGTATACCCGAGTTTGAAAGCACACTCTAGGCTTGTATCTGTACCATATTTAGCATGGATTTTCCAGATTGGGATTTGTAAGGAGGAGGAATTATGATATGGAGAGCATGGTGTGGATGTAGAGAAAAAAAGAAACAGGATGATGAGTGAGTGAATAATGTTAAGGCATGTTGAGAAAGCCAAAGAGCAGAGACATCATTGTTTTGCCTGGGATAGTTTTTACTAGGAAAATTACAAATAGTGTCTTTCCCTTTAGTGGTTCTCAGTTGTGGTTGTTTTGGAATCAATCCTTCTAGGTGACTATTGAGTGGAGTAGTGACCAACCAAAATGCGTGGCTTACATTGGAAAAGATCTCCTGCAAAGAATTGATAAAAAAGAAGCTTTCTGTCTTCAAGTCGATCGTGTGCTGGCAAAGTTGTGAAATCATTGCTTAACTTGTATGATTTATAATTGTCTATTGGAATCTCTCTGCTTCGTCCATGGTCTTTATGTAATAGACTGAGTGTCTGCATTTGTGTGCGTGTGTTTTTGCCTCTCCATACAGAATTTAACAGCTTAGCAGGCTGCATTTATGCCTACGAGACTGTAACTCTTTCCTCTTCCATGATCTTTTAAATTTCCCCAAAATGTTTTTTTCACTAAATCAAGCCTTTCCTATCCAGAGGGGGATGATATGATTTACTATCTTTCAACTTCCAAATTCAATTTTACTCCAAAATGGGTTATTTTGGTGAAGCTATTGTTTAGTTTTGAATAATATACTTCAATGGTGGACTGCAAGAGTTAATTCATCCAATAATAACTTAATTGTGATTAATATTTATATTCTTTCTCTTTATTGTATTGGTTATCATTCTGGATCTTTCTGGTATTGTTACTTTATCTTTATTCTTTAACAATTTACATATGCACTGACCTGCTTCATACTCTTTATTTGATGCTTCTTGTTCAGGGTGATTGTCAATGGGCAAAATGGTTGCTTTTATCTATGATTAAGGGGCATGAATATGATGCATCATTCTGCAATGCTCGAACAATAATGTCACCTAATTTAGTTCCTGATAGCAACCTCAATGCTCTGGAGATCGGTGAAATAATTCATACTGTTGATGATATAGCGGAAGGTGGGGGTGAAATGGCAGCTTTAGCAACTCTAATGTATGCCACTGACCCAATACAAAATTGCTTGAGTAGTGGTAGTGTGAAAAGGCACGGTAGCTCCTCAGCTCAGTGCACTTTGGAAAACCTCAGGCCCACTTTGCAGCAATTTCCTACCCTGTGGCGCACTCTTGTTGCAGCAAGTTTTGGTCATGACACAACATCTAATTTCTTGGGTCCTAAGGGAAATAAAAATGGTAGGCCAGCCAATTATATTTCTTTGATTTGTTAATCCATGGGGAGAGGAAAATCAGCTGAATGTTTTTGGTTTCCTGTTGCTGATTCTTTTAATTGCTTGCTGTTTATGTATCTGGAAATTCAGCTTTAGCAAACTATCTAAACTGGCGTGACAACATCTTCTTCTCCACCACACGTGATACTTCACTTCTACAAATGCTGCCGTGCTGGTTTCCTAAGGTTGTGCGGAGATTGATTCAGCTTCATATTCAGGTTGCTTTTGAGCTCCATCATGTCTCTGAAATCATCATCTTATTTCTTACTTTTTTTGTGATTGATTTCAGCTTTCTTGTCATAAATGAATATATAAATAGGTATCTTACTAGACTTTATGCCGTGCTGGTTTCCTAAGAGGTTTCCTAGGTCTTCTGAGGACTTACAATATTGTTCTTTTGCTTTGTTGGAAATACTTACATATATCTTGATTTTTGCATGACATGCAGGGTCCTCTTGGTTGGCAGTCAGTGTCAGGTCTGCCTGCTGGAGAAACTTTGTTGTGCAGAGACTTTGATTTTTTCATGCATGCCGAGGAACATACAGAGATAAATGGTGTCTACTGGGAGGCAACTATCCAAAAGCATGTTCAAGAGGAACTCTACAATTCTTCACTTGAGGTATATATATGTGCGTGTGCTCGCGCACACATGTGGATCATATATGTATATTGTTTTTGAGTCCATAAAATTAATCTTTTTGAAGTCTTTCTAGAGAATTCCACTTTATCATAGGCGTTGTATCTTGAAATGTCAGTTGCAATTTTTTATGGAACTTTAAAATGGAATCTTTCACTTAATCTGTATGTAGGCGAATTTGCAAAAAAGCAGGGAAGCCATTTTCTTTTTAGAAATGCTATTTTCTATATAATGTTTATTAGTTGTTATGTGCCTCTTTTCCCTAAAACTGGCTTCTGTATAGTGGAATGAAATTCATAGAAGTTTTCTTTTGGAAATGCTTTGTTTGGTACAACAACTATGCTAATGGTAAGAAAGTGAACTGATATTTTATATTTAGTTCGTTAGAATAGCATTAGGCATTTGGGTTACAGTCTACAACTTTTTGTCTTTTGCATGCACACACATACACTGACTTGACCATGCATGTTATGCTATGATGATTCCCACCCTTTTGTGCTCTTCTCATGTTGGCAACTTACTCATTGTAGCTCCTAATTTTAGCATTTTCAAATCCTAAATATGAGCCAATGGGAAACGAGACATGAACATCAATTGTTTGTGAGTTTTGTTTAAGCATTCTCGTTTGCTGGTGTTGACTAGTTGTTTCAAAGAGCTGTTGTAATGTGTCAAACTTTTTTTTGGTTATGCTTCAGCTTTTCTTTCCACCATTTCTTTTTGGTTCCTGGAAAAAAAAAGAGAATCTTCCTTTTCATTGACACCTCCATTCATGTCTTCTTCATTATGTTTCTCACGGTGATGAATATCTGATTGTGTTCCATTAAATTCAGGAAACTAAACTTGGGCTTGAGCACCATTTACATCGTGGGCGTGCACTTGCAGCATTTAACCATATCCTTGATGTTAGAGCTCAAAAGTTGAAATTAGAAGGCCAATCTGGTGCTTCATCACATGGACAACGAAATGTTCAGTCAGATGTTCAGGCGCTTCTTGCACCTTTGACACAAAGTGAAGAGGCTGGTCTTTCATCGGTAAGGATTAACTAAGTAGAATTGTATTTTTTCAAATTAGCTATTTTTGGGGCTATTATTTGGTGCAATAATAGAAATCTTGGACTTGCAACTGTAAGTGTATGTGTCAACATGATTTTAAATCATGGTTATACTAATGATTAAGTTGTAGTGATGCTTTGAGTTAAGGGAGGATTTTCCAGTGATAATCTTCCTGGCTTTTGGCAGCGCATTTCCCTCGGTATACTGATATCCTTTAGCTGAAAGCGTACGCTTTCTTTTTCAACCGAGACTGGTTTTTCACTACTGTTGGAGTGGATCCAAACTTCCTTGTGCCTTTCACTACCTAATCGACTCAATTCTTGCCTTGATTTTCTTCTTCCATCTGTGCCCCCCAATCTATGTCTCTCATGTACCTCAAACCTTGTTTAATTACAAATGGTTGCCCAGCCTGTGTCATTACTGGGGCAACCCAGGCCATATTGCCTATAATTGTCAGACTGTTGTTATTGTTGATGATTTTTTCTATATCATCATCATCAACAATAACAACAGTCTGACAATTATAGGCAATATGGCCTGGGTAGCCCCAGTAATGACACAGGCTGGGCAACCATTTGTAATTAAACAAAATCCAGCATGATTTGCCATTTTACACTTGACCATAGATCCCTGGAAAGGTGGAGTTTTTCAGGGTGAGTTTGAAAAATAACATATTTGTGCCACCTCATATCATTACACTCCATTTACATAAAGAGGCCAACCTTCTTTGCTGGAAGTTCAATATTATAGACTGTCTATAACTGTTTAAAGCATATCACAAGCCCTGACCCCGGGAAGGTTCTTGAACAAAGCAATCTGCCAGGGCTTCTTTAAAATCAGAACTTGCTTATCAAAATTCCAGGGGCCTTCTCAAATTCTTTGTGTTTGTCTTCCCTTGAAAGAATTGGAAGTGAAATAATCTTCCTATCTTATCAATATCTAAACCTCTCAAAGGCTTCCACCCATGTCTCATTGCTGCCTTCAAATATTGGAAAATTGGACAATCTCTCTGTCTATAATTTCCCAATGAGGCATAAGGATGCCTTGTTTTTGGTTGGACAGTTGATATCCCATGCTCTCTACCTGTTTTAACATCCTTCTATTTCTCTTTCATGCCTAGAAGTGAAATCCCTATCTGCGTAAGATACTAGGGCAAAGCAAGGGATGGTGGTTTACATAAATATAAGAGAAGTCACTCAAATTGGTGCTTCATTTTCTGATGGTTATTTGAGTGGTGTAAATGATTTACATACTAAAATAATTTATGCCTTGCAATAATGGAGCCAATTCTTTTGTAATGTACGCCAATGCAATTGATTTTCATTTGCTGTTGCAGACTTACGCATGCAGAAAGCTTTCTGTTAATAGTACTTTTGTTTATCTAATCTAAATGATGCCATGTAAAATATCTTTTGGGACTTGAATTTTCAGGTCATTCCACTTGCTATTGCTCATTTTGTGGATTCTGTGTTGGTTTCATCATGCGCTTTTCTCCTGGAGCTTTGTGGTTTATCTGCCAGCATGCTTCATGTGGATGTTTCTGCCTTGAGGCGGATATCTTCATTTTACAAATTAAGTGAGAACAATGAGAAATATAGCCAAATTTCACCCAAAGGTTCTGCATTTCAAGCGGTATCACATGGAGGTAATGTGGTAGAGTCTCTAGCTCGATCACTTGCCGATGAATATCTACACAAGGATCGTGTAACTAACTCTAAGTTAAAGGGGACTTCAAATTCATTCGCTGGTAAACAATCTTCAAGAGCTCTCATGCTAGTCCTGCAGCATTTGGAGAAAGCTAGTCTTCCACTAATGATGGATGGAAAGACTTGTGGATCTTGGCTACTGACTGGTATTGGCAATGGAACTGAATTAAGAGATCAACAAAAAGTAGCAAGCCAACACTGGAATTTAGTTACACTCTTCTGTCAGATGCATCAACTTCCCTTAAGCACAAAGTATCTTACTGTTTTAGCGAGAGACAATGATTGGGTAATTATCTTTTCCCAACTTCATAGGGGCAAAAAAAAAAAAAGAAAAATAATGTTTGGATTTGCCTGTATCATGTCCTTCATTTGATTTGTTATGGCATGCTTCCTTCATTTTGATTTTAATAAACTCCAGCTCCTAATCTTATGTTCCCTTTGTCTTCTGCAAGGTTGGATTTCTGTCTGAAGCTCAGATTGGAGGATACCCTTTTGATTCAGTTGTCCAAGTAGTACATATCATTTGCCTCTAATTAGTCTTTGAATCCAGGTTATACTCCAAAAGATTCTGATGGAATTTTCCCTATTTATGGTGTTATGATACTATTTTGCAGGCAACCAAGGAGTTCAGTGATCCACGTCTCAAAATTCATATATTAACAGTCTTAAAAGGCATGCAGTCCAGAAAGAAATCTGGTTCTCCAGCATATACATATACTGGGGAAAGTGGGAGTGAAACTCACTGTTTCCAGGAAGACATGCTTATTCCTGCTGAGCTCTTTAGAATTTTAGCAGACTGTGAGAAACAGAAAAATCCTGGAGAGTCTCTCTTGAAGAAAGCAAAGGAGATGTCCTGGTCAATTTTGGCAATGATTGCATCGTGCTTTCCTGATGCGTCTCCCTTGTCCTGCCTAACAGTTTGGCTGGAAATCACCGCAGCAAGGTTATCCCATGATCTAAATGAATAGTGCTTTGCAGATCAATATTCTTACACCTTTTCAAGCTTTTAGATGCTCAAGCATTGTGTTGGAGTGACTTCTTGTATTTTGTTTCATATTTGATATGAAGTTCTTCACGAGTTCTGTGCTTCCTCATGAATTCATTTTATTGATGAATTATATTTACAGGGAAACTTCATCCATCAAGGTGAATGACATTGCATCCCAGATTGCGGATAATGTTGAAGCCGCTGTGGAAGCTACGAATTCCCTGCCAGCAGGTAGCAGGGTCTTAACAGTTCATTACAATCGGCAGAATGCAAAACGTAGGCGGCTTATGGAGCCAATGTATGTGGATTCATTGGTTGCCATCGATGATGTTTCAACTACTTATGGTGGTGCAACAAGACCTGCTTCCCAAGGCGCAGTTGCTGAAGAGGAAAGAAAAGTAGATTTTGGTGAAAAAAATGTTTCAAGTGATTCTGATGAAGGACCTGTGTGTCTCTCTAAGATGGTGGCAGTGCTTTGTGAACAACAGTTGTTTCTACCTTTGCTGAGAGCTTTTGAAATGTTCCTTCCTTCATGTTCTTTTCTACCTTTCATCCGTGCACTTCAGGTCTGAATAAACTTACAGCCCACTTTTCTCATCCTTGTGATTTGTTGATGTGTAGAAAAATTTATTACCTTAGTAATAGATATTGCATGCTTTGAATATAGAGGTTGACCTTTCTTTCTTTCCCCTTTTTTCCATTTGTCCAACAAAAGGCACATATAGGCCTGATTCCACAGAGGCAGGCCAAAGGTTCATTTCCTAGTTTCCTACCATTCATTGAGGTCCAATGCATCCCCAGATTTTGATACTAAGAGAATACTAAGTGAAGGCTGTCTTACACATGCAAAAGAGAATCTTACAAACTGAAATCTGAACTTTTCATTTTGTTCTCCAAAGGGCTTCTGGAAACAACCTGCATTTGTATTAAAGCATGAAGGAGATTCTTGCTTGTTGTTCTTGTGATCTTTGTTTACTATCTGTTCTCATCTACTTGTCTCAAATGCATACTAAGCCAATGGAAGTTCAATTTTCAGAGAACCAGAATCCTAAGCTTGACTTTTGGCTTCAGATTATGTTCATTATGTTTTTTTGTATGTCCTGTTTGCATGGGCATGGAGAGGACCATTGTAAAGCACCTTGAACTAAACAGGATGGGATGGGTGGAACTTTTGAAACACAATTAAAAACAATGGGCTTTATTTTTTTTTTATTTTTTTTGTGGAGTAACTTTGCTGGCCAACCATATCATGTATGATTATTTTCTTTTTCTTTTTCTTTTCCTTTTTGGTAATATTTTTATTTTGAGACAAATTTTGCTTGTTTTGGCTTGAGTTGTGGAAACAATGAGATCATTGGGATCACCATGTTCTGACAGAAACTTAACCTATTTCTTTCCTTTCAGGCATTTTCTCAAATGCGCCTATCTGAAGCTTCAGCCCATCTGGGTTCCTTTTCTGTCAGGATAAAGGATGAACAAACCAGTATGCAGGCAAACATAGGAATTGAAGGGCGGGTCAGAACTTCATGGATAAGCTCGACTGCTGTAAAAGCTGCCAATGCCATGCTTTTAACTTGTCCATCTCCTTATGAAAAAAGATGTTTATTACAACTTCTTGCTGCTACGGACTTCGGTGATGGCGGATCTACCGCAACATACTATCGACGACTTTACTGGAAAATCAATTTAGCCGAGCCTTCACTGCGGAAGGATGATGCTCAACATCTTGGAAATCAGGCTCTAGATGATGCTTCACTTTTAGAAGCACTGGAAAAGAATGGGCATTGGGAGCAAGCACGTAACTGGGCCAGGCAGTTGGATGCCAGTGGGGGACCTTGGAAATCTGCTGTTCACCATGTTACTGAAATTCAGGTATACTCAGGGTTTTCTGTGAATGTGACTAAATTTTAGTATTTTTTCTCAGAAACAAGTATTACATGAGTAATTTGTAATACATCTTTCCATGAAAGCAACTTGAATCAAAACAACTTCTCTTCATAATCAGACTCTTACAAGTTATGGATTATATATTTTATCTTGATTAAAAAATTCCATTTGTATACTAATATTCACAAATAAAGTTGATTGAAAGTGCATTTAAATCGCCATCATTACTTGCAAAAAATATGAGAGAGATGATAGCTTCAGACTCTGATATTATTCATTATTTGGGCCAGTATTCATTTCTTATTTTGGATTGAATAGGTTATTAGGAGAGGAGAAAATTAATATTTTGAAGGATATAAATTAGATTTTTATAGATTAGACAGGTACAAGTTTATTGAGATGGAGATAAATGGAGACTGATTTATATTGAGAACTCTTAAATATGAAGAGAGATGCAATAATTAATTAATATAAATTACAACAATTGACTATTCTCAAGGCAACTTAACATACAATTACACATGCTCACACGCACACACAATGTTGTAAAATTGTTAAATGGTCTCTACTCAACTAAAGTTTCCCAGAGAATGAGTTGAAGTATTGGATACCAAGTGTTCAAAAGAATCATAAGTGTTTCATCCATGCAATTACTTTGTAGTGATTTTGATTGCCAAAGGTAATTTTTACACTGTTAAGTGCTTTATTTAGGATTACTTGGTAATTGTTTAAGTTAGTCTTCATTTGAAATTGGAGGTTTTCTTTAGACATTATTTGTTTTAATGAATTTTTTATGTGTGAATTGATAAATCAATGGATGGGTACATGCCCTCATGCTTTGTTATTTTTATCAAAAAATGTTACTCAGTAAGAATATTATTGCACTAGAATGCATTTCCATGTATTCAATTGAACTAAGTTTGTCTTTGGAAGGCTTTAAAGCAACTGGGCAATTTCCTTGAATCAACTTCTGTTTGATTCCTTTGGTTACAATGTTAAAAATTTGAAATTGATTATGCATTGATGGGATGAATGCTACTAACAAGCATGACACAATTTTCATGTTCATAATCAGAAGTCCAAGTGTTTGTGGTAGTATTATTATGAAACTCTTAATGTCCCAACTTTTCTTGGTCCCCTCAAATTTCAGGCTGAATCCATGGTAGCTGAGTGGAAGGAGTTCCTTTGGGATGTCCCAGAAGAGAGAGTTGCTTTATGGGGCCACTGTCAGACACTGTTCATCAGATATTCCTTCCCTCCTTTGCAGGTGTATTTTATTAGTAGCTGTCATCATTGAGAATCATGTTTTGCAACTTGCTACTAATGCCTTGAGATTGTGTGCTTGCACATGATTTGCAGGCTGGGTTATTTTTCCTTAAACATGCTGAAGCTGTTGAGAAAGATCTTCCAGCGAGAGAGCTTCATGAATTGCTGCTGCTTTCTCTTCAGTGGTTAAGTGGGATGATAACTCTGTCCAATCCGTAAGTGTTGAATTACAAATTAAATTTCCATTTCTCCTATTTTTAGGAAGATGTTTGTTTCTGACATGTGGTGATTTTATCAGAGTTTATCCATTGCACCTTCTGCGAGAAATTGAGACTAGAGTATGGCTCTTGGCAGTAGAATCAGAAGCTCAGGCAAAGAGTGATAGAGACTTTACTACAACCACTTCCAGTGGTGATCCTGTTATTGGAAATGCTTCCAATATCATTGACAAGACAGCAAGTTTAATAACAAAGATGGACAATCATATCAATACAATGAGAAGCAGAACTGTAGAAAAACAAGATGCAAGGGAAAATAACTTGGCACAGCACAAAAACCAAGTATTGGATTCCATCACACAGACAGCTGGGGGTAGTACAAAGACTAAACGGAGGGCCAAAGGCAATGTGCTATCACGACGACCATTAATGGACCCCATAGATAAAAGTACTGAGCCTGAAGATTGTTCCACTAACTTCATTTCTAGAATTGACTTGCCATTGCTAGATGAAAACTTAAAGATAGAAATGTCTTTCTCGAAGTGGGAGGAAAGGGTTGGACCTGCAGAGCTGGAAAGAGCTGTTCTTTCTTTACTGGAGTTTGGACAAATAACAGCTTCCAAGCAACTTCAACACAAGCTGTCTCCAGCACACACCCCTCCTGAATTTAAACTTGTTGATGTTGCTCTAAAGCTTGGAGCAATAACAACACCTGGAAGCAAAATATCCATATCAATGCTTGATGAGGAAACACGTTCTGTTGTCAAGTCATATAATATATTAACCGAGAAGCATCTGCTTGATCCACTGCAGGTTATTGTCCAAATATCCAATGTTTCTTCTTTCTTCAAATTTGGCAGCTTATTCTATACAAATATGCTTGTTTATTAATATGAAAATTTAATTTGCTTCGATTTTCCCTTTTTTAAGTGCCTATTTTTGCAGTCCATTGTTGTTGCTAACCATGTCCTTATGTGATGTCTTGTTGCATAATGGATGCATGGATTGGAAATTTTGACTATGCCAATGAAGGTCTTGGAGAGCTTAGCAACAATTTTTACTGAAGGGAGTGGACGCGGACTGTGTAAGAGAATTATAGCAGTTGTAAAAGCTGCAAATGTCTTGGGTCTTTCTTTCTTGGAGGCATTTGATAAGCAGCCAATCGAATTGCTTCGGCTGCTTGCTCTTAAAGCACAAGAATCATTTGAAGAAGCATCTCTCATAGTGCAAACTCATTCCATGCCAGCTGCTAGTATTGCTCGAATTCTTGCAGAATCCTTTCTCAAGGTCTGGCGTCTCTTTTCCCTTGTGTTTCTTTTTTCTTTGGCATATTTTATTCTTAAATTAATGTCATAGGATTCCATCTTTTGAAATATGATGTTTCTGGTTTGATCCAAGTTGGTTTTGTAGACTGTTTGATGAACTCGGTATAATAAATAGTTTTGGAGCTTTTTTTTTTTCATGTGTAAATGGCAACGTACCTGGAGATTGCATATCATATTCCTTACCCTTTTTTGCATAAAGTTAACCGAGTCCTAAGCAATCTAGTACTTGTTGTCTGTGATGTAATTTATTTGCATTGCTGACATATTACAGGGTCTACTGGCTGCGCATCGTGGGGGATATATGGATTCTCAGAAGGAGGAAGGACCTGCTCCTCTATTATGGAGATTTTCTGACTTCTTAAAGTGGGCGGAGCTTTGCCCTTCTGAACCTGAAATTGGTCATGCGTTGATGCGTTTGGTGATTACTGGACAGGAAATACCACATGCCTGTGAGGTATTGTCATTATAAGTGAGCGTTGATAGTATTTCTATGTGCCTAAATGGCAATCATTTTCAACAACTGTTATGACTTTGTTAACGGTCATTCAGTCTATTAGAAGGGACACCTTGATAGCACTTCCTGCTGAAGAAGAAAATGGATGATAAAAAAGGCGAATCTGGATTTTGTTTAATCCTGTTATTGATAATCATAAACTTTTGTTTTACTGGGAATTTATTGTTTTAGGTTGAGCTTCTTATCCTGTCACACCACTTCTACAAATCATCAGCATGCCTTGATGGAGTTGATGTTCTTGTAGCCCTTGCTGCAACCAGGGTGGAAGCTTATGTGTCTGAGGGTGATTTTCCATGTTTGGCTCGCCTGATAACTGGAGTAGGAAATTTCCATGCCCTTAATTTCATTCTTGGCATTCTCATAGAAAACGGTCAGCTGGATCTTCTTCTTCAGAAATATTCAGCTGCTGCGGAGACAAATGTGGAAACTGCTGAGGCAGTCAGAGGATTTCGAATGGCTGTTCTTACATCACTGAAGCATTTCAACCCTGAAGATCATGATGCATTTGCTATGGTTCGTATGGTCTTCATTTCTCTATTTTGTGAAGTGAACATTAAATATGGGTTGTGAAATAGTATTATACTAGTTGGTAAGATACTTCAAAGAAAATATTGTAATTCAAGTGGAAAGGATGGAAACGATACAAGGTCAGCCTAAAATGGGTTAGGTTGTAGTAAAAAAGAATTCAGTTTCTAAGCATCTTATAGAGTATATGATTTTAAACAGAGTAATTGTGAGAAGAGAATTGTTATGGCTGACTATTTTTTTTTCTGATTAAGGCATTAAGCCCTTATTTAGTGGAGCATATGATTGTGGGATGCATATGCCGTATTATTAGATTCCTTGGGGATAGGTTTCGTATTAGTCTGTTGTTCATGTGTGTTCATGATAACTTGTTCCTTTTAAAATCTAGTGTAGGACTCCTACATTTAGGAAATGAAATCTCTTGAATACAATATGAAGATATATCATATAAAAATACATGGCTTGCAATGTCACCCTATTATGCAATTCTGTTTCTTTCAGCTTTTCTTGGCTTATTTGGTCTCAGCTCATTTTTTTCGTGCACTACACTGGGGACAGAGAATCCACTCTTCTTTTTTTTCACAAGGACCATTTTCTGAGTACAAGCAAACGTGTCTCAGGTTGCCACTGCGAACATGCAGGTTTGAGTGGCAACATGCTTTGGCAGGATAGACACTTTGTTTGACTTATTATCTTTTGCATGCTAAGTGGTATGGCTTGGTGCTTTGAGTGAGATTTCAATAAGATCCATTTTAAACTGTAAAATCTGGTGATTTATCTGTTTCTTCATTTTGGATAAAGATCGCTCCTCCTTTTCAGGTCTATAACCACTTTGACATGAAGCATGAAACTGCCGCTCTTTTAGAGTCACGAGCATGGCAGTCTTCTGAGCAGTGGTTTCACCGTTATGACAAGGACCAAAATGAAGACCTCCTTGAGTCCATGCGATATTTCATTGAAGCAGCTGAAGTTCACTCTTCCATTGATGCTGGCAATAAAACTCGCGGAGCTTGTGCTCACGCATCCCTTGTTTCCCTGCAAATTCGAATGCCAGATTGCAAGTGGCTGAACTTGTCTGAAACCAATGCCAGGAGATTGTTGGTTGAGCAATCCTATTTCCAGGAGGCCTTAATTGTTGCTGAAGCTTATGGTCTTAACCAGCCAAGTGAGTGGGCACTGGTACTTTGGAATCAGATGTTAAAACCAGAACTAATTGAAGAGTTTGTTGCTGAATTTGTGGCTGTGCTTCCACTTCAGCCTTCAATGCTTGTTGAATTGGCTAGATTCTACAGAGCTGAGGTAGCAGCCAGAGGTGACCAATCCCAATTCTCAGTTTGGCTGACTGGAGGTGGCTTACCTGCAGAATGGGCAAAATATCTGGGGAGATCGTTCAGATGCTTGTTAAAGAGGACACGGGATTTGAGGTTAAGGGTGCAGTTGGCTACCATTGCAACTGGTTTCAATGACATCATTGATACATGTATGAATGCATTGGATAAGGTTCCTGACAATGCTGCACCACTAGTCCTCAGGAAAGGGCATGGCGGTGCCTACCTCCCCTTGATGTGAAAATGGAAGCAACACTGAACTTGATTATGATGGCTGGTGGTGGAAAATATTGGTGATAGCAGCAGGATGCTATATCCTTGTAATGTCTTGTGAAGGACCGGAAATTGACACAGTTGTAAATTAGCTTAGCGAAAGAGTTTGGAAGGGTACTTTACTTTTCCAACTTGGATTGAACAGGCTAGGTGATTCAGAATGGTGGCTTGAAGAAGTAAAGAATATACGTAGATCAGCTCAATTAGTTTATACAACTGAAGCAGTGTAAATTGGTTTGGTTCTTTTTGCGGTTTGGTGGTGTGCTATTGGGGACATATGTTTAGTTTTTATTTCCCTTTGATGCCATGAGCGAGGCCAAGTCATTTTTGTAACGAATGTACAATATGTCAATATCCCTGGTTCAATATAAAATTGCAATTTTTTTTTTGGACAATCTCTCGTGCTCCTACAGGTGAATATGTACACAAAACCATGTTGGAGAATTAGCCATGATGGTGAAGGAAAAGGCGTTAGTCCCCAAGAGAGGCCCTGTAGTCAAGATTTCCGCTGACAAGTTCGGGTCGAATTTACAGATGGAGAATAGCTATCCCTTGCTGTGTAATCCAAGGTCCGTTGGACAAGATGAAAAGAAAGGCAGCATCATAAAATTCCGCCAAACATCAGTGAAAGCAATTCTTCTAGGAAATTCTCCGCCATAACTCAAAAACCTGCTCCACTAATCCCCGAAGAAGGGCAAAGCAAAAATAAGGGACTCTTAATACTCATTTTGATCAAGTGCTTTGCTTTCCACGAAGAGCATTCCCTCCTAAAAGACACGAGGATAAATAACTACATTTAAGCCTCACTTGCATATCCCGAGTTCTGGTATACAAAAAGGATGAAGATGAACAGCTTTCTTTTGTTTTTGATTTATTTTATTTTTTTCAAGAATGCGGATAAATAACTTCTCTTTGTAATACTGATGGTTAAGCCTGCCCAGGGGTTGACAATCCCTGATTAAATCACCTTTCAGTTGATTTTGATGAAGCTCGTGTCAAGGGCAATACTCCCACGCTATTTCCAGGTGCATGGATTGACATTGAACCCGAAAGTCAACATGACAAAGCTGCCACGGGTTCCAAGCCACTCTGGTTAAACTTCAATCCTGCTTTGGGTTTGGCTGTTGATCAGATATAGGACGCCTCTGAGCAAGTAACCGCTTTGTGCGTTCCAGGACACCAAAGAAGATTGAGCCACCTATGCCTATCCACAGCACTCTCGGCCCTATACCCTGACATACAGTGCAAAGCAAGAAAAATTTATTCTCCTCTCAAGATGTCAAGATTTTAACCTGAAATGGTAAAAATTCATTCTCACAGCAGTCACTACATATCCCTTCTAATTTAATAGAGCCACAATATTTCTTCTCTCTTCTTTCTTGAGTGCACATCACGTTAAAACTCAGTTTGCATGGGCAAAAGAAACATTGAAGATTCACACCTTTAGAAGAGCAGTAGGTCCTTCTTCCCTAACAACGGTTGAGACACAGTCAACGATGCCTTTGTACTGGTTAGCTGATCCCTACAAAGAATAATAACACCAAAAGGCAGCTCATAAAATGGCTCAATGATGTGAAGGACAACATGCATGAGTTTTAGGCATACCTGAACCATTAACCTTGTCTTGATCACATCGAGGGGGGTGGTTATGGCTCCAGTTAGTGCACCTGCAAAACATTATTATTCAAAATACGGAGTTATTAAATTAAAATTTATTCATTTTTTTGCTACAGAGTGCAGTTTAAAAAGTTTAATAGAGAACATAGGAAAGAAATAGAGGACAGTATGGGGAGCATGAAATGGGATTCATATTGACAAACTGTTCTTGAGGATATAAAAGAAACTGCGAACATGTACATTTATTCCATCTCAACTGTGTTCACAAGCAGTTTTCCACTCCAACTCATGCCAGTCAGGAGCTATATGACATATACAGCTATCACATTACACATGTACAACTAGTACATTGTTTTGCCCCTTTTCCTTCTTAAACTCTCGTATTTTTAATCTAATCATTAAATTTTATGTAGTTGGTATAAATTTCCTCAACCAAGCCTTTGATAAGATACCCAAATTCAATGAGAAGATTAGTATCATATGGAGGAAATGAAGGCAATTCACATATCTGGACTTCAATATTACCAGCAAAAGCACCAATCGCAGCATTCTCAGGATCATTCAACTCTCTTTGTGCCTGCCAAGAGAAGAAGAAAGTGTACATATAAATTTAAATACTTGGGTGTATACATATTCATGTACACTACTTCTATGGCCACATGTTGTGCACGTTTAATTTAATATTCACATGGTTATTTCTTATAGGTAGCAGAGACAATACTATAGTTTAAATTTATAATATTTATTAGTAATTGATTATTCCAAACATATCATCTTTTCAATCTTCATCTCTCAAGAAAAGAAACTAGTTTACCACCTTCCGACAGTCAATGTTTCAAGGAAAGAATGCAACGGACAAAGTCACACAAATCAATGCAAGAATCTAATTTATTTAACTCATTATGTTAAGTCAAATCACTCTTAAACTCTCATAACTTTTGTCAAATAACCAATTCAACCCCATAACTTAAGCTTTACATAGACCCACACTATCTTGTGCTATAAATTAATTTTAATTAGAGAAGAGAATGAGGGTGATGAAATTCAAACTCGTGACCGTTTGGTCATCAAGACTATGATATCATGCCAAAGAACCAATCACTCAATAGCTTAAGTTGTTAAGTAAGACTCCAAGATATGATTTATATTATTCTCTAACAACTTTCTATCCAACATGGCATCATAGTTTATGAGTTTTTGTCTAACTAGGTTAAAACAAATACACGTCGCTCTCTCACTTCTCCAATTATCTATGTTACATAGATATGAATTGGTGACGGGCAACAATCTCTGAACCAGGAATAGAGCACACAAATTATATGGATTTCATCATGTATTAAAAACAAAGAAGCATTTGAGTAAAATAGCACAAAGTAATTGAAGTAATTGAAGGATTGCACAAAAAACTGATGCTTGGTGAAAGCATACGGCCACTCTATAACCAATCCGTAGCTGCTCATAGATGCAGAATTGAATTGCATCAAATGGCAAATCACGCAGCAAAAAAGATCCGTATCCCTGCACTCTCAAAAAGAAGTTGGAAGTCAGAAATGCATAAGGATTTATGAATTACGATGGTAAAGGCATAATAAACAGCCAGAAATCTTTAGTCTGAAAAAGAACCTTCCTATATTTATCATAAACAAAGCAAATCAAAACTTTAAATTTGCTAATTCAGAGAAATCAAGAGATCTAAGATAGCAAACAAACACAAGTATCTCAGGGTTTTTATAGGGAGACATAACATACCGCATAAAAACCCTTAAAACCTTCCTTAGAGACAATAAGACGGACAGCATCAGGTGCTGAGGTGAATTGGCCAGTCTGCATCCTTTGCTTCACGACCTGAGGATTATTTAATTTGAGTAATAATGGCATATATATATGGATGCACAAGTTAACAATATATACCTCTGTTGGAACACGAATGAGAGAAGCAGCAATCCCTCCCACAGCACCCGCAGTCTACATAAAAGTCAACAACCTTATAGCTACTGCAAGAAAAGAGTACTCATAAAAAGGAAAAAAAAAAATACTTCACTGTAGACAACCTTAGCTTGGAAACTAAAATTTAGGACAGTTATGTTGCACTGATAGATAATGATCTTGACAGGTGACACTATCTTGGTGGCTGGTGTGATGGTGTAAATTATATTCCATGATGGAATAATAAAGAATATAAGACATCATACAATTCTAATCCTGCGAGGA